>JDSF01000050.1_pt1 | contig 110436 bp, 124 predicted proteins | sample 199441 | NCBI WGS metagenome assembly JDSF01 (sample SAMN02592751, study PRJNA231836) | bioreactor metagenome | isolation source: continuous culture bioreactor denitrification-DNRA | place: Germany: Bremen
AGGCGTTGAATATGGGAATCATTAAGAATATAGGTTTTTTTAGATGCTAGAAAGGCAACAGAGGAATCCGTGAAAAATGTAACGAAAATAGAAAATATATCAACACTTGTCTGTACAGAAGAAACAGCTAAGCTGTTAGATAACATACCAAAAAATAATGTGGCGAGATTTGTTAAAATCCCAAAGGACTTGAATCTTGAGTTTATTAATGTTAATGGAAATAGTAAAATTGATGATGTATTATTAGAAGGTATTCAAGATAAAGCCTATGCTTTAATTAATGGACGTTGTTTGATTAAGGATATAAACCCTGAGATGTTTAAAGAAAAAATATATACATTAGATGTGAATGGTGAATTAGTATGCCCACGTTCATTAAAAGGATTAGTTCTAACAAAAGGAACTATTAATGGTCGTATTCTGGACTATAAGGATGGGTATAAACCCATTGATCACACATTGTATTTAACTGAGAATAGTATGTTGCAATATAATCATGTGAAATTATGCGTAGATAGACTAATAGCTATTGAACCTATTGGTGAGGATTTTGAGGAATATATTGAACGCATTCAGGTTCAAGAAGAAGTTTATATAACCAAATCTAATTTGAAACATATGAGGCATATACTAGATGATCTAGATGAGATTAAATTATATATTGTACCTGAAAACAGTGTATATCTTGAAGATAAGGTTTATCTAAAACCAGAGAATATATCTCATTATGATGATGCTACACTCATTGTTGATGATAACGTATATATCGAGAACTTGTCAGAGGACGTATTAAAAGAGCATATAAAAGGTATCTATTCTGATGATATTTATTGTGATAAAGAATTAGTAAATGCTACAAGAGCATTATCCATGAACCAAGCAAGTGTAAAAGTAAAGTTACCACATACCATTAGTAACATGGGGAGACTGATCATTAATCAAGCATACTTATTAGGTCTATCTGAGAAAAAACACATTGAAAATATGGGGAGATTAGTATTCGATGAATCCGTTGAGCCAGAATTATTAGCAGAGAAAATCGATAGTATAGAAAACTTAGGAAAACTTGTAGGTAAGTCATCCGTGCTTAGTCAGATTAAAATTAATAATCTTGGTGTCATTAAGATGTCCGATCAGGAGAACAAGGAACAAGAAGAAGAGGAAGGGATACTCTATAGCAATTTAATTACACTGGTTCTATAAATACGCCAATCAATTAAGGCACGAGAAAAATTTTTTTTCTCGTGCCTAATACTTTTTTTATAAAGGGCTGTCTCAAAAAGCATAATGGCAATGTAGAAGGAAAATATATTAGGTTAGTGGTAAGCTAATATATTTTCTAAAATGGATTAACCATCAGAATGCTTAGTGGGATAGCCCCTTTATTATTGATCGTATTTATTGCTCAAGGACTTCTTTTACAAAGTTATCAAGAACAATGACTTGATCGGTTAGTCTTGCTTTTTCAGCGGCAAAAGCCATGACATGACTCTGAACAGAAACGCTGGCTTCGGTCTTACCTTTTAGCTTGCCATTTGCTTGGACCAATTGAACGAAGTCAGACATAATACCTGTATCACCACCACCGTGACCGCCTTCTCCAAAATTAACTTTAATTATTTCTTCTTTATCAGAAGGGAAATATTTTATACGAATCTCTTTCTCCTCAAGATTACTTGTAATCTCACCGTGAGTCCCCATAATCTTTAAAAAACGACCACCATCTTTGCAAAATGCAGTCATGGTAAGATGAGCAGTGATATTATCTTCAAACATCATATTAACCACTTGATGATCGACTACGTCGTTATCACATTGATAAACACAACGACCATATGGACCTTCCTCTAGAGCTTTTTTTTCGAGCTTCATAGCTTGTATCAGGGCTAATAACAGAAACAGGCCAATCCACATTTTCACCTAAGTAAATTTTTTTTCTGCATTATACGGACAAGAATCCCCAATAGGGCAACCATCAAGACAACGAAGAGGAGCACCTTCAGGAGCATATTTTTTAGTAAAGTAGTCTAGACTACCAAAAGATGACACTTTCTTACAGTCCTTACCTATGAGCCATAGTAAAATATCCAAATCATGGCAACACTTTTGAAGAATCATAGGGCTTTCTCGTCTAGAATTTCCCCAGTTACCTCTAACAAAACTATGAGATTGGTGGATACGCCCTACAAATTCATTATGATTAATGGTCATAATATCACCAATTACTTTTTGATCAACAAGTTCTTTTATCTTCATGAAGAAATTGGTATAACGTAGAACGTGGCAAACGGAGAATACTTTATGAGCATATTGCTTTGCTAATTCTCCAAGTAACACACATTCTTTAACATTATTGGATAAGGGTTTTTCTAATAAAATATGATAATCTTTTTCTAGAGCCAATTTAGTTGGCTCATAGTGCATGTTATCTAGAGTACATATAAGAGCCGCATCAGCTAATTTAGGCTGAGCTAATAAGTCTTCCCATGTAGAAAAAGCTAGTTCTTCAGGAATTTGATGGGCTTCTATATATTGTTGACGCTTCATTTCATCGGGTTCTGCTACGGCAACAAACTTGATTTCATCTGGATGTTTAAGGGCGTAAGACGATAGAGCGTCTTTGCCTCGTTGTCCAGCTCCTATTAAAATGGCAGTTACTGGTTTCATATGGATATCTCCTCCTATAATCTTTTACTATATTATTTATTTTAGAGAAAACACCTTTGAAAGTCTTTGTCATTTTAGCCCTAGATTTTGTTATTTTAGACAGATGAATGAAAAGCGCAAGAAAAAAGACGAATCAATATTATGTTGTGAATTGATTCGTTTTTTCGTAGTAGTAGTAAAGTTCTACTTTCTATTGTCATGCCTAATAATGAACTAATGACTTAGCATACTCAGTTGGTGTCATACCAACGCTGTCTTTGAATTGCTTAGAAAAATAGTGAACAGACGTATAATGCATTATTTCTGCAATCTCTGTAAAAGAATAGGAAGATTCACGGATATATATTTTGGCAGATTCTATGCGCAGTTTACGATAATAGCGCATAATGGATATGTCATAGTGCTCTTTGAATACATTCTTTAGGTAAGTTGCACTTAGATGCATATGGTCCACCACATCTTGTAGACACAGATTATCATGAACATATTCCTTTAGGTAATCCTCAATAGTGGTTGCTATGTCTTTTTCCATACGGGTTTTGGTGCTTATGGATTCTTTAGGCTTCTGAACATCATGTTGTCGAATACATTGAATAAAGAATTGTTCCATATATAGCTTCAGCAGTTGATTGGCTCCAAATAGAGCATCAGCAGTTATATGATGCGCATGGAGAGCAGATCTTGCTTCGTGAATAAATAATTGCAGAACATCTCTTTGTTTATTATTCAGTTGTAGAATCTTAGTTCTAAAAAAGTCCATACTGGAGGAGTGACAATCAAAAGAAAAGACGATGACATTAGGAGCTATCTCACCATTAGCCCATAGAGAATGAAACTCTTCTGGTTGATGGAAAATCATCTGACCAGCTTCAAGAACGTAGTGCTTCGTATCTGCCATGACCTCTAATACACCTTTATCCACATAGACAGCTTCCCAAAAATCATGTTTTTCCCCTTTAAAAACATAGTCTTTGGCGAACTCAAAATAGTAGAAAGTATGGAGTTTTTCTATCATAATAAGATCGTTAAATATAAGCATTTATTATTCTCCTTAACGGATAGTATTTTGATGTATAACGTTAAGCTTACTATACCATAGTTTTCGAGAACAGAAAATAAAAAACAAAAAAAGCTATGGTAACGGGACATGTACCATAGCTCTATATCTGCGATCAATTATTCAAAATTACGAACTAAATCCTCAAAAGTATCACGAAGACGGATAAGTTTTGCCTCACCTTCTGCTGTTATAAGTACTTCTGCTGGACGTAATCTGTTGTTGTAATTAGAAGCCATACAGTAACCATAGGCACCAGCATCTAAGACATTGATAATATCGCCTTGAAAGATTTCTGGAAGTTCTCTTTCCTTAGCGATAATATCACCGCTCTCACAGATGTTACCAACAATGTTAACGACCTCTGTATGGGTTGACGGTACGTTAGCTTCTCTATAAATCTCTACGTCATGATGTGAATCATACATAACTGGGCGCTTAAGAACATTGAATCCAAGGTCAGTTCCTACATATTTCATACCATAGTTTTCTTTAATAGCATGTGCTGTACCAAGTAGTGAACCACACTCAGCAACAATGTAACGACCAGGTTCGATTTTGAAAGTAATTTGTTTACCGTATTTTTCAGTCCAGTCGAATAATACTTTATCAAGTCTTTCGGCGAGATCCCTTAAGTCAAGACGTTTTTGACCTGCTTGTTTTTGATAAGGGATACCAAATCCGCCACCCATATCCACAAATTCAAGATTTTCAAATTGCTCAGCAAGGCGAAGGACAGACATAACACCCTCAACATATTTGTTACCTTCCATGAAAAGCGAGCCAATATGTTGGTTAATTCCTACTAATTGAAGGCTGTATTTTGCTAGAATTTCTTTTACCTGTGGAACGAAAGTTGGATCAACACCAAACTTGGTTTTCTTGCCGCCTGTCACAACTTTTTCATGATGACCTGCACCAACACCAGGATTAAAACGAATGCAAACACGCCCACCTTCATTGATCTGACCATACATCTCTAATTGAGATAAGGAATCTACACTTGTTAGAATACCATGATCAATAGCAAATTGCATTTCTTCTTTGGAAACGTTGTTGCTGATATATAAGATTTGTTCAGGTTTAAACCCAGCTTTTAATTCCACATATATTTCGCCTGGTGACATAGCATCTGCGTTAAGACCTTCTTCTCGAGCAATCTTTAATAAAGAAAGGTTACCATTGGCTTTTACAGAGTAGTTAACTGAAAAATGAGGATAAGTTAATAAATTTTTCAGTTCACCACATCTCTCCCTAAAAATATTTTCATTGTACACATAGAGTGGACTACCGAATTCCTTCACTAAATCCACTGGATTGGTTTTTTTTCCAAAAAAAATGCGTAACTTCTGATACTTTATTATGTAATGTTAGCATAATGTAAGCTCCTTTCTGTGTTAGATAAATGATAATGTATCCATACTTACTCTTTATTATTTCTCATATCAATGAGTTCTATTTCATTAATAATAGCTTCACGTATAAGTCTTACCAATGTCTTGTTACGGGAATAGAGAGCTTGGTTCAGCGTACCCGTAATGACTTCTTCTGTATCAACAATTAATTTTATGGATTCATGACTAAATGTTGAGTAGTATTTATCATAATAAAAAACCAGGTTCTTCTGGAGATAAGATCACAATTTTAATCTGACGACTAGCTGCATCAGCGATTTCATCATGGAAGGTGTCTAATATTTCATTGGTTGCACAGAAATACAGACGATGCTTGGACTCTGTAATCATATTTTTAAGTTTATCAATAATATGCTTTGCATTAGCGATGGTTACGTAAGGGTCATTGGTTATAGGATTAAAATCCAGGCTTTCTTTGATAACATCAAGATTATGATTAAAAAACCTTGTGGCATTATTGATTAATTCATCTTTGGAAACGGCAATGTATTTTATAGACGTTCCTTCAATAATGTAAGCGCTTCCTTTATCAACAAGACTTGATAAAGCAGCATAAGCATTAGAACGTGAAATGCCAGATAACTTAGCAGCTTCATATCCTGTTAATTCCCCATGTTTACATAATGTTATATAGATAATGGATTCTTGTTGTGTGAACCCAATATTTTTTTAATGCAGTTATAAGATCCATCATATCACCTCTAATAGTGTTTCTTTATAGGACTACTATAAAACATGTCGGTTGTTTTGTCAAGCTAAAAGACATAAGGAGTGTTAAAAAACTAACCGAAATATGGTATAATATAACTCATATTGATTAGACTGTAAACATAAATAGAATGTAAAAAAAATTAATAGATTTCTTACCTCATACTTTAATATATTTTCTATGATGTATAAGTGGAATGATTCTCTACAATTGTTTGCTTAATAAAATTATTTAATACAACGTCTATATGTATCTAGTGAAGGGTGAGGTATTTTTAAAAGAATAGAGGAGATAGATATGGATTTATTTGATATGATGCGTGAAAAAACATTAGAAACAGAGTCGCCATTAGCGGCAAGATTGCGCCCTACCACTATTGAAGAGGTTGTAGGTCAAGAGCATATTGTTGGAAAAGGCAAATTACTCTACAGAGCTATAAAAGCAGACAAGTTAGGTTCATTGATTTTCTACGGGCCACCTGGGACAGGCAAAACAACCTTGGCTAAGGTCATTGCGAACACGACTAAATCGGAATTTGTTCAACTCAATGCAACCATAGCAGGTAAAAAAGATATTCAGAAGGTTGTTGAGGAAGCTAAGAGCAGATTAGGTATGACCCTTGGCAAGACCATACTCTTTATTGATGAGATTCATCGATTTAACAAAGCTCAACAAGATGCCCTACTACCTTATGTGGAAGATGGCACCATTACTTTAATAGGAGCAACTACGGAGAACCCATACTTTGAAGTAAATAACGCATTGGTATCAAGGTCAAGGGTTTTTGAATTAATATTACTGTCTAAAGAAGATATCCGTACACTCATCCTAAGAGCTATAACCGACAAAGAAAAAGGTATGGGCAATATGGAAGCCCATATTGAAGAAGATGCTCTTGACTTCCTAGCGGACCGTGCTAATGGTGATGCAAGAGCAGCCCTTAATGCCATAGAATTAGGCGTCTTAACAACAGAACCAGATGATAAGGGCATCATTAACATTGACTTAGAAGTAGCTACGGAATGTATTCAAAAGAGAGTCATTAACTATGATAAAGACGGTGATAATCATTACGATACCATTTCAGCTTTCATTAAAAGCATGCGTGGCTCAGACCCGGATGCAGCTGTTTACTACTTAGCCAAGATGATCTATGCAGGTGAAGATCCTAAATTTATTGCAAGAAGAATTGTAATCTGTGCTGCAGAAGATGTAGGGAATGCAGATCCTAATGCTATTCAAGTAGCTATGGCAGCAGCCGATGCTGTTAATTTTATCGGTATGCCAGAAGGGCGCATTATTCTATCACAAGCAGCTACCTATGTGGCATGCGCACCAAAAAAGCAATGCGGCTTATGTAGCTATCAATAAAGCACTAGAAGATGTAAAGCGTATACAAGTGAATACCATACCACCGTATCTTCAAGATGCCAGCTACCGTGGAGCGAGAGACTTAGGTCATGGAATAGGTTATCAATATGCTCATGACTACGAGCACCACTATGTCGATCAGCAGTACTTACCCGATGAGTTGGTAGGCACAGTATATTATCAAGTAACGGAGCAGGGATATGAGAAGAAGATTAAGGAACATTTTAAGAAGATAAAAGGGGAACATTAAAGACATAGAGCTAAGTAGGTTGTTAGTGATATGAAGAGGAGTGAAAATAAAAGTGGATTTAGTAATTATCATAGTTATTCTATTAAGTTTTATCATTACTTTGATTGGAACGTTAGCATATTCGGTAAGGATTGTAGGCGTTAGAACTGGTAAAATTGCAGTTTCTTTTGCATTGTTTAATATTTTGGTTTTAGTTTCAAGATTTGCTAGTAGTATACAATCGCCTGTGCTGACTAAGTATGTGGAAACGAATAATAGTGCAGGTATTGCTAATGCATTCTATATGATTTTATTTTTTGCTGGCATCGCCACAGTTGTAGGTGCTTTTTGCATACCTACATTTCAACGTGTGTTTAGTAAAGGAGTTATAAAATTTTCTACTGAACGCTCCATGTCAAAGATGCTCATACATGGTTTTTCCGGTACGGGTATACGACAATTCAAATCCTGTGTGAAACTTCCTGCCAGAGACAATATTACTAAATTTGATTTGCACTGTATACCTGTTAAGATTATCATGTTCAATGTGATTGTTGTGGCTATCCAATCAGTTGGTACGCTAGCACCCATATATGCAGGCATATTAGAGCCATCATTACGTGCAACATGCATTACTTTGTCCAGTGTTATCAATGGATTAGCAACCATTCTACTCTATATCTATATTTATCCTTACTTATCCATTAAGACAGATGATGTCTTAGATCATAAATGTTCGGATACAGAATTTCGCCAATGTGTTATAGGTATGGTTGGGTCTAAGATTGTCGGTGCATTTTTAGCTGTTCCATTACTGATACCAGCCAGTAGATTAATTGTAATGGTTGCCAATCGCATACCATAAGATTAGATATAGAAGGTGTTTTAATGTTTAAGTAGAACAAATTCTCCTTGACATATCTAAAATACAGATTATAATGAAGGTATCTAGTAAACTAGATATAAAAAGTGAATAATAAAAAGGTGCTTAGAGAAACAAGTTAAAAGGGAAAGTGGTTAAAATCCACTACAGCCCCCGCTACTGTAATTGGTGATGAAATCTCATTAGTCATTGGGAAACCGAGAAGACGAGAAAGTAAGATGAACCATGAGTCAGGAAACCTGCCTTTTTAAACGTTTTAAGCTTTCGGTGGGAAAGTGTAGATAACATGTGAATGAATAATCTACTGTGCCGACGCACAGTTTTTTTATTGGAATAACATATAAATTGTTAACTATACTTTTCAAATTAATATGTAAAACATAACTAGAAAGCAGTCAATTAGGGAACGGCTTAAATATTAGTTCATGTTCCGTTTGCAAAATGTCCAGTGTTTTAGGGACTTTTGTAAATAGATTATATGAAGTTATATTAAGCGTTTCCAAAGGAAAATGAAAGGTATAAGGAGGACATGTAACATGAAAAAAAATATGAGATTATTATTATCCACATTAATAATTGGACTAATGGTATTAGGTTTAGTAGCTTGCGGTGAAAAAAAAAGCATCGGATGATACTTATCAAGATGCCAGTAAGCAGGTTGAGAATGAGGATAACAAAGGAACAGAAGATAAAGAGAATGAAAATCAAGAAGAAGCAAATAAGGCATACTATCCTATAACAATAACCGATCGTTTTGGTAATGAAATCGTTATAGAAAAAGAACCAGAGAAAATTATTTCCATTTCACCAGAAATGACAGAGACACTTTTCGCATTAGGTGTAGGGGACAAAGTGATTGGTAGAACAGATTATTGTGATTTCCCAAGTGAAGTATTAGAAATAGAATCCATAGGTAGCTTATACGAAGTAAATATGGAAAAAGTCGTTGAGTTAGAGGCAGATGTAGTCTTTGCGTCATCCCATGTAAAAGATGAAACGGTTGACCAGCTAACCAAGCAAGGTGTAAAAATGGTGGCTTTGTCATGGAATGAAGATCTTGAAGGCGTATACGGTTATATGACAACCATTGGTCAAGTGGTTAATCGTACAAGTGAAGCAGGTGACTTGGTAACGAAGATGAAAGAAATTTTTGAACAGTATACAAAAGCAGTAGCTGGTCTTGAAAGACCAACAGCCTATTTTATTACTGGATTTGGTGAATACGGTGATTTTGCAGCTACAGGTGACACTTTCCTTGGTAAATTATTAGAAATGGCAGGGGCAGAGAACGCAGCAGCAGATGGTAAGAATTGGAGTTATAGTATTGAGAAATTAGTGGAAAAAGATCCTCAGTACTTAATATGTTCAGCATCCTATGATAGTAAGAAACAGATTGAAGCACTAGATGGTTACAAATCATTAACAGCTGTAAAAGAAGGACGATTATATGAAATGGATGAAAATTTATTCTTTAGACAAGGACCAAGATTAGCAGATGGTTTTGTTAAATTAATTGAGATTTTCCATCCAGAAGCAGCAAAAATGAATCTTGGTAAATAAGAGACTTAGAAAAGATAACAAAGTGGGTTAGACATATGACTAAGAAAAATTACATCGTAATAAGCATGATATTACTCATAGTGATTGTAATAATTGCTCTTGGGTTTGGAGCAGTAAATATTAAATTTTTTACATACACTAAAAAATAGTACTATATAAAATTCCATATATGGATACCATAATATCTTTGGATGGTATAAAAGAGACTCATATGACAATTATTATGGATTTACGATTGCCACGTATTATAATAGCATTGTTCACAGGAGCTGCACTAGCGATTGTTGGATGTGCTTTTCAAGGTGTTTTTTAAAAATCCTATGGCAGACCCATTTGTTATTGGTATATCTTCAGGGGCTGCGCTAGGTGCAACCATTGGACTAATATTTAACTTGAGTGGCAATATAGCTGGATTTACCGGAGTCAGTGTATTTGCTTTTTTGGGTGCCATGATGACAGTACTCGTTGTCCTTAAAATAGCAGCTATACAAAAAAAAACTACCCACAACGACCCTGTTATTAGCAGGTATATCTATTAATTATTTGTTTACTGCATTAATTTCATTAATGATGGTACTGAATCGGCATAAGTTAGAAAGTGTTTATCTATGGACTTTAGGGAGTTTTAGCGCATCTAGTTGGAGTGAAGTGTTGCTTATTATTCCTGTTGTCATAATCGGTTCTATTATTTTATGGATGTATTCCAAGGAACTTAATATTATGTTACTTGGAGATGATGATGCAGGTAGCTTGGGTATTCATGTACATCGTACCAAGAAGATTATTTTATCTGTATCTTCTTTAATGGTAGCAGTAGTGGTGTCGGCAAGTGGAATTATTGGATTTGTTGGGCTGATAATACCACATATAGTTAGGATAATAAGTGGTCCTGACCATAGGCGCTTAATGCCGCTGTCCATGATTATCGGTGCAATTTTTTATGGTGATTTGTGACACCATTGCACGTACGATTATCTCACCAGCAGAGCTATCAGTGGGTATTATTACGTCGTTATTTGGTGTACCATTTTTTCTTAGGTTTACTCTATCAGAGTAAGAAAAAGATGATTTAGAGATGACTATCAATAGGACACTAGGCATAAGAAAAAAAATATTTTTCTCTTGCATTAAAAGGGTGGAAAGACTATGAGCAGTGTCGTTCGTACAGAACAATTAGATTTTAGATATGGTGAAAGAAGTATATTGGAGAATTTGTCTATTCATATTAATAAAGGCTTATTCTATAGTATTATTGGTCCTAATGGTTCGGGTAAGACCACATTACTAAAACTAATTGCTGGTATATTACCATCTAAACACAAGAGTGTATTTATTAATGGTGATGCTATTGATTCACTTAAGCCAAAAGAGATGGCTAAACGTGTGTCTGTGGTACCTCAGATTACAGATATGCAATATGAATTCTCTGTCTATGACATTGTTATGATGGGAAGAACGCCTTATACGTCTAGATTTGGTAAGACCGATGATACAGACAAGAGCGCTGTTAAGGTAGCTATGGAAGAAACAGGTGTCTACGCCTTTCGTGATAAAAAAGATAACCCAGTTAAGTGGTGGTGAACTACAGCGTGTCATCTTAGCCAGAGCCATTGCTCAAGAGACGGATATCATGTTGCTAGATGAACCCATATCTCATTTAGATATTGGTTATCAATACGAAATCAGTGAATTAGTCTATGATCTATGTAAAACAAAAGGCATTACAGTTATTAATATCGTTCATGACCTGAATATTGCCATGCGTTATAGTGATCAAATATTCATGCTCAAAGATGGTGAAGTCTATGGTGCAGGTACACCAGAAGATGTTATCACGAAAACGTCCATCAAAGAGGTCTATGCAGTAGATGTTGAACTTATAGATCACCCTACAATGAAAGATAAAAAAGTAGTAGTAAAATAGTAGTATTAAACGCCAACCACTTTATGAGGTTGGCGTTTTTAAGTTAACTTACAAAAGATAGTTATGTGGCTTAAAATATTACATTTATATAATATTTTCTAAATAGTTGTCATATTTATATAAGGACTTGCATATATATAATGATTGTGACCCCTTATTTTTGTTTGGATTAGAGAGGATATGTGCAAGATGTTAGAGATTCGTTTTAAACAGGTATTACAAGAGAGTGATGAGCTATTTAGAAAGGTACTTAAAGAAGAAGATTTATCTACATATGTAGAAGATATTTACCTCATATATGAAGCGTTAAAAGCAGAAACATATAGATTTCAAAGTATATATAAAGTATACTTAGACTTTGCTCAGGCAATACACGCAATCTATGAGTATCTCATAAAGCATCACGTTAAGAAAAAAGATGCTTTAGTTGTGCTTTGCCAGTTATGTATTAACACGACACATACCGTATTAGACGGCTTTAGTTTTATTCAATTAGCCTACTATTATGCTGTGAAAAAGGCTTATCTGAAATTAATATTAACCCACGCGTTGACTTCTTTGGAGAGCTTGCAATTAGCTCAAGAGCTTGAAGAACAGAATCTTGATGCAGAATTGGGAAAGAGTATGAAGGCTTGTCAAATAGAAGAATATTTCGAGCATTATCACGTGGAGGAATTAATGGAAATCGTTTATGTGATGGAAAGTTCATTCGATATTTTTTTGGATAAATTTATCACCCAAGACCACGAGGATAGAATTATTGAACGTATTGTATAAAACAAAGGCTGCTATGTCAAGGATTTGATAAAGCAGCTATTTTCCTATATCAGTTACAGCAAAATGTATGGCAAGGTGATGGTAAAAATGTTACAATATTAAAATATGACTTGAATTATACATACGTAAAGTTAAATTGAAGGTAAACTTAAGTTGACGTAGAATTTAGGTGTTTTTTTTATTTAGAGAGGGGGGAGCTGGTTTCTACCGGCATAAATAATGAGTCTAATACTTAATGTGTTTGCTAATGTATCTAGAATACTACCTAAAAATGTAAGGATAAGTTTAACGCGTAAATTAATGGATAAATTTTTAGATACATATTCAGAGATAGAAGTTATAAATAAAGAAGTAATCGAAAAAAGAAGAGGAATTCCGACGATATATATAGGAAATCATCTTAGTAATGTGGATGGTGTAGTTCTAAATAGATTGTTAAAGGACAATGATGTAGCTTTCATGGCTGGAGTAAAGTTAAGTAAGAATATCGTAACCAATTTAGTTCTTGAAACCGTAAGAACCATACACATAACCCCTAATTCTGCTGATAATAAAGCAATAAAGGAAGCAATAAAGTATTTAAAGGACGGAGGGTCTATATTTATTTTTCCTGAAGGCACTCGAAGTAGATCTGCCTCTATGATAAAAGCTAAAAAGGGCTTTATACTATTAGCTAAAATGTCTAAGGCTCAATTTGTTCCTATAGGACTGGAAGGTACTGATGAACTGTTATCCATAAACAGTGATGGTATGGGTAAGGAGAATTTTAATCATTCCAAGGTTAAGGTAACATTTGGTGAGCCCTTTAGCCTTCCTGAAAAAAAACTGAGGAGAATAAAGGTACCTGGACAGAACTAACTACGGAATATTCTATGAAGAAAATCGCAGAGCTTTTAGATCCTAAATATCGTGGTGTATATAGTAAAAAAGGAATCAATGGATGAAGACTTCTTAGAGCAAGAAATCAATTAAAAATTCCCATGATATATGATAGATTACAAAAGAGTATATGACAGTTATGCTACTGTTCCAAATGCAAACCACCTGTTTTATGGTTTGATTAACAGGTGGTGGTCTGCAAAAATATAGTAAATCTTATTCGGTAGGGGAATTTTCTTTTTCTTCCAAATACTTCTTAACACGAAATAGTACAGCTATAAATACAGAGATTACAAAAGCTGAAGCAAAGCAATAGACAACGATTTCACCACTGTCTTTATCGCTAGACAATGCGAAATAAATAGCTACAGCATATAAACCTAACAATAAGAGGGCTCCACCTAAGAATATCAATCTTTTTAATTTGGACATATAGACACCTCAATACACATATTTGAGTATATACACTCAGTTATTCATTAGTATATTTCATTAAAAAAAAGAATGTCAAACATTATAGTGATGGTTATTCCACAAAAAGTAAGAATGATTAAATTTGCTCCAAGATAGAGTTGTCTTTAGACCCTTGACAACAATGTCTTGGAGCAAAATCATACTAAACTACTTATTGTGGATTAACCATTAGATGAATGACATAGGAGTGTCGAAATGGAAATGAACAGTAAAAAACGACCTAGAGGCCGTTTTTAAGGGAGGATAGTTATTTTGTAATTTACCAGTGTCGGTAGGTCAAAAAAGTGGACATATTCTCTATGTCTATTATAGTATTTAGCAAAAACACGCATTTTATACAAATAAAAGTTTCTTTTTTTTTCATAAACTTTAAGGAAGATACTAAAAGGGGTAGTTATGAATAATAGCCAAAAAGTTGATGATCGATTAAATCTTGCTATGGATTTAAACGAGAGACAAAGAGAATTCACCACAGACCTTAATGTTGGATATGATGAGGAAGCTAATATGTGGGATATTATTGTCAAGTATAACGGTGACATTAGGGCAAATCCAGATATTAATACGCTAACAGAAAATATTGAAATTCTAACAAAGGATTATGCCATAGTCACCATCTTACAGGAAAATATTGATCAATTTGCTACTTTTCCTGAAATTGAATATGTGGAAAAACCAAGTCGTCTCTATTTTTCATTAGATACAAGTCGCAGTTCAGCCTGTATAAGTACTGTTCAAGATGTTTATCCAGGTTTGCTAGGCGAAGGTGTACTGCTAGCTATTCTTGATTCTGGTATTGATTATTCTCATCCAGATTTTCGTAATGAAGATGGAACGACACGGATTGTGAGTATATGGGATCAGACCATTCCGGGTAATCCACCTCCAGGTTTTGCAGAAGGGTCCATCTATACATCAGAGGATATTAATAGGGCACTGGTAGCAGGGGATAAATTTGACATGTTGGATGTTGTACCTTCAGATGATATCTTAGGTCATGGTACTCATGTAGCAGGTATTGCAGGTGGTAATGGCAGAGCCAGTAATGGAAGATATAAAGGGGTAGCCCCAGAAGCAGAATTCATTATTGTGAAGTTAGGAAATTTGAAAGATCCGTTCCCAAGCTCCATTGATATTATGAGAGCATTAGTTTATGTTTTGCGTGAGGCAGAAGCTCTTGGCAAACCGGTTGCTATTAATTTATCCTTTGGAAATAATGCAGGTTCTCATGATGGAAAATCTCTGTTTGAAACATTTATTGATACCATATCAGATGAATGGAAAAATGTCATTGTCGTAGGATCAGGTAATGAAGGCGATACAGGGTTACATACAAGTGGTACAGTTGCAGAAGATGATGAGAGAACCATTGAAATTGCTGTTTATCTTGGTGAGAAAAACATGACCATACAGTTATGGAAAAGTTATTCAGATGAAATGGTTGTTGAGATTGAGGCACCAAACGGTACCTCATCTGGCCCCATTAAACAGATTCTAGGAAAACAACAATTTGTCCTTGATGGTACCCAAGTTCTGCTCTATTATGGCGAACCATCACCTTTTAACCTAGACCAACAAATTTATATTGAGCTTATTCCATCCACAAGGGAATACATCACGGAAGGCGTATGGAAGATTAAATTAAGTGGGATTAATATTATAACCGGGAATTTTGATATGTGGCTACCTAGTTCAGTAGGTAAAGAAACAAAATTTTTAAAACCTAATATTGAAAGAACATTAACCATGCCTTCCACTGCAACAAAAGTGATTACAGTAGGCGCCTATAACTCTGCAACCAGTAGCTTAGCACCGTTCTCTGGTAGAGGTTTTACAAGACCTTCCAATGTACTGACTATAAAACCAGATATAGCAGCTCCAGGGGTAGATATCACAGCTCCAGCGCCAGGTGGGGGTTATGATACCTATAGTGGCACAAGTATGGCTACGCCTTTTGTTACAGGATCAGCAGCCCTACTCATGGAGTGGGGAATTGTTCAAGGTAATGACCCTTATCTTTATGGTGAAAAGGTGAAATCCTATTTACAGCGGGCAGCAAAAAGAAATTTTCAACTTTATGAATACCCCAGTAAAGCTACAGGCTATGGTGTGCTTTGTTTAGCCAATGTATTCGATAATCTAAGCGGGCAGGCGCAAATGACGAATCCAGAAACTAACCCATTACCTATTGATAGTGTTCATGAGTCAGAATTAGATGAAAAAAGTAACCAGGCGCTAAACCCAACACGTATTGATGAGAGAAGTAATCTAGAAAAATGTAAGATAGCCATAACATCAGAGAATTATCTTGATCTGTTAGTAGAGTACGAAGAGCTAGACGATATCTATAGAACTTATAATCCAGAGTGTGTTCAGATTATTAATTCTACATTTGCTATTGTTCATATCTATATGGATGGTGAATGTCAAGAAATCATTCAAGAGGCTAATCTGAGCCATATTCCACATCTCTATGGACCTTATGCTCGTGGAGCACTTGAGGCATCAGGAATTATTACGTTTCATGATCAACCTTATGTACCACTTCTGGGAGCTGGTGTCTTAGTAGGTATTGTGGATTCAGGAATTGATTATAACGATGATATATTTAAATATGAAAACAATACAACTAAAATAAAAGGTCTGTGGGATCAAACCATCATGGAAGGTCCTGAACCACAAGGATTTTCTTTTGGAACAGTGTATACAGAAGAACAAATCAATGAAGCATTGAATTCCGACGATCCACTTTCTATAGTGCCATCTGTAGACGAAACAGGTCATGGTACATTCCTTGCTGGTATGGCAGCAGGACGTCAAGACCCTAATAGTAGTTTTGTAGGAGCAGCACCAGATGCCTCACTAGTAGTCGTTAAATTAAAAGAAGCCAAACAATGTCTTCGAAGGTTTTATTTAGTTAATGAAGATGCAGGAAGTGTCTACCAAAACACGGATGTCATTCTCGGTATAAAATATATTACAGATATGGCACAAAAATTACAGATGCCTGTAGCTGTTATTGTGGGGCTCGGAAGTAATCAAGGTGCTCATGATGGCACATCTATTATGGAAGCATATATTCAATCTCTTGCCCAACGCAATGGAAATGCCATCATTGTTGCTTCAGGCAATGAAGCCAATCTTGAACATCATTTTAGAGGTCAATTTACAGCAGAGGATGAGTATAAAAACATAGAAATAAAAGTTGCTCCAAATGAATCTGGATTTACATTTAGTATATGGAGCAATGCCCCTGATAAAATCTCTCTATCCGTTACATCACCTACAGGGGAAATCATAGAACGTATTCCAGCAACATTGACTGCAAAAGAAGAAATAAAGTTATTACTAGAAAGAACGGTGCTCTATATCGAATACCAGCTTTCAGAGGCAAGGACAGGTGATGAGGCCATTTTTGTAAGAATGGAAGATCCAACAGAAGGGATTTGGACGTTCACCCTCTATGGTGATCTTATAGTCAATGGTAGATTTGATGTGTGGCTTCCGAGAAAAGGATGGATTAATGAAGAAACCCAATTCTTACAACCAGACCCATATACCACGGTTACTGATCCGTCAACGACTATCGGTGTTATCACCGTAGGTGCTTATAATCATCAGACAGGTAGCTTATATTTACCTTCTGGAAGAGGTCTAACAAGAGATGATGCTCAAAAGCCAGATTTGGTAGCTCCTGGTGTTGGTGTTGTAGGGCCGTTGACTGATAACCGATTTGGTCCTATGTCAGGTACCAGTGTAAGCGCTGCTATTACAGCAGGTGCAGCCGCATTATTAATGGAGTGGGGAATTGTACAAGGAAACGATCCCATTATGGATACTGGCGATGTGCGTAATTACCTTATTAGAGGTGCGACACGTACAAAAGCAAGAAATTATCCTAATAGTGAATGGGGGTATGGGAATTGAATCTACTGGGTTCTTTTGAAGCCATAAGAGGAAGTCGTCAATAACTTCACACAAAATTAATTTAATAAATACAAAGTAATATGGTATAATAAGGTTTAACTGCAGAAATAGCGTATCGTAACTTCTGTTGTTGAACCTTTATTTTGTGATAGGAAAGTTATATTTTCGATTTTTCTTGTTTGAGAAAGAATGGAGTTAGTGATATGAAAAAAAATACGACTAATAAGTACGATAATTATCTTGCTTATTACCATAAGCGTGGGGTGTAAGTCTAAAAGCCCTGCCATAGAGCTCAGTGAAGAAGGGTTTAAGTTATATGAAGAAGGTAATTATCAAGGTGCTTTAGAAAAATATAATGAAGCTATTAATGAAGACCCAGAGTATTCAACAGCTTATGCCAATCGGGGTATGATTTATTTATATCTCGGAAAACAAGAGGAAGCATTGGTGGATATAAATAAAGCCATTCAGGTTAATCCAAAAGATCCAGTTGCTTATAGTAATCGAGGTTATTTTCAGCTTATGATGGGGAAAATTGATGAAGCCATTAAAGATCTGGATGAAGCCATTACATTGAAAAAGAATTTTGATGATAAACAACTCTTAGCATTAACCTATGTGACACAAGGTTCGGCTTATGGTATGATAGGAGAATTTGAAAAAGGTATTCAATCCTTTGATGAAGCCATAAAAATCAATAAAAATGATAAAACTTTTTATAATGCAAAAGGTATTGTACAAAAAAAAGACTGGCAACATTATGATGAAGCCATTGAATCTTATAATAAGGCAATAACCATTGATCAATCTTATGCTTATGCCTATGGAAATAGAGGTTTTGTGTTTTTTATAAAAAAAAGAATACGATAAAGCTCTAGCTGATGTGAATACAGCTATGGATATAGACCCAAACATCCCTCAGGTGTATAATACGAAAGCCCTTATTTATAGTGCAATAGGTGAAAGTGATAAAGCCATAGAGACTTACGACCAAGTACTACTAAAATGGCCAAATTATAACGATGCATATATTGGTCGTGGTAATGAATATCTATTAAAAGAGGACTATACGAGTGCATTAGTGGATTTTTTCTGTAGCTGCGAGTAATGGAAATCTTGAAGCTATGGTTCAAAAAGGGTATATTCATGAACAATTAGAACAATATGAAGACGCTATTAATACATTTAAAAAATATAGTGAAGCAAAGCCAAATAATTATCTTATTACTGTAGAGATAGGTAATCTGTATCAACAACTCGGTAATTATGAAGAATCAATTAAGTTTTATGACCAAGCTATTAAGATAGACTCTGAGCATTATTTAGCATATTTTAAAAAGGGTTTGTCTTTAGAATATCAAGAGAAGTATGAGGAGGCGTTAGAAATGATCAATATCGTATTAACTAAAAAAGATTTAGAGGAAGCTATAAAAGAAATAGAATTGATTGAGAAGAAACTAAAGTGATAGCGAGGTAATAATTGCAAAAGTATTTCCTTAGAGGAACTTTGCTGTTGATATATTACCAAGTATGAACCTATCGTTTGGTTTCGATAGGAGGTATCGTTTATGACGAAAACACAATTTGAAACTGAAAAAGAATTAAATGAACAAGTAATTTTGGTAGGTGTAGCTACCAGAGACAATGAATATGATATTAAGGATTCTATGGATGAGTTGGAAGAATTAGCGAAGACAGCAGGTGCCATCACAGTAGAAAAAATAGTGCAAAACCGAGAGGGTGTTCATCCAGGTACGTATCTAGGTAAAGGCAAGATTGAAGAAGTAGGCATAGCTGTTAGGCAATCAGGAGCTGTAGGTATTATATGTGATGATGAACTGTCCCCAGCTCAATTAAAAAATCTTGAAGAGGTGTTAGACTGTAAAGTCATGGATAGAACCATGCTGATCCTTGATATATTTGCCAAACATGCTCATACCCGAGAAGATTATTCAAGTAGAACTTGCTCAATTGCAGTACCGTAGTTCACGTTTAACAGGTCTTGGAACGTCTCTATCAAGACTTGGTGGTGGTATCGGTACAAGAGGTCCTGGTGAGAAGAAGCTTGAAACAGATCGACGGTATATCAGAAAACGCATTACACAGCTTCGCAAAGAACTACTAGAAGTGAAGCATCATCGTGATCTTATTCGGGAGAGGCGTAAAAAACAAGGGAAGTTGCGCATTGCTATAGTTGGTTATACCAATGCAGGCAAATCTACCTTAATTAATGCCATAACAGATGCAGAAGTGTTATCTGAGAATAAGTTATTTGCTACATTAGACCCGACAACAAGGCAATTGGTCTTACCTAATGGTACAGAGGTTTTTATGACAGATACGGTTGGTTTTATTCGAAAACTACCACATCATTTGATAAAAGCTTTTCATTCAACCTTAGAAGAGGCTGTTGTGGCAGATATGTTACTTCATATTGTGGATACGTCTAATGAGCAGGCTGAAAAACAAATTAAAGTTGTCTATGAAACTTTAGATAGATTAGGTGCAACAGGAAAACCAGTCATTACGGCATTTAATAAAATCGATCAATGTCAGGAAAAGCATCTGACAGATGACATAGCCTTCAAAACAGTTGACATATCAGCTAGGGAAGGTACAGGTCTTGATACCTTATTAGATGTGATTGAGAAAAAAAATTCAAGAAGATAAGATGTTATTGAAGACAACTATACCCTATGCTCAAGGACCATTATTAAATCAGATCCGGACGAATGGGCAGATTATCCATGAATCCTTTGAAAATGAAGGTACTTATATTGAAGCATATGTTGATCAACGGCTTTATGGCGAATGGAAAAAGGTCATGGAGCAGGTTTAAGATGTCTTTCTGACAAAGACATGAATTTAGAATGAAATAAAAAAAAATACCACTATATATTGTGTCAATAGGAAATAATAAAAACATAATGTAGGGTGGTATTTTGTAGGGCTATAGGGTAGTATTTTGTAGAAAAATGGATAAAAAGCCTTATTAAATATTTTTTTTTGGGTACTTTAGACTAAAAGGAATACACTATATATTGTGTCTTGCTATAAGCATAACACATTATATAGTGTTTTTTATATTGACCCACTTGGTGAAGTATGGTATATTATTAGTAATTGCCAATAGAGAGGAGCACAATGCATGTTTGAAGTTGTAAAACGAGACGGGAAGGTTAGTCAGTTCGACTTAATGAAGATTAAGGAAGCAATTACAAAGGCATTTCGAGCTACAGACAAGGTGTTTACGGACGACATATTAGACATCTTAGTATTAAGAGTGACATCAGATTTTCAGAGTAAGATTGAAGAGAATAAGATTACAGTTGAGGATATTCAAGATAGTGTAGAAAATACATTAGAACAAACTGGATACACGGACGTGGCAAAAGCTTATATTTTATACCGTAAACAAAGAGAAAAGATTAGAAACATGAAATCTACTATATTGGATTACAAAGACATTGTAAACAGTTACGTGAAGGAAGAAGATTGGCGTGTAAAAGAAAATTCTACGGTAACATATTCTGTTGGAGGACTTATCTTACATAATTCAGGTGCAATAACAGCTAATTATTGGCTATCAGAAATATATGATGGTGAAATCGCAAAAGCTCACCGTAATGGGGACTTACATATTCATGACTTATCCATGTTAACAGGATACTGTGCAGGTTGGTCATTAAAGCAGTTAATTGAAGACGGTCTAGGTGGCATACCTGGTAAGATTACATCAGCACCAGCAAGCCATTTATCGACACTATGTAATCAAATGGTTAACTTTTTAGGTATCATGCAAAATGAATGGGCAGGTGCTCAAGCATTTTCATCCTTTGATACTTATTTAGCGCCATTTGTTAAAGTAGATAATCTATCTTACAAAGAGACCAAACAATGTATTCAATCATTTGTATTTGGCGTTAACACACCTAGTCGTTGGGGGACACAATCACCATTCTCAAACATTACATTAGATTGGACTGTACCAAGTGATTTAGCTCATTTACCAGCTATCGTATCTGGGGTTGAGCAAGATTTTACATTTGGTGAATGTCAAGCGGAAATGGATTTAATTAACAAGGCATTTATCGAGATTATGATTGAGGGAGATGCCAATGGACGTGGATTCCAATACCCTATCCCTACATATTCCATTACAAAAGCTTTCAATTGGGATGATACAGAGAACAATAAGTTATTATTTGAAATGACAGCTAAATACGGTACACCATACTTTAGTAATTACGTAAACAGTGATATGGAACCAAGTGATATAAGAAGTATGTGTTGTCACTACGTCTTGATTTAAGAGAACTCCGTAAGAAGCAGGGTGGATATTTTGGTTCAGGAGAAAGCACAGGCTCCGTTGGGGTTGTTACCATTAACATGCCTCGTATTGCTTATTTATCAAATAATGAAGAAGAATTCTACGAGCGTCTTAATCGTATGATGGATATATCCGCTCGTTCATTGAAAATAAAAAGAGATGTTATTACCAAATTATTAAAGGAAGGATTATATCCTTACACGAAAAAATACCTTGGTAGTTTTAGTAGCCACTTCTCAACTATTGGCCTAGTGGGAATGAACGAAGCAACACTTAATGCTAAGTGGCTACAAAAAGACCTTACAAACGATGGAGCAAGAACGTTTGCACTTGATGTACTGGATCATATGCGTAATCGTTTATCCGACTATCAAGAATTATATGGCGATCTCTATAATCTTGAAGCTACACCAGCTGAATCAACAAGCTACCGTCTTGCTAAACATGATAAAAAGCGTTACACAAATATTCTATCAGCTGCTGGTGATGGAGAAACACCTTATTATACGAACAGTACACATTTACCTGTTAATTATACAGTAGATGTATTTGATGCTCTTGATATGCAGGATGAATTCCAAAACAAATATACATCAGGTACAGTATTTCATGCCTTCCTTGGTGAGAAATTGCCAGATTGGAAAGCAGCAGCTAATCTTGTACGCACCATAGCTGAGAATTACACATTACCTTATTACACCATGTCACCTACCTATTCAGTGTGTAAGACTCATGGGTACATTGCAGGTGAAGTTTATGTCTGTCCTGACTGTGGAGAAAAGGCGGAAGTCTACAGTCGTATTACTGGTTACTATCGTCCTGTGCAACATTGGAATGACGGTAAGGCTCAAGAATTCAAGCATCGTACGGAATATGAACCAGAGAATTCTAACCTTAGACCAAAAGAAGAAAAAGATACCGTAAAAGAAGAGATCGCAGCCACAATTGAGACTGTGAAAGATAAAAGCAAGCTACTATTCACAACGAAAACTTGTCCCAATTGTCATATAGCCAAAGGGTATTTAGAAGATCATACCATTAAAATACTTGATGCCCATGAGCATGTTGAGCTAGCTACAAAATACCAAGTTCGAACAGCACCTACATTATTAGTAATTGACCAAGATAAAGTAAGTCGATATAATGGACTTTCAGATATTAGACAGTATGCTGAGCGTGAAAAAATAGATGCTTAAAGTATTTTTTTTACATGATGTTGTTAAAAAATATTTTTTTTGATAGTTTGAACTACCTATGTCATGTGGAGTCAGCGGTGAGATTAAGACGTTGATATAATAGGACACCAATTAAAAACCTCGTAAAATTAAGAGGTTTTGGAATTGCTGTCCTATTTTTTCATTCTAATAAGAAAAAACATAAAAGGTGATAATAATTATATGGATGGTATTGATGGATATGAGTTAATTAAAGTAATCAAAACTTTTAATAGAAAAGAGGTGGAATATGAGTTGGGATATATTTTTTCAAGATTTACCAAATAATATTAATAGTTTAAATGAAATACCAAATGATTTTATACCGAAAGATCTCTGTTCAAGGGAATATTATATAAAGATGATGAAAGAGCTTTTTCCAAATGCAGATTTCTCTGAGTTATCATGGATAAGGCTTCATGAAAGTACATTTTCAATAGAATTCAGCTCAGGAAATAAAGATAAAATAGATTACGTTACTCTTCATGTTAGAGGTGATAATAAGAGTTTCGAAGCAATCAATAAAATACTTAGTTACACGAATTGGAGAGCAATTGACTCAACAAGTGGTGAGGTTATCCATAAGGAGGTATCGGGTGAAGGCTTAAAGATACACAATTCGTTTTTTGAAAAAAAATAATTACTAAGCTAAATAAAGAATAGAAATTCGAAAATAGTTATATTAAATACATTTATAGTAAACATAATTATAACCTATAAAACGCACCCATTAGAAAAGATAACACTATACTAGTAATTATAGATAGCATGTTGAAACAAAGAAAGAATAAAGGTATAAAAAAGATGTTGAGCTTACTAGGGTCATTTATATTTTTAAGAAAATAAAGAACATCCATAAGGAAAACAAAAAAGGAGTGAAAAATGTTAAAAATATGGATAAAGATCGTACAATTCATACGGACTATAGGTCGACTACTAATAGATGTACTACTTACATGTTTAAATATTCAAGTCAAGATAGCACCAAGGACTTTTTATATTGATAAGGTCATTGGTAACGACAGTCATGATGGAACAAGTACCTCAACAGCTTGGAAGACACTAGAGAAGGTCAATAGTATAATCCTTAAACCAAGAGATCAAGTTCTTTTAAAAGCAGGATGTGTATGGAGTGGAGAACGGCTTAAACCACAAGGATCTGGACAAGCTGGGAAATGCATTATATTTGACCAATATGGAACAGGAGCTAAACCCCATATAGCTACTAACGGAGCTTATTTATATGCATGTGAACTGATCAATCAGCAATACATTGAAGTCAATAATCTACAGATATCCAATCAAGGAACTACGGAGTTAGCACATCGAACAGGTATATATATTACTGCAGAGGATATAGGAATATGTAGACATATCTATTTAAAAAACCTTTATGTACACAATGTTAATGGAGATGGTATATTAAAGGACTGGGATAATGGTGGTATATACTTTGTTGTTAATGGAACAGCTGTAGCAACAAAATATGATGATATACTCATTGAAGGTTGTACAGTAGAGAATGTTAATCGAACAGGTATAAGTATAGCTTTTTCCAGTTGGCATGCTCAATATAATAATCAAGATGGTGCATATCCACAAAATACAGTGGATACATATTCTCATACAAATGTAGTTATAAGAAATAATAAGTGTAAAGGAATAGGTGGTGACGGTATCGTATCCATGTACTGTAAAAATCCCCTCATGGAATGGAATGTGATTATAGGAAGCTGTAAAACGTCCACCAGTACAGGGCAGTATAGTGCTGCTTTATGGCCTTGGAGATGTGAGGATGCTATTTTTCAATATAACGAGGTTTATAATACGTATCAAAATGTAGATGGGCAATCTTTTGACTGTGATTGGAGTAATAGAACCATTTATCAATATAATTACAGTCATGACAATGTTAGTGGTTTTATTATGTTTTGTATGAACGAATCCCTTGGTTCTATTGTCAGGTATAACATCAGTGAGAATGATGGAACATTAGATGGCCTTATAGCGAATATTAGCGGCTCGCCTGGTCCAATAGGAACTGTTTATAATAACACATTCTATATGACAAGCAATACAAGACTATTTAGGCATACAGGTGGAAAATTAATGTTCTATAATAATATATTTTATAGTGCTAATGGTATGAATCATTCATCTTGGGATTCAGCTATTACCTATAGTCATAATGTCTTTTATGGCTTTTCAAACACGCCCGATGATTCTCATAAGATAACCATCAATCCTCAATTATTGAGCCCAGGTAGTGGCAGTAATGGACTTAATACAGTGGATGGTTATAAGCTTCAAGCCACTTCACCATGTATTAATAGAGGGATAACAATAGCCAATAATGGTGGCATTGATTATTGGGGTAATACGGTGACTTACAATGGAGGTAATACTGATATTGGAGCTCATGAATATGTAGGGACACCAATAACAAATGTAACAGTAGATGATAGAGATCTATCCATAAATAAATCAGGTAATTGAGAGACAAGGGATTCATCTGCATATGGGTATTATAATGGAACCATCTCTCTAAGTAATATCCTAGGGAATTATTGTGAATTTACATTTGCAGGAACAAGTATTAAATTTTATGGTATCAAGGACGTAGACTTAGGAATAGCCGATATATATGTGGATGCTGTATTGGAGCAAACCATTGATCAGTATAGTTTGACAGCAACACCATCAATTCAATTATTTAGTAAAACAGGAATGCCCAATACACAACATACCATAAAAGTAGTTGTAAAAAATGAAAAGCATCCAAATGCAGTTAATAGCTATGTGGTTATTGATGCTTTTGAGTATGCAATCAATTAAATAATCAATCTTTCTCAGCAACGTCTTTCAAACGAGGCAATACAATCTCACCCCATGTGCTCTCAACTTATATATAAGTTGAGAAACATCCAATCTCTAGGAGAGAATGTTTCTTATTACATATAATACCAATAAAGATAGACATTGGCTGCACCCCCTTTTCTTGAAGTTCTTACTAAATACACTTAATAAAATCATTAAAAAAGGGTGATCTTATTATAGAAGATAGACTTGATAAAGGATCATAGACGGCATGGATAAAAAACTAAGATTAGGAAAGGATGATAGAATGGAGTCCATTAAAATTATGATGGAAGAACATCAATATATTTTACGCATGCTACAAGTTGTGAGAAAAATGTGTTTGAAAATATTGAATAATCAAGAGCTCAATTATAGCGATTTCTATAAAATTATTGAATTTGTTAGAAATTATGCAGATAAACACCATCATAGTAAAGAAGAAGAACTGTTATTTAAAGAACTAAAAAACGCATCTAAAGGAAGAAAATCGAGTTGGACCCGTAACGGGCATGTTAATTGAACATGATCAAGGTAGACTTTATATGCAAAACCTGGAAAAGGCTCTAGGCGAGTTAGATAAAGGAAATGAAGAGGCTAAGCTTGATATTATTGCTAATAGCATATCTTATTCGGATTTACTTTATCGGCATATAGAAAAGGAAGATAAATTAATATACCCCTTGGGACAGAAACAATTAGCACCTGATATCCTTGATATGGTAGAACGAGAATCGCTAAAAAATTGAAAGGACTGCCACAGAAAATAAATTACAACAAAAATATATTACCATGCTTGAAGAACTTGAACAAAAGATTGTTAATTAAGAACGAATAATTTAGCTACCCAATCGATAACAACTGATGAATCAATCTGCTCATCAGTTGTTTTTTTGTAATATATGATTTATCAATTTACGTCCTCATTATTACTGCATACGATACGTATATAAAAAATATTGATTATTTAAGGAATCTCTTAATTTAAGAGTTTTTTTCTTCATATTAACAACTTAGACTCACATTATCTTCACGCCCTATTGGTATAGTATTAATATGTTCATGAGCAAACATAATCTATTTAGAAAAGGAGATATGGCATATGAAAAAAATTATATGTAAAAAAAGCTAAGTCATTTAGGAATCATACTAATCCTTACATTTGTAATGACAGTTGGATGTACAAGTGGAGCTAAAAAAAAATAGTAAAAGTGGAAATAACCAATCAATAGAATTAAATCAAGGTAATGGAAGTAGTGAAAGTAGTGACACAAGTGAGGGCGCTGAAACCGGTGCGGCACATGCTGAAGGTGGAGGGCATTCAGAAGAAGGAGGAGAAGGAGAAAGTGGTGATCCATCAAGTCCAATCTTACAGCTAGATGAAGGTTGGGATGGTATTGTAAATGGTATCCGAATAAACATGCAATATGATCAAGCAAAAGGACGCTTTTATGGTATCGTTGAGAACACAACGAATAAGGTCATTAATAATATTTTAATTGAGTTAAATCTAAAACTTGGAACAAAAACAGTAGTAGAACTTGGTCCCGAACCAGTTGGAAATCTACAACCTGGTCAAAAAGCTAATGTGGAGCTATTGATCAGTGAAGAACCAGAAGCTAAAGGAGTAAAGTTTGATGCCTGGGAAATCCATCCTGAAGCGGAAGGACAGGGAACAGAATCAGGAGAAGCAGGAGAAGAGGGTACAAGTACAGGTGCTATGACATTGGCGCAAAATGAAACTTATGATGTAACAAAAAATGGAGCAAGATTAATTCTTAAGTATAATGCTGGGGAAAAAGCCTTTAAAGGAACATTGGAAAATGCAGGTAATCAAATATTAACAAGAGCACGTGTAGAGATTCACTTAGATAATGGAACAGAACTTGGACCAACAACACCAGTGGATTTACCTGTAGGGAAAATCATAAATTTATCCTTACCAGTTAATGAAAATTTTGATACATGGGTAACTCACGCAGAGTTTGGTATAGGAGAAAATGGTGAAAGCTCAGAACATGGAACTTCAAGTGAAGGTTCAGATGGAGGAAGCGGAGAATCAAGTGAATCCTACAACGAAAGTTCAGAAGGAGGGAGTGGAGAATCAAGCGAATCCCACAACGAAGGTTCTGAAGGAGGTAATGATTAATAGGAACCTTAAAGCAGTCAGAAGACTGCTTTTCTCAGTTGTTGAATGAGTAAGACCCAGACATCTTGTAGGTATAAAAAGTTTCGTGTATACTTTGATTAGGTATTTATATAAAAGAATGAACATAGTCTATTTTTTTGAGGTTGGTGATGAAATGAATATATTAGTTGTAGAAGACGACAAAAAAATGAATAAATTGATCAGTGATTATTTAACCCAAGAGGAGTATAAGGTTTTCAAAGCTTTTGATGGAGAAGAAGCACTTGAGATTTTTGATGATGCTGAAATTGATCTTGTTATATTGGATGTTATGATTCCTAAGTTAGATGGATTTTCTGTATGTAGACGTTTGCGTAAAAAGTCAGACGTACTAATAGTCATTGTCAGTGCTAGAAGCGAAGAAGATGACAAGTTGATGGGCTTTGAATATGGTGCGGACGAGTATGTTGTGAAACCCTTTAGCCCAAAGGTTTTACTTGCAAGAGTAAACGCATTGATTAATAGAGTGTACAAGGATAAAGACAAAGATATTATTGTAAAAGGTGTTATTTCTATTGATACGAATAGATTACGTGTAACAGTTAATAAGGAACTTGTTACATTAACGGCTAGAGAGTATGATTTACTTCTTGTGCTTACGACAAATGAGGGCCATGTTTATTCAAGAGATAAGTTGATTAATCAAATATGGGAATATGACTATTTTGGAGATGGAAGAATTGTTGATACAAATATAAAAAACACTGCGAAAAAAACTAAAAGATGCATCAAATTATATCATTACTGTAGTTGGAAAAGGATATAAATTTGAGGTGGTGGAATGAAAAATAAGATTAGTTACAAAGTATTCGGTGCAATAGTTGCAGGTTTTGTTTCACTGATTATTGTTCTTGTTTTTGCACTAAATTTGTATTTTAGTCATTTTTTATGAACAAGCAAAAATTAACAATTTAATTGAATCCGTTAACACATTTGAAGAAGACTATAGGAACAATCAGTGGCCTAGTGATGAATTGTATCGCCAGATTGAGTTGTTTACATCGAAAAACAATGTGACTTTATCGATTGCAGATGGAGAAAGTGAAAAAGAAAATGAAGGTGATGAAGGAGAAGAATCTGGTGAAGAAAACCATTGTGACGAATCATTAAGATACGTACTTTTAACTATAATCGATGATGACAAGAACTATTATGACTTATTCTTAATTTCAGAAGAGTTTTATGCTTTGGATGTACAAGAAGGTGATTGGATTAACTTACAAGGGACTATTGGGGAAAATGAGGTCATTATACCAAATGCAATCAATTCAATTCCTATTGACTCCAAGGTAAGCGAAAAAGAAAACGATATCCCTCTAGATATGCATGTTCAAATAATTGCCATCAAAGAAAATTTAAAACTACCAAACAGAACCAGTGATTCTAATTTTGCAGTGTTGGAATCAGAGACAAAAGATAAAGTAAGTTATATTATTAGTGAAATTCCTCATACAGAAATAAAGCAAGTAGAATTTAGAAAAAAGATAAAGATTAATAACAAAGAGACAAATTTATTTGTTTTAGCGTCATTGCAGCCAATAAATGAAACCATAAGTGTTTTAACCTCTTTCTACCCGTTCATCTTTTTATTTTCACTTATTGCATCATTAATAATCGCAATCATCCATTCTTCATGGGTTAGTAGACCAATTGTGGTAATTAACAAGGCGGCCAACAAAATGGCAAACCTTGAATTTGATATTACATTAGATGAATCTAGAAGTGATGAATTGGGACAGTTGTCTAAAAGCTTGAATTCAATGTCAAAGAGCCTTGAAAACTCTATTAATGAATTAACACAAGCAAAAGATGTGCTGCAAAAAGACTATGATTTGGAAGTTAGAAGGCAAAGAGCGCAAAAGGAGTTTGTTGCTAATGCATCACATGAATTAAAGACGCCGCTAAGTGTTATAAAAGGATATGCAGAAGGAATAAAAGATGGCATGGGCCATAATCAGCTTGATGAATATGTTGGTGCTATAGTGGAAGAAAGCAAAAAAATGGATGAGCTTATACTCAGTATGCTCCAATTATCCAAATTGGATTTGCTAGGTAATAAGTTGAATTTGGAAGATATTGATTTAGAAATTATAATTTTTGACTTAATACAAAGCTTTGAATTGATGTTATCTGAACATAAATTACTCATTGACGTATCTGGAGGATTCGGGGATATTCATTGTGATAAGGAGATGATAAAAAAGTGCTATTCAAAATCTGCTTAGCAATGCAATCAAATATACAGGTAAGAACAGTACTATAAAAAAAATTCGTCATATTGTGAAAGAGAATGTGCATAGATTTGAAATTGAAAATGAAAGTAAGTCATTTACTCAAAATGAAAAAAAAGAAAGAATCTGGGGAAAATTCTATAAAAGGGATTTATCCCATAATAGAGAGGTGAGCGGAACAGGACTGGGACTTGCTATTGTTAAAGGTATATTTGAAGCGCATCAATTTGAGTATGGTGTTTATAATACAGATACAGGTATATGCTTTTGGTTTGAATATTAATTTAATCCCTGCAATTTAATTTATTTAAGATGGTGTATGATCTAGGTGTACCAATAAAAGTAGAAGGTACTCATATGTGGAATTATAACTGGTGATTAAGAGAAAAAAAAGGTAGAAACAAACGTCTGACTATAGTACATGCAGCAATGAGTTCATTAGAGAGCCATATAACATTAACTGAATTAAATTGAATTGGCTCCAGCTCAAATTGATTTGTTTCTTTAGAAAAAGAGCATCTCCAATGTAAAATATATTAGGGAAGATGCTCCTTTTAAATTGTTTTATTTAAGTGTAATCTTAGAAGATGCATTTGATGGCTTCTATTTTCGGTAATATTAACCTCATTACCATGGCACAATACCTGTCTCGGCCACATTTTTCAAACGAGGTAATACAATCTCACCCCATGCTCTAATAAAATAACGTCTGGCCGTTTGCCAAGACTCGCTTTTTCCATAGCCAGAATTAATTAATTTAAGGAGACAACCATCCTCTACAGGTTCTAAATACATGTGAACCACTGTCATTTGAGCTCGAATATCGGGTATAGTTGGAGGTGCACTCCAAGTGAAGGATAGCATAGATTCAGGTTCAATATTTAAGATAATCATACCTTCTGAACCACGTAGCCCCGCTGGTTGATCCATGTCAAATAGAATTTCAAACTTACCGCCTACTTTAAACTCCACATCAATATCAGGTGCAAAGAAACTTTTTTAATCCTTCCTCTGTACTTAATAGTTTCCAGACTGTTTTAATGTCTTTTTGAATCTTACATTCCAAATAGATTTGGGTGGTATTGTCACTATTCATAAGAGAACCTCCTCAGTAGTCTATACTTATTATTGAATTAAGCATATATATACTATACATGATTATATAAATTCATTCAAATAGTTCACTATGTTAAAACAACGACAAAACTCAAACTAACAATTAATTAACTCGTATAAAGAGAGGTGGACAAGTTCTCATAAATCGTGTAATATTAAACCAGAAAAAACGGTTTGGGAGGGTTCATAATGAGTCAAGCAGATAGAATATTTATAGACATGTGTCGTGATATATTGGATAATGGATACAGTTCAGAAGACCAAGAAGTAAGGCCACGTTGGGAAGATGGTGCCCCTGCGCATACCATCAAAAAATTCGGTGTTGTTAACCGATATGATTTATCAACAGAGTTTCCAATTCTTACATTAAGACCGACTTATCTCAAATCAGCTATTGATGAAATCCTTTGGATATGGCAGAAGAAATCCAATAACATCAAAGATCTTAAGAGTAAAATATGGGATAGCTGGGCTGATGAAGACGGTTCAATAGGTAAAGCTTATGGCTATCAATTAGGTGTCAAACATCAATATAAAGAAGGTATGTTTGATCAGGTTGACCGTGTCTTATATGACTTAAAACATAATCCTTATAGTCGTCGAATCATGACCAATATTTATAGTCATCAAGATTTACATGCTATGCAACTCTATCCATGTGCATACAGCGTGACGTTTAATGTGACAGGTAATAAATTAAATGCCATTTTACATCAACGTTCCAATGATATTCTAGTAGCTAACAATTGGAATGTGGTCCAATATGCAGCCCTTGTACATATGTTTGCCCAAGTATCTGATTTAGAAGTAGGAGAATTCGTTCACGTCATTGCAGATGCGCATATTTATGACAGACATGTACCTCTAGTAGAAGAATTGATTTCTAGAGAAACATTTGAAGTACCTAAATTAGTGATCAATCCAGATGTAAAAGATTTCTATGATTTTACAGTAGATGATTTTAAGTTGGTAGGTTATCAAAAAGGTGCGCCAGTAAAAGGTATACCTGTTGCCGTATAATTGGTGAAAGTATGGTCATACTAGTGGATGACTCTAGACATATAAACAAGCAATGTGCATAATAATGAATAGATTGTGGATAAAATGCCAAAAGGAAAGGGGATATGTGGATGAATTTTATAGTAGCAGTGGATAATAATTGGGCTATTGGCAATAAAGGTGGATTACTTACATATTTACCAGGTGACTTGCCTTATTTTAAGGAAAAAACAGCAGGTAAAGTGGTGGTGATGGGAAGGAAAACATTGGAATCATTACCAGGTGGTAAGCCCCTTAAGAATAGAAAGAATGTCATTCTAACACGGAATAAGTCATTTGAATGTGAAGGTGCAATCATCTGTCATAGCAAAGATGAAGTACTGGATTATGTGAAAGCCTTTGACATTGAGGATGTTTTTATTATTGGTGGTGCAGAGATTTATAATTTGTTTATGGATGACTGTCAGAAAGCATATATAACCAAAATCTATGATGAACTGCCAGCAGATACCCATATCAATAGTCTAGATAAAAGAGATTATTGGTCGATAACATGGGAAAGTGAAATGCAAGAACACAAAGGACTAGCCTATCAATGGTTCATATATGAAAATCAAGCTTAAGGTTGTCTATGTGAAAATGATGTATATTCAATTGTTGAAAGACACACGGGATATTGATTGCCAGTGTGTTTTTTCATGGTATAGGAAATTTCTTCAATTGAAATTGAACAATATTAATTACGATGGTTTATTAAAATGGTGTTGACAAAAAATATTAAAAGTGGTATATAATAATAACAACGAAAACGATTTCGAAAGACGATTACATATATGAAAATAGCAGTAGTAACAATAGAATGGCTTAACAATTAGACGATATTACGTGCACATATAACGCTGGTTAGTCGTGAATATCTTTATTTTTTTGATTAAAACGAAAACGATTTCGTTATAGTGAAAGTGAAAAGAGGTTGTTATGAAGACAAAAAATATTTTTTAAGACTGAAAAAAGAAAAAGTATCTCCAAATTATGGCTCTCTTGGGAATTATATGGATTATAATTTTTTAATTATGCTCCAATGTATGGCATCATTATTGCATTTAAAGACTATAGTATCATTAAAAAGATCTCAGAAGTAGATTGGGTAGGCTTTGAATGGTTTAAAGAAGCCTTTACGGATGAAAATTTTATACCTTTGATGAGAAATACGCTTGCTATTAGTTTCATGAAATTAATCATTGGATTCCCATTACCTATTTTATTTGCCATTATGTTAAATGAGATTAGACAGGTCAAGTTTAAGCGATTTGTCCAAACGGTTTCTTATTTACCACACTTTCTTTCTTGGGTAATCCTCGGTGGAATTTTAATGGCGTGGCTAGCGGATGTAGGCTTGTTTAATGAACTACAGACGATGATTAATCCTAACCATACCCCAATAAATTATTTGGCAAAACCTAAATATTTTTGGTTCATAACTGTTTTTTCGGACATTTGGAAAGAATTGGGGTGGAGCGCCATTATCTACCTTGCAGCAATCAGTGGAATTGATCCACAAATGTATGAAGCAGCCACAGTAGATGGTGCTACAAGATTTCAGAAGATCTGGAATATTACATTGCCAAGCATTAAAGGAACTATCGCTATTTTATTTGTGCTTTCAGTAGCCAATTTATTAAATACGAACTTTGAACAAATACTTGTTTTGAAAAAATGCGTTGAATGCTTCTAGGGCTGAAGTAATTGATACATATGTATACCGTATGGGTATTCAATCGGCAAGATTTTCATATGCAACGGCTATTGGATTATTTAAATCAATTGTTGCACTATGCTTGCTATTGACAGCAAATAAAGTAACCAAGAAACTAACTGGCCATGGCTTATACTAAGAGGTGTTAATATGAGAAATGTAAATAGAATTCGTTTAAGCAAAAAAAGAAAATGTATTTGACTATACGAACATATTTATAATGGTAATTATTTGTTTTGTGACCTTATATCCCATATGGTATACGGTTATCCTTTCTTTTAACGATGGTGGAGATGCATGAAGGGAGGGATATTCTGGTTCCCAAGAATATTTACATTAGATAATTATAAAGCAGTATTTCGAAATAGTGGGATTATTACAGCTTATACAGTAACTGTTTTAAGAACATTTATCGGAACGATTACGAATGTTTTCTTTACAGCAATGGTAGCCTATGCTTTTTTTTCAAAGAAGCATTTGTATGGGAGAAAAGTCTATATAACATTGGGCACAATCACCATGTTTTTTCAATGGTGGACTTATTCCATTTTTTTTCTACTCTTGAAAAATTTGCATTTGCTGAACACGTTCATGGTCTATATTATACCAACCATGTTTAATTTCTTTAACTTACTTATATTCATGCTTTTTTTAGAGAAATGCCTGCTTCTTTAGAGGAGTCAGCTAAAATAGATGGTGCCAATGATTTTGTTGTTTTTCTAAGAATCATTATACCACTTTCAAAACCTGTGCTAGCTACAATTGCCCTATTTACAGGCGTTTGGCATTGGAACGATTACTTCTTTGGTGTTATTTATATCAACGATACTAATTTGCAACCTATTCAAACGTACCTCTATAAGATTGTTGCAGAAGCGGGTTCTTCAAGAATGGCAATATCCAGTCCTGTTGGTGTGAGTAAAAGTAATATTACGTCCAACTCCATCAAATATGCAACCATGGTTGTGACAACATTGCCCATTGTTCTTGTATACCCATTTTTTACAAAAGTATTTTGTAAAAGGTGTCATGCTTGGCGCTGTTAAAGGTTAGGCAATCATTCTATCAGTTTAAATTATTTAGGGAGGGTAAAACGATGAAAAAGAAAAACATGAAGCAATTTTTTTTAACATGGTTATGTGTGGCTATGCTTGTTGTATCATTCATTACAGGGTGTTCTTCAAAGGATAGCAACACAAAAAAAAGAAAGTACGGCAACAGGAGAGCAAAAAGAGGATTCAGGTGATCAGTCAGCAAATGATTCAACAGGGATAGGCTGGAAAGACAATGCAGATGATGAAGTGACATTCACTTGGTACTTAAACTTCTCATGGTTCCCAAATCAATGGGGTGTTGATGCCACCAGTCAATACATTACTGAAAAAACAGGTGTGGATATAGAATTTATCGTACCAGCTGGTAATGAGGCTGAAAAAACTGAATGCCATGATTGCTTCAAATACATTGCCAGATATTGTAACGCTTGGTTGGTGGGAACCTCAAGTAAATACCATGATTGAAGGCGACTTAGTGCACGCTCTTGATGGATTAGCAGAAGAATATGATCCTTATTTCTTTAAGGTTGCAGATCCAGCAAAATTAGGCTGGTATGCAAAAGAAGATGGGCACACTTATGGCTATCCTAATGCATCCTATACACCATCTGACTATGAAAAGTACGATACAATTTATTCCAACGAAACATTCATGGTAAGAAAAGACATATATGAAGCTATTGGTTCACCAGATATGAGTACACCAGAAGGCTTCTTACAGGCTCTAAGAGATGTTAAAGAAATGTTCCCTCAAATTAATAACCAACCCATCATTCCATTTGGATTACATGAATTCAATGATGTTGGCAACGCATCCATTGATAACATGCTTCCTAATTTCCTAGCCATATCAAAGGAGAAAGATGGCCAGTTATATGATAGAATTTCTGACTCGGAGATGGCTACATGGCTAAAAACTTATAGACAAGCTTATAGTGAAGGGTTAATTGTTGACGATGTGTTTATTGACAAGAGAGTACAGATGGAAGAAAAAATTGCTCAAGGTAGGTATTTTTGTATGTTGTATCAAGGGCAAGATGCTTTAGCCCCCATTAAATCTTTATATGCTGAGGACCCAGAGAAAAAATACATCGCTGTCCAAGGACCGAAAAATAGTAAGGGCGATGACCATACTTTGGGAGCAACAGGTGTTGCTGGTTGGACACTAACCCTTATTTCCAAAAACTGTGAAAATCCAGATCGAGCTATTCAATTTATGAGCTATTTAATGAGTGAAGAAGGACAGCATGATACGTATTTAGGTGCTCCTATTAATTATGATACAGTAGATGGAAAAGATACATTTAAACCAGAAGTACTGGAACTCTTAAACACGGATAGAGCTGCATATGATCAACAGTATGGTGGAGAAAACACATTCTGGATGTTTATGGACTTAGCTATGCAAAGCCAATGGAACCCACCATTAACAGAGCCAGTAAAACAGTTTAAAGAGTGGACTTCACCTTATGTTACATGGATGGGCGAGTTTGATGATATTAACCCACCAGCAGATACGGATCTTGGTGTTGAAAATGTTAAGATAGCGAATAAGTGGGGGGCAAGTATTACCGCAGATGATCATGGCTGAAAGTGATGCTGAATTTGATAAGCTGTTTGAGGGGTTTTTAACATATAGAGAAGAGCATAGCTATACAGAGATAGTTAAATATCAACAAGAGCGAGTGAATATCAATAAGGAAAAAAAACTTGGTATTAAATAAGCTCTGAAATGAAAAGGGACTGTTTTTGAGACAGTCCCTTATTATAATGATTTGACTCATTGGATGTAATAAAGGCCATAAAAGAATAAAAAAAATATTTTTTTAATCAAGGAGCTAGATATGCGACCATATTATTTTGATAACGAAAAAAAAGATTTATCATTCATAATTATCATAAGGCAAAACCATTTAGTAGTTTTTTACCAGGCATAGCTGGTGAAAAAGGCATACCTATTTGGGCTTTTTATGTGAATAGAGGACAAGGCATTAGTAGCTTTGGTATTAAGGATAAAAACCATCCCATTATGGAGTTCTATCCAGCTAATAGCGCATACCAATATGTAAGTACATATGGTTTTCGGACATTCATTAAATTAATTGATAACAGTAAAAGCAGAGTAATTGAACCCTTTAATCAAACATCTGATAAGTCCATTAGAAGAATGGGAATTGAGAAAGATGGTTTTTTTTATTGAAGAAGATATAATGGATGAGTCTTTAACAATAAAAGTGACGTATACAACACTTGTTAATCTTCCTTTTGGAGGACTTGTAAGAAGAGTTGAATTAATGAATGCAAGTGATGAAAAAAAACATATTGAAATCATCGATGGTATGCCGGCGCTTTTACCTTATGGTGTTGAAAACAGTGCTTATAAAGAAATGAGTAATTTAATGCGAAGTTGGATGGAAGTTTGTCAAACAGATAAAAAAATACCCTATTATAAATTTCGTTCAAGCTCAAAAGATGAATCCGTTGTAAGAGCCATAAATGAAGGGTATTTTTATATAAATGAAAGTATCAATGATGATACAGTGCATACGATATATGACCCAGCTCTTATTTTTGAATATCGAACAGATTTACAAGAACCTGTTGGTTTTATGGATACTAATTATTTGGAATTAATCCAGAAAAAACAAGTCTATGCCAACAAAGTACCATCCGCTTTTCAATTAAAAAAGATTAACCTTCAACCTAACAAAACAGTGTGCATGGATAGTATTTTTGGATATTGTCAATCTTATGAAGAAATAGAGCATTTCGGAAAGACAACGGAGTTAAGAGAATTCGTCACATCACAGTTGGAAGCATCTAAAAAAGAGATCAATCAACTATCCAATTGTGTTGAAATGACAACTGGCAATAGGATATTCGACCACTATATGCAACAAAGCTATCTGGATAATATGATGCGAGGGGGTAAACCTCTTATATTTCCAGGAAAAGATAAAAAAACAGGTTTACCATATTTTTTCAAGAAAGCATGGTGACCAAGAGAGAGATTATAATTTCTTCTCTATCGAACCTTCCTATTATTCACAAGGGAATGGCAATTTTAGAGATATGAATCAAAATAGAAGAAATGATTTAGTCTTTGAACCAGAAGTATTTGATTTCAATATTTGGATGTTTTATAGCTTGATACAGGCAGATGGATATAATCCACTAAGTATTAAAGGAACAAAATTTGTCATGCAAACGGAAGATAATGAAGAATGGATGAAGTCCCTTGAAAAACAAGATATCATAGTCAATAAAAAACTTATTCATGCCATTTCTGCCATGATTGAACAGCCATTTACGCTAGGCAGCCTAGCGAATACAATGCAATCACACAATATAGAAAACAAACATTTTAGACTTGTTTTGGAACAGGTTCTTTCATGTGCTTCCCAAGAAATTGATGCCGATTTTGCTGAAGGTTTTTTGGAGTGATCATTTTACTTATAATCAAGATTTAGTAGATAGTTTTAAGTATATGTACCCTGATAAGATGGAAGAACTTTTGTTGCAGAGAAAAGATTATGGTTTCTATAATGCGCCTTATTATGTTTTACCACGTCACAAAAAATATGGGCTTACCAATGAACATAAAGTTAGACAATATAAGGCTATCGACAAAAAAGAAAAAAACATCTTCAAGAATGGCTAGTGGATGCAAACGGGAAGAAAGTTCAAACCAATCTGTTTAATAAAATGTTCGTGTTGTGTTTGACTAAATTCATGAATCTAGATCCATTGGGTATGGGAATAGAAATGGAAGGTGATAAACCTGGATGGAATGATGCGCTCAATGGGTTGCCAGGGCTTTTTGGCTCAGGTATGAGCGAAACGGTTGAGTTAAAACGGTGTATTTCTTTCTTGAAATCAGAACTTAAGGCAATAAGATTGAAGGCAAGTGACATACTTGTTCTTGAAGTGGTCTATCAGTTAGCAAAGCGTATTTACAGCATAATGGATAACCAAGATGATTTTAGTTTTTGGAATCAACTAAATCTAATTAAAGAAGCGTATCGGCGTGAGACCATGTATCAGCTCTCTTCAGAAGAATATCGTGTTGAATTAAAAGAAATCATTCATATACTTGACACAATGGAAATAAAACTTGAAAAAGGAATAAAAAAGAGCACTAACCTTTGGGGAAGGTGTACTACCAAGCTACTTTGTTATGGAGGTCACAGAATTTGAAGTATTAAAAAAGCCTAACAAACTTTGGATTACAAGCTGTTAAACCATTAAGGTTTGAAGCAAGAGCTTTGCCCACATTCTTAGAAGCACCCGCAAGATATATGAAGACATTAGATACAAAAGCTGCAGGTGAATTATATGAAAAAATTAGGGAGACAGATCTATTTGACAAAGCATTAGGCATGTATAAAACATCTGAAAGCCTTGAAGGTGAAACATTGGAAATAGGACGTATTAGAGCATTTACACCAGGGTGGCTTGAAAGAGAATCTATATTCCTACATATGACCTATAAATACTTATTGAGTGTTCTCAAGTCAGGTCTATATAATGATTTTTATCAGGATATAATGACAAATTTAGTTCCATTTATGGACCCAATTATCTATGGTAGACCAACAACAGAAAACTCTTCATTTATAGCCAGTAGTGTCAATCCAGATGCACATATAATCGGACAAGGTTTTTTTGCAAGGTTGAGTGGCTCTACAGCAGAAGTTTTGAGTATGTGGTTATATATGTTTGTTGGAAAAAAAAGGGTTTTCTATCCATGAAGGTCAACTTATCTTTACATTTGCACCTATTTTAAAAGGTAATCTCTTTAACTGTGAAGGTGAAATTTCATATAAGCTATTTAGTACAACAGATGTAACGTATATTAATGTAAACAAGAAAGATACCTTTGGAGATGGTAAAGGGACCATAACTGAGATTAAGATTGATGGTCAAAAAAAATATCATAAAACATACTTAGAAGAAGACATGGCAAAAGCGCTCAGAAATAAGAAATTAAAAAGTATTCAAGTACTATTCGAATAATGAATTGAAAATGGAATAACTATTAAATATGGAAGTACATGGATTGACAAATGACAATAGAAGTTTTAACATAAAGTAGATAACTGATAAAAAAGAACTTATAGATAGGTAGAGGTTTATTATGATTAAGATTGGTGATATTGCTCAAGCAACTGGCTATTCCGTCACAACAGTTTCTAAAGCATTCAATAATTATACAGACATCAGTGAAAAAGCCCGTAACACTATTCTGGCAAAAGCGGATGAAATGGGTATATACCCAATGCCCAAGCAAGAGGATTGGTTATGAAAAGGTCTTTTACAATTGGTGTTATCCTTGATGAAATTTTGGGACTTGGCTTAACGCATCCTTTCTTTGCAGGCGTTGTTCAATCCTTTAGAGAAGTTGTGGAAGAATATGGGTACAGTATGATACTAATATCAAATGAAATTGGGAATAGCAATATAGGAAGTTATCTTGATCACTGCAACCAAAGAAATGTTGATGGTGTTTTTATATTATGCACAAACACGGAAGCAAAAGGCATTCAAGAACTTATTCATAGTGATATACCAACTGTTCTTTTTTGATATGCCCGATGACAATACACATTGTGTTATTTCCAATCATTATCAAGGTGCCTTTGATGCTGTTAACTATTTAGTATCAAAAGGACATCATAAAATAGCTCATATTTATGGTAATGAGTTAACTTATGCAGGAGCAGAGAGAAAAAAGAGCTTACATAGAAGCGTTAAAGGAGCATAACATTAAGATACGCCAAGAATATCTTGTATGTGGTGGGTATTTTGATTTTAAATATGGTAAAAAAAGCCATGGAAGAATTGCTAGAATTACGTACACTACCTACTGCAGTTTTTGTGTCAGGTGATATCATGGCATTGGGTGCTATTCAAGCCTGTTATGAGCATCAAATTAGAGTGCCGGAAGATCTTTCTATTATGGGTTTTGATAATGTAAAACTACTGGATTGGATAACGCCAGCATTAACAACAGTGGCTCAAGACTATAAAGAGATCGGAAAAGCATGTTGTGATATTTTATTGAAAGCAATTAGTGATAAAAAGTTGCCCTCTACACAAAAAATAATTAATACACATATTATCGAAAGAAATTCTTGCGCCTCTATCAATTAAGAGGCGCTTTTTATTTGACAACTTGTTTCAACGATATTAATAAGGAAAATACCATAATTATGCCCATTAAAATGAAATGGGTGTTTTTAATTCCATAATGTGTTATAATATATGAAAGTACAAATATCATATATGGAAGTGGATGTCTCTTGATAAAATTAAACAGAATGAAATTACAGCAAAAGGATACATTTTTATTGAGCATTACCATGCGAAGCATGTTCGAATTTTTTGCTAATCCAGGAGGATTGTTCTTAACGAGTTACATGCTTTTTCTAGGTTTAATGGATTATCAGATTGGTTATGTAGTGGGATTTATTGCACTGACGAATGTGCTTCAGTTATTTTCCCCCATGATCTATGAAAAGTTTAAAAGTCCTAAACGTATGACTTTGGTAACGAGGTCCCTACGATTTGTTATCTTTTATTTCATGATGTTACTACCTTGGTTTCAGAGTTATCGATTTGTTATCCTCTTATTTATAATATTTAGTTCCTTGTCTTTTACCGCATTTATGGGGGGAACATTTCTAGCATGGAATGACCGGATTATTCCTATGGAGCGTAAGGGAAGATATTATGCTACACGGAACCTCATAGGGAATGCTATTGGTATTATTTTACCCATTATACTAGGTAAAATACTTGATGGTTATGTACATACTTCAGGGTTATTTATGATTATTTTCTGTATCAGTATTATCTTTGCATTAGGGGAATTATGGATTATTACAAAGCTCCATGACCATCCCCTAGAAACAAAAAGTAATTTGCCATTAAACAAACTATTAGCCATGCCTCTGAAGGATCAGAAGTATCGTAGTTTTATGATATTTTCAGTTTTATGGATGTTTGCATGGAGTTTTGCAAGACCTTTTTTTTAATGTCTATGCTATTTCACATCTACAGTTATCGTATAGCTATATTGCTCTTGTTTCAAGTATTACTGCCGTTATTAAACTCTTACTTGCTAAGCCTTGGGGAGCGGGTGTAGATCATTATGGATGGAAGAAAATCATGGGTTATACTGGTATGGGATTTGCTCTTACTCACTTTTTATGGTTATTTATATCCTTAGAAACTAACGTCATTTACTTTATCTTTATCCTATTAAATGGTATATTTATGATAGGGTTAAATATTGCTAAATTTAATATTAATCTAAAATTAACTGATCATAAGTATCGCTTATCGTACATGGCAGTGAATGCAGCAATCATGGCTGTATTTTCATTCGTGAGTACGAACATCAGTACCATGATTATTCGTGGGATTAATCATGAGTGGACTTTATGGTCGATGGATATATTTCAGATATTATTTGCTATAGCAGGACTGTTATATCTAATGGCTATCTTATACATTATGGGGAAAAAATTAGATTATAACTAGTATGAAATTGTAAGAGGAGAGAAAAAGGTATTATACAAGATGTTGAAAGGTTTAGGTGATAAATATGGCTATTACGCCAGCTCCTGCACTGGAAAAAGGACTTAAGATTCTAGAAATCATTGCCAAGGAAGAGCAAGTGAGTTTTAACCAACTGCAAGGTTTAACTGGGTATAATGTGAGTAGTTTAAATCGATATTTGCATACCCTTAGACAGTGTGACTACGTTCAGAAGAACTTGGATAATAAATATATTCTTGGGTTGAAGTTTTTTAGCTTAGCTGAGAAAAATAATCGATGGCAGCATTTGAAGCAGATTGCTAAAAAGTATCTGATAGAATTAAGTGAGACATTTGGCGTTAGTCTTTTACTCATCATTTACACAGAAGACCAATATATTGTCTTAACGAAGCACGCCCATAAAGATAATCTTACCATGATGGCTATTGGGGAGAGTTATCCTTATGATCGATCCATGGTTTGGGCTCTACCCTATGTGACGCATCTTAATGAATCCATGAAAGCAGAGATCATAGAAGCCTATCATAGCCATCAGAAGATGTCCCTTGATGATTTACAGCAATTGGAAACTCAGTTTAATAAGGAAGGCATTATCTTAGATGATGGGTATGTGAAAAAAAATATCCTGCGTATTGGTATACCCCTATACGGTGGCGAACAAAAACCAATAGCGGTACTAGGAGCAGGAACTTTCCAGCAACATCTTGAAGGCAGTCGCATTGCCTTAATAGAAAAAATGAAGACAGTGGCAGAAGAAATTAGAAGTCAATGTTTTAAATCATAAGGAATATAAAAACCATATAGGAAGACCAAGAGGCAAGAAGTGTTATTTTTTCTTGTCTTTTATAATGCTGAAAAATAATTTTTTTTAATACCCAGTCAGTCTAAATATGGTATTTTTTCTTATGTTTTTTATGTTTTTTTTCTTATGTACTATTCGTTTTAAACGAGAAAATAACCTTTGATTATAAAAGTTATGCTGTTTGTATAATTTTTATCCATTGTTTCATAGGTAAAGAATTACTATAATGTGTTTTATCAATAAAATATTAGTTTATACAAGGAAGGAAGTTTAATTATGAAAAGAAAGTTAGCATTATTTATTACATTGATGATGATTGTTTCAATGTTTGCAGGTTGTGGTTCAAAAAAAGACGACAACTACTACAGATGATAACCAAGAGAAAACATCTGACACATCAAAAACACCTGAAAAAACAGAGACTCCAAAGGTTGAAGAGCAGACCCTTAGAGTTGCAGTATTTCAGGGAGGGTTTGGACGTGAATATTGGGATGAAGTAGCAGATGCCTTTGAAAAGCAACATGAGGGTGTTACAGTAGAAGTTGTTGCTGACCCGAATATTGGTGAGAGAATTAGAAATGACATTTTAGCCAGTGAGTCACCTGATTTTGTATTTTTATCATCAAGAGATAAATCAGGTACGACACAATCACTTATTAAAGATAAAGCCATTGTTGATATAAGTGATGTAGTAGAAGGCATTAAGGATAAAATGATTGATGGTGTACTGGATAATTCACTTGTTAGTCCTTATGATGATGGAAAAGTATATCTTCTTCCTTTTAATTTTTTCATCACTGGGTTTATGGTATAACGAAAATTATTTTCAAACAAATAAACTAACAGCACCAGAAACTTGGGATGATTTCTTTGGGCTTCAAGATCAAATAGAAGACAGATCACTTATTACATATGCAGGTATTTATCCAGGATACCTTGAGGCACTAGTATTCCCTGCAATTGCATCCGGTGCAGGAAGAGAAACATTTGAAAAACTTGTTAAATATGATGTGCCAGCTTTAGAGTCAGAAGAATTTAAAGCCATTATGGATAAGTTTGAACAGATTGCATCAAAAAATGCCATTATGAATGGTACAGCAGGTATTAATCATACAACATCTCAAGCTGAATTCCTTATGGGTCAAGCCGCATTTATTCCAAATGGTTCATGGATTGCTGGTGAGATGAAAGATTCTCCTCGTGAAGATGGATTTGCTTGGGGATTTGCAGCAGCACCTGTGTTAAAAGCAGGTAGTGATAAGTATGTGGTTGCATCAATGGACGAAATGTATATTCCACAGGCAGCAAAAAAATCAAGAACTTGCTAAGAAGTTTTTAGCTTTCCTTTATACAGATGAGGCCATTAAAATACAAGCTCAAAAAAGCAAACTCAGTGCCACCATTAAATGGTGTAGCAGATATTATTAAGCCTTTTGTTGATGAAGCTACAGGTGCTTCTTATACATTATTTGATAAAGGATACAAACCACTTATTAGTAACTTTGCAGCAGTTGATAATATGACACTTAATCCTCGAGATGAATTTTTTGGTACTATAGGTCAAGTCATAACAGGAACAAAGACGGCTCAGGAAGCTATTGATTACTTGAAACCTATATTTGAAGAAGCAGTTAACAACGTTGTCAAATAACTAAAAGGATTACTTGATTTCATAAAATCAACTATAATAATAGTTATTAACTTTTAAGATGGGTGCAGCGAGATCGACTTGCTGCACCTACAATTTAGAAAAATATGGGCTCTTAGGATGAAAAATTTGGAGAGTACACAAAAATAGTATAGGAGGTAACCAAATGTCTTTAGAAACAAAAGGAATAATAAAACATAGCAAGATTCGTTCAAGTAAAGGTTTCTTTCTTGCAGTTTGTGTAGCTCCTGCATTTGTTTTGTACGCAATACTGGGTGTTTATCCTGCTATTAAAGTATTTTATAATTCTCTATTCAAATGGAGTGGACTATCACCTACAAAAACATTTATAGGACTAAATAATTTTAAGACATTATTACACGATCAAAAATTTGCAATTGCTTTTAAAAAACACTATATTTTTTAATGGTTGTTACAGCATGTGTAACCATGATCATTGCTTTGTTTTTTGCTGCAACATTATCCCGTAGCAAATTTAAAGAAAAAAAACATCTATAGAATTTTATTTTTCTTTCCTAATGTATTATCAATTGTAGTCATTGGTATATTATTTACTTATATATACGAGCCGAATAGAGGTATCTTGAACGCAGCACTTAGCGTTATAGGAGTAGGCGGAAAAACATGGCTAGGCGATCCAAAAACTGTATTATGGGCTCTTTCAGGAGCCATGATCTGGCAAGCAGTAGGCTACTATATGGTTATGTATATGGCTGGAATGGATTCTATTTCTCCTTCTTTTTATGAAGTAGCAGATTTAGAGGGAGCATCTAAGTTAAAACAATTTTTCTTAATCACCATTCCTATGTTATGGGAAATTATTCGCGTGACAATCGTATTTTTTATTATATCTTCACTTAATATGAGTTTTCTTTTTGTTACTGTTATGACAGGTGGTGCACCAAATGGTGAATCAGAAGTGTTGCTGTCCTATATGTATAATCAGGCATTTACAAATTCTAATTTTGGGTATGCTATGGCAGTAGCAGTGGTGGTATTTCTATTTGCATTTACTTTAGCACTTATTAGTCGAAAATTAACAGAAAAAAGAAATTGATACATATTAAATGGAGGTGAATATCGTGAAAAGAAAAAAGAAGACAAAGATAAATGTCAGCAATTTAATGACTAGAATCTTATTGATTATTGCATCAATACTTGTGGTTTATCCAATATTTTGGGCTTTTACAACATCATTTAAAACAAATCGAGAATTTTTAGCAAGCCCTTGGGCACTTCCATCTGGATTGCATTGGCAAAACTATACCAATGCATTGGTAAAAGGACATATGGGGTCTTACTTTATTAATTCCATTGGTATAACGGTATTTGCAATCGTATTTTTACTTGCTCTTGCTGTTCCCGCAGCTTATGCACTTTCTCGTTTTAAATTTCGATTAAACCGATTCATAAGTATCGTGTTTATGGGAGGACTTTTTGTATCAGGTTCTTATACAGTTGTTCCACTATTTACACTTATGAATAACATGAATTTGTTAAATAATCGGTTAATGTTGGCAGTATTATATTCAGTAACCACATTGCCGTTTAACATTTACTTATTAAGCGGGTTTTTTAAGGGGTTATCTAAAGAATATGAAGCTGCAGCAGCAATTGATGGTTGTGGGTATTTTAGAACACTTTATAGTGTCATGATCCCCTTAGCAAAACCCGGAATGGTCACTGTACTCATGTTTGCATTTATGAGTTATTGGAATGAATATATTTTAGCCTTTACAATGATCAGGGATGATACCAAAAAAAACTCTTTCAGTGGGTCTGAAAAATTTAATGGAAGTACAGAAATATGCCACAGACTGGGGGGCAATGTTTGCAGGATTAGTTTTAGTTATGTTACCCACCATATTATTTTATATAGCTGTACAAAAGAAATTGACAGGAGGACTTTCTCTTGGAGGACTTAAGGGATAAAGTGATTCGAAATTTACATATCATATAATCGGATAAATATTGCAAAAATGACATAATGTGACAAGGGTTGCTTGATATTCTTATAAGATTAAGGTAGTATAACAAGGGAAATCTAAGGATGTGATTAGGTGAAAAAAAAGATACTACCTAGTTTAAAATTACAATTCATAGTCATTGTATTAAGCATCATTGGTGTTTTTGTGGTTCTTAATATTATAACTGGAAACTTTATTAGTAATCTATTATTTGAAAAAAAACCTTCAATACAGTAGAACAATATCTCAAAAATTAGTACGTGAACTAGAATACACTAATAAGCGAATTGCAGCAGCATCAAGTAATTTGCAATTTGAGAGTACTGTTCAACAATATTTTAAAGAAGATATGGATTATGATACAATCCTAAAAGTAGAAAAAGAGGTTTCAGCATTAAAAATTTTTTATGATGATATTTTTGATATTGCTTTAATTGATGACAAATACATCAATAGCATTTACTTGCAAAAAGAAACCATTGACGAAATCATGATGAAAGCAAAGGATAAGAGAAAACTTATATGTACAGGTATATATAAACATAATTATTTGAACCAAGATATGACCTCCCTTATCTTTGATAGCAAAGTTTTTGGCATGGATATAGGCGATACTTATGGAGAAAGGCTTGGAGAAATTGTTATTACTGTAAATATGGACAATATCTTAAAGAATTTTGAAGCACAAGCTGTTGATGGTATTAGTTTTGTGATCATTGATCAATATAACCATTATTATCCCATTAATTGTTCACAAGAAATGGGTGGAGATATTGTCAACAAAATTGGTAAAAATTTGGCTCATACAGGTATGATATCTGATGATGATGATATTATAATGGTTGAATCCATAGATGCCATGAATCTATATGTTGTGAGTAGTATTGATAAACAATATATCAAACAAGATGTGGGTTACATTCTTTTGATCCTATTAATTATTTGTGTTATATTTATCGTTATATTATTGTTTTTTATTTATTATTATTTATAAAAATACAGTGAAACCGATTCAAAGTATAGGCGATTATCTTAAAACGATCATAGCTGGTAATTATAAAAAAATTGAAAGAAAGAGTTATTGTAGATGGTAATAAAGAATTAGTCGAACTTGCTGATGATCTTAACAATATGATGGATGAAATTCAAAATCTAACCCATCAATTAGTGCGTACAAGTGAACATTTATATCAAACTGAAATTGAGAAAAACAGAGCGGAGATTTCTTATTTACGCAGTCAAATAAATCCTCATTTTTTATACAATACACTTGAAACCATTAAAGGTATTGCTATGTCTAATAACATCATTGAAATATCAACGATTACGCAATGTTTAGGTAATATATTTAGATATAGCATTAAAGGATCAACGGAAGTTACGTTAGAAGAAGAAGTAAAAATGATAAAGGCTTATATTGATATACAGAAATTTAAGTTTGGTAATAAATGTAAAGTATTTTATAATATTAATCCTGATACCTTAAAGGTACTTATACCTAAAATGATTATGCAACCCATTGTAGAAAATGCTTTTATTCATGCTATTGAAAAAAAATGTCAATGATACGACATTATATATTGGCACAAAAATTTTAAAGGATAGCATTCATATTATGATTCTAGATGATGGCATTGGAATACAATCTGCTAAATTAAATCAAATTATCGAAAGTCTTGATTTGGACAATGATTTTAATTCGAATCATGTAGGTATTGCAAATGTACATAAAAGAGTAAAGATGATATATGGTCAAAAATATGGGGTTGAAATAGTGAGTGAAAAAGATGAGGGAACCAAAATAAGTATAATACTTCCAACAAAGATTAAGCAATATGGAGGAGAGGTTGATTGAGATGTATAGTGTTATGATAATTGATGATGAGCCGATGATTATACAATCTATTATGTCAGGAATTGACTGGAAGAAACTTAATTTGGAAGTGGTATATACGGCTACCGATAGTCGATGTGCTCTCGAATATGCAAAAGTAAATCCTATTGATATTGTCATAACGGATATAAGTATGCCACCTTTTAATGGTCTCACATTATGCAGTGAAATTGCTAAAATCAATAAATCCATTCAATTTATTATTATTAGTGGGTATGCAGAATTTTCTTATGCAAAAAAAAGCGATACAAATTGGTGTCGTAGGATATTGTTTGAAACCAATTGATTATGCAGAAATGATGTCTGTTTTGAAATTAGCTATTTGTAATATAGCTCCCTTAAATGATTCTATGGAATATGATTTCATGGAGTACGTCTATGAAAATAATACATGTGAAATAAAAAGATTTTTAATACAGAATAAAATTAAACATAAATTTCACATGGTCATGGTAATAGGTAAAGAAAATCTATCAAAATATATACATATTCATCATCTTGTATTTTATGTAGGATTTAATAAATCCCTCTATATACTCAATGATGATATAAGTGAATTACTGAACAATGAAGAAATAAAAAATAATCCTTTAATAGATGGGATAGGGGTAACACCCTGTAAGGTAAGCTACGAGAATTTATTGGATCATATTGATGATATTATGGTAAAAAGCTATTATTTCTTTTTTACTAAAGAAAAGAAGATCTATAAACAGAAGAGTAAAAGACAAGATGGGTGTTACAATGAGATCGTTGAGAAATTAGATGAACCTGCTTTACTAAAAAAAAGGCTGGAAAACTATAGTAGGATGGGAAATGAAAGCATCAATATCAAACAAGCCATGAAGCTGCATAATATGATTTTAAATAAATATCAAAAGCATATAGGTGATGAGGAAGATTTAAATATATATGGTTTTGATGAACTTGTAAGGAGTTATGGAGATTTTCAAAATATGATACAGAATTTACTTTTGGTTATAGAAGATTGTTCTCACAAGAAAGAACTTATTTATGAAAGTTATAATAAAAATTTCTTAAAGGTCATTACATATATTAACACGCATTTTACACAAAATATATCCATAAAAGATATTGCAGAGGAACTCTTCCTAAATCCAAATTACATCAGTCAATTATTTAAAAAAGAAACAGGAACGACATATGTAAAATATGTCAATGAGCTTAGGATAGAAAAAGCTAAAGAGCTGTTAAAAAAAAACGGACATGTCCATTAATGATGTGTGCATTAGTAGTGGATTTAATGACTATTTCTATTTTATAAAGAAGTTCAAAAAAATATACAAATACGGCACCATCTTATTATAGAAAAAATAATATATAATGTCATCTCAAAATAGAGGAGTAATTATATGAGGAAAAATAGGTTTATAAGTTTATTGCTAATTCTTAATATGCTACTAGTTGGGTGTTATAACGATGATAAAGAAAACAATTATGTAGAAAAGATTGAACCTATTCAGATTTCAATAGCCTTTTGGAATATTGATAATGCTCTTAGTGGTGGCGATGATGATAGGATGTTACAGCAGATAGAAAAAAAAGACTTGAATATTAAGCTGGTTCCATACGTGATTACTCACGATGAATATAGACGAAAAATACAGTTGTGGGCCAGTTCATCACAATTACCAGATATAGTAGCAATTGATGCTATTGGTACACCTTTATATCATCTTTGGATTCAAAAGAAAATAGTTAAACCTTTACCAGATAATTTATCCAGATGGCCCAATCTTAATAGTTATATGAACGCAGCTGAAATGCATCTATTAAAGCATAATGATGGTAAATTTTATGGCATACCAAGAAAAACATATGATAATATGCATAGTGTTCAATTAAGTGGAATGGATCGTAAAATTTATTATCGTTATGATTTAGCCAAGGAGGCAGGCGTGACAAATGAGCCTGAAACATATGATGAATTTCGAACCATGATGAAAGCAATTATGGACAATGATGCAGAAAATAAAGACATTGGGGGTATGACTGTTACGGTGCCTTCTATATTGGATAGTTTTTTTTATGTCATATAGTGTACCACTAGCAATGAGTGACGGTAGTGGCAGTGATTTTAAATGGGTGATAAAAGATGGACAATACATGCCGTCTTATTTCGCAGGGGGATTGAAATCAGCTTTTCAACTTGCACGGGACATGTATAATGAATCAACAATAGCTAAGGATATACCTTTGGCAAAAGAGCAACAATCCATTGATAAATTTATTAATGGTTCATCAGCAGCTCTATTGGCAAATATGATTACATGGGATCTTGCAAAAAAGGTGGAATCAAAAGCATCCTCATAAAAAATTTGAAGATTGTGTAAAGATTTTACCTCCACTGAAATCAATTGATGGCAATACTTACGGTAATGTCTTCAAGAAATATTGGTCAGAATCTTATATGACAACAGATGATCCTGTTAAACAAAAAAGCTATTTTAGATTTATATGAGTATTTTTTGAAAAATGAAGAAATGCTTAGTCGTGGATACGAAGACGAAGATTATATTGCTGAAAATGGTGTGAAAATAGCTAAACCAAATGTAGATATTCATAAAAAATATCCCATTACATTACTTGGTAAATTAGTCCAATGGAATAATGTTCACAGGTATTTAACACTAACAGGAGATCCAATGAGAGACAAGTACTATAAAATGGATGTTGAGTATAGTTATCAACTTTTAGAAACGACTTTACCTAACTATCTTGAAATTAATATTTCCATGCAAACACCAACTATGAGTCATTTTTTTTAATTAAGCCTGCTGAAGATATTATGAGAATTATGATCGGAAAAGATAGTGTAGATAAGATGTATGATGATCTGCTAAAAGATTATGAAAATAAAGGACTTTCTAAGATGATAGAGGAAGTCAATGCATCAATTAATGAGCAACTTAAATAGGAGTGATTATATGGTTAATAATAAAGGGAGAGTTACGTTACCAACAGATATAGATATTATTCCACAAACGTTAGAAACAATGGAACGACTTGGGGTTGATGCCCTTCGTGATTGTGATGGCACCCAATTTCCACCAGAGCTTCTAGGCAAAGGTGCAAAGGTCTATGCCACCTATTATACAACAAGAAAAGATAATGAATGGGCAGAGAAGAATCCTGATGAAATACAACAAATGTATCTTGTAACCGATCCAGAAACAGCAATCGGTAATACTCTTGAGATTGAACTATTACGTGATTTTTATAAACCACAATTTAAGGTTAACATACTTCATGATATTAAGCGTTGGTGGGAAGTTATTGATCGTACAACAGGAGAGGTCGTACCACCGTCTGATTGGCACTATGATGAAACGACAGAAAAAGTTATTATAAGTGCAATGACATATCATGAATATACAGTTAGTTTTCTGGCATTTACCATTTGGGATCCTGTTCATATGTATAATCATATTACGAATGATTGGGGTGATGCTCCTCACCAAATGACTTTTGATGTAAGACAACCTAAAACAAAAAAAATATGTTAAGGAAAAGCTAGCAAAATGGTGTGAAGACAACCCAAATGTTGATGTGGTAAGATTTACGACATTTTTTCACCAATTTACACTTAACTTTAATCATGAAGGTAAAGAAAAAATTTGTAGACTGGTTTGGTTATTCTGCAAGTGTTAGCCCCTATATTTTAGAGCAGTTTGAGAAGGAAGTTGGATACATATTTCGTGCAGAATATATTATTGATCAAGGGTATCAGAATAATACTTTTCGTATTCCATCAAAAGAATTTAAAGATTTTATGAACTTCCAACAACGTGAAGTAGCAAAACTTGCAAAGGAACTTGTTGATATTGTGCATCATTCTGGTAAAGAAGCCATGATGTTTCTTGGGGATCATTGGATAGGTACAGAACCTTTTGGAGAATATTTTCATGAAATTGGTCTAGATAGTGTTGTTGGTTCAGTAGGTAACGGAACAACATTAAGGCTTATTTCAGATATACCCGGTGTGAAATATACAGAAGGTAGATTTTTGCCATACTTTTTCCCAGATACATTTTTTGAAGGTGGAGAGCCTAAAAAAAGAAGCAGTGGAAAATTGGGTAACTGCAAGACGAGCAATTTTGCGAAGCCCTGTTGATCGTATTGGTTACGGTGGTTATTTAAAGCTTGCTCTTGAATTTCCTGATTTTATGGATTATATTGAAAGTGTTTGCAATGAATTTCGTACCCTATACCATCATATTGGTGATGGTAAACCTTATGTAGCACCTTTCAAAGTTGCTATTTTGAATTGCTGGGGCGACATTCGTTCATGGGGAACTTATATGGTAGCTCATGCGCTATGGAATAAAAAATGCTACTCTTATGGCGGTATTTTAGAAGCTCTATCCGGTATGCCATTCCATGTAAAATTTATAAGTTTTGATGATATTAAACATAATAAATCAGTACTGGATGATGTAGGTGTCATTATAAATGCAGGCAGTGCATATACAGCCAATAGCGGTGGGGAAAATTGGATAAATCCGGAAATCATCACTACAATTAAAGAATTTGTCGCCAATGGCGGTGGCTTTATTGGAGTAGGAGAGCCCACTGCATATGAAAAAAATGGACGATTCTTCCAACTAGCATCCGTACTAGGCGTTGATCGTGAACTTGGTTTTAGTTTATCTACAGATAGATACAATTGGGATGAGCACCCTCATTTTATTACAGAAGAGTGTAATAAAGAAATTGATTTTGGTGAAGGTATGAAAGACATTTATGCACTCAATACAGCACAAGTTATCGTCAATAGAGGGGGCGATATTCAAATGGCTGCAAATAATTTTGGAAAAGGTCGTAGTGTCTATTTTAGCGGACTTCCATATAGCTTTGAAAATTCACGTTTATTATACCGGTCCATATTCTGGACAGCAGGTAAAGAAGATCATATGAAAAAAAATGGTACAGTGATAATATGAACGTAGAAGTACATGCCTATCTTAATACGAAAAAAAAGTATTGTGTGGTTAATAATACATATGTGAAACAATCTTCAACAATCTATAGAGGTGATGGTACATCCTTTAGCTTAGATTTAAAAGAAAATGACATTATATGGTTTGATATGTGAGATCTTTTATCATTTAATAATTAAGGTGTGGCAGGTATTGTGAAAATACCTGCTTTATTTGTAGTATAAGAAAACTCTTCTTTCTATTCCTTGAAAATTTTTTACATAACAAAACCATCTTAGTTTTAGGGGGGGACCAGCATATTTCTATGATTTAACCATTTAATCTAACATTTGTCCAAAAAACTTCCGTAAGGTTGAATAAATTAGAGTATAATTTTTCGCTATTATTGTTACAAGTATATAAATCCTAAGAATTAGACATATATAAATAATATTTATCCATACAGGTTATAAGATGAGTTTGTTAATATAGATACATAATAAGCGAAGGAGGGCAAACATGAAAAACAGAAAACTAGCACAAAGAAAAATCATGGCTATCATGATATCAGTTATGTTGATAATAGGGTATATGCCTGTATCGGGATTTGCTACTGACAACCTTGACGGTATATCAAATGAGGTGGCAGATGTTATAACAAACGAAGCAGAGAGTACTGAGGAGAATATAAGCACAAAAAACAGATGTATGGAGACAACTTCAAAGTGGTGAAGGTAATGATAACGGCAATGATGCCGCTTACATTACACTCTCAAATGAAGGTGCACAAGGATTAAAATCGGGTATTATTACATTTGCATATAAACCAATTACAAATAAAGATGATACAAGATTTATAACAGCAATTAACATGACCGGAGGTAATAATTACTTTGGTATTGGCCAAGATAATTATTCAAAATGGTTTTGGGATAATAAAGCAGAAGGTACCTATGGAGGCATCACGGATCTTACTTTACCAGAACAGGGTTCAGAACATCATATCAAGATAAGGTTTGATAAGGATGATGTTCAGTTTACTCTGGATAATGAGGAAACTAAAGGTGTAACACTTACGGGTTTACAAAATAGTGGATCAAAAAATTGCTCTTCGTGTAGGATATTATGCTGGCACAGCTACAATTATTCAATTCAAAGATTTTAAACTAACAGATCTTGAGGGTAATGACATTGTAGCTGCTGGAGAAGATATATGGGAAGTACATAGCAAATTTGCTGATACTTTTGTAAAGGATGTCAATAGTATTTCTAAAGTAGCTGTTAGTGGAAAAGTAATTGATGAAAAAAGGAAATGTCATCACAAGTGCAACGGTTACACTTGGAGAAAAGCAAATGTTGACCAATGAGAATGGAGAATTCATTTTTACAGACGTGCTAAAAGGTGACTATTCTTTATTAATTTCAGCAGAGGGCTATAAGAATAATTTACAGCAAGTCACTGTTATAGAACAAGATCTGATCCTTGAAAACACAGTGTTAATCGTTAAAGAAGAGCCATCAGATAGTAACTGGCGACAACTGCAAAGTGGTGATGGTAATGATAATGGACAAAAAGCAGCATATATCACATTGACCAATGAAAACGCACAGAATCTTTCCAGTGGTATTGTTAAATTTAAATATAAACATATGAATTCATTTGCAGAAACAAGAGCCATGATTCTTGCACATATGGCTGCCTCTAAGGATTATTATGGTGTTGGTCATAATGCGGGAGGTTGGTTCTGGGATACTACTGCTAGTGGCTATGGTGGTTTGAATAACATTCCAAAGACTGTAGCTGATGTGGAGCATACTATAGAATTCAAGTTTATAGAAAAAGAAATTACCATAACTCTTGATGATGTATACTCTCAAAGTAAGGTTATAGATGCTATGCAAGGCAACACAAACCCAATTGCTTTTCGAGTTGGTTCATATGGTGGTGAACATTCAATTATTCAATTCAAGGACTTTACAGTGACAGATCTAAATGGTAATGTACTTGTCTCTCCAGGTGAGGATCAATGGACATTACACACAAGTGGAGGTAATGCAAAGTTTATTGAAAAGGTAATACCTCCAACTGAAGTAAAGGTAAGTGGAAAAGTAGTTGATGAAAGTGGCATGGCAATTCCGGATGCATTTGTAACGATTACAGGATATTCTACTAGAACTAATACTCATGGAGAATATTCTTTTGATAAAATCCTAACTGGTGATTATACAGTTATGGTCGCAGCGGATGGCTACACAAATGCTGAAAAACAAATAAGTATTGATCATGATGATGTGAGCCTTGAAGATATCGTTCTTAAAAAAAAGCCTGAACCATTATCCATTAACTTTGAAAATAAAATTAGTTCTGATGATATGGATGTTGCTATTGATTTGGGGTTCCCTAGAGTTTTAGGTTATAAAATGAAAAATTTAGGTGATAAACTCATTGCAGGTCAGAGTGAAATTATTAATACAATTATTGTTAATCAAGATGTAACCATAAACCCTACAGTAAGTTGTGAATTGACTGATAATAAAGCTGTTTATACAATGGTTGTTAAGAATGGTACACAAGATGTTGCTGCAACAATAGATGCAGTTATTACTACAGAACTTTCTGTAGAGAACAATATCTTAACATTTAAGGTGACAAATATTGAGAATAACATAGAACATAGTATTCAGTCCTTATATATTCCTAACCACAACCTGGTTTCGGTGAATTCGAATCAAGTAGGGGCAAGGTTTGATGGTGGCAACGTTGTTGTCAATACAAGGATAAGTGGTGATACACATAAAAATATTTCGGCTATGGAAGATGGTCTTCAAGGTTATATGATCGGCATGGTCTCCGCCGATGGGTTATCCGCTTCACTTTGGAGTAATTCACAAAGCAATTATGGTAATGGCAATGTCGTTACTGGTGACTGGAAAAGTATTACGGTAGATACAAAAAACGATAGTAGTAAGGTAACAACAGGTCTTTATAGCAGTACTTGGACCTATGAATTGCCAAAAAACTAATTTTAGAACAGAAGCACTTCCTTGCCAACGTGTTATTATTGTAGGTGATGAAAACACAGATGGTAAAGTAGATTGGCAGGATAGTGCCATTGGTTATAGAAGCATCATGGCTATTCCAAAGGGAGCGGAGAGAGTTCCTGATAGAGTAGCCTATAGAATTGCAATGAACTTTGGTAGTCAAGCAGCTAATCCATTTTTGAAAACACTTGATAATGTCAAAAAAGTATATTTGAGTACAGATGGTCTGGGACAAAGTATACTATTAAAAGGTTATGGTTCAGAAGGACATGATTCAGGACATTTGAATTATGCTGATATTGGTAGAAGAATAGGCGGAGAAGTGGATATGAATTTGTTACTAGAAGACGGTGAGAAGTTTGGCGCTGATTTCGGTATTCATGTCAATTGTTCAGAAACTTATCCTGAATCAAAGTACTTTACTGAAGATCGGTTGAAAAAAAAGCAAGATGGTAGTTATAGTTATGGCTGGAACTGGATTGATCAAGGTATTAATATCGACGCACTTTATGATTTAAATAATGGCAGAAAAGATAGATTTAAAGATTTATATGAAAAACTCGGTGGTGCAGATAATAAACTGGATTATATCTATGTGGATGTATGGGGAAATGGCCAATCAGGAGACAATGGTTCTTGGGCATCAAGACAACTTGCTGATGAAATACATAGTTTTGGATGGGCAGTTGCAGGTGAATGGGGATATGCATTCTCTAACGATGCAATATTCCAACATTGGGCTGCAGATTTAACATATGGGGGGGGTTATAAACTTAAAGGTGTTAATAGTAAGATTATAAGGTTTGTAAAAAATAGCCAAAGAGATTCATGGGTAGGTGATTATCCTTCTTATGGAGGTGCAGCGGTTAACCCATTACTTGGTGGATACGACATGAAAGATTTTGAAGGTTGGCAAGGTCGAAGCGATTATGGTGCTTATATTGAAAATTTATTTGCAGATAACCTACCTTCCAAATTTGTACAACATTACGAATGTACACAGTGGGTAGATGGTCAGTCTGTAACACTTCAGGGTGAAAGTTGGATTCCAGAAATGGAAATTGAACTTAAAAAACACGGAAGGTGATATCCTTAATATTAAGCGACAATCGAATGATGAAAATTCAATGGGTTATCAGCTTAGAACAATGACATTGAATGATAAAATAATCATGGATGGTAATCAGTATCTTATACCTTGGAATTGGGATACACAAGGCAATAAGCTTTCTTCAGACAAAGAAAAGCTGTACCATTATAATGAGAGTAGCAACCAAGTAACAACAACTTGGGAATTGCCAGAGACGTGGCGTAATCTAAAAAATGTATATGTTTATAAGTTAACACAGGATGGAAAAACGGATGAATTATCCGTTGAAGTCATCAAAGGCAAAATTACTTTGACAGCAGCTGCAAATACGCCATATGTGGTTAAGAAAGGATCAACGATACAAGAGCAAATTGCATGGAGTAAAGGCATGCATTTAGTTGATGGGGGATTTAATTCAGGAAACTTAAAGGCATGGACTGTTGAAGGTGATCAGGCTCATGTATCTGTCTTAACATCAGAAGTAGCCAATCGTATACTTGCAATAGCTAATCCAACTCAAGAAATTAGTCTTACTCAAACATTGACAGATTTAGTGGCTGGGAAACAATACGCTGTCTATGTTGGCATTGATAATCGTAGTGACAGTAAAGCTTATATTGAACTTGATGTAAATGGACAGACAATTAATAACTATACAAAACGTTCAATTGCTAAAAATTATGTGCAATCTGATGCCCATAATACAAATATGGCAACAATTGACGGAACAAGTTATTTCCAAAATATGTATGTATTTTTTCACAGCGCCTACGAGTGGAAATGTGACACTTACACTGCGACGAGATGCTGGTGATGGTATAACATATATGGATGATATAAGGGTTTGTGAAAATGAATCAAATATGTATAAAAGTGACATGATCTTCGAGCAAGATTTCGAAGAAGTTGCTCAAGGTTTGTTCCCATTTGTCGTTGGAAGTGCTGAAGGAGTTCAGGATAATAGACTGCATCTTTCTGAAAAGCATGTACCCTATACCCAACAAGGATGGAATGGAGCAGGATTAAACGATGTTATAGATGGCAACTGGTCATTAAAAGTAAATGGTCTTACACAACGACAACGCATCGTATATCAGACAATTCCTCAAAATTATCGTTTCAAAAACAACAGGACATATGATGTTACTTTCGATTATGGAATGGGAAGTGATAAGATATACTCACTTATTGTAGGACATGGCGATGGTATCATTGATAAAACATATGAGCTTGATGGTAATATTAATAAGGCAGAAACGACATATACCTTTACCATTACTGGAAATGAAAACGAAGATAGTTGGTTTGGCTTTTTCTCTACAAATACCCCTGCTGATACAAGCGGGATGCAAGGTGATAGAGATACATTCTGCGGAATTTCAAACTTAGTCGTTGATAATTTAAGAATTATTGAGAGAGAAGATGCTAAAACGCATCTACGTAATCTTTATGAAGCAAATGGAAATAGGAATAAAAATATATACACTGAAGGAAGTTTTGCAATATTCATAGATAAGTTAACTGTTGCAAAGACGATACTTGATGATGAAAATGCGACACAAGAGCAGATAAATCAAGCAAAAATAGATCTTGAAAATGCAATTTCATCACTTACATTGAAAGGCTCCGTTATTTATCCAAATGATAACGATGACGACAGTTCAACGACACCTGAACCATCAAAGCCAATAGTCACCGTGGATAAACCAGTTGTTAATACCGATTCTCAAACAGGCAGAACAACAATTTCTCAAACAGCGTCACTAATTGCTACGGTTGCTAAAGGAATTACCACTGCCAAAGTGAGTAGCAGTACGACCAGTAAACTCATTGCAGGTATTAAAAAAACAAGAGGCAAGTTCAACAAAAGATGACAGTGAATCCATCATCGAAATTAAAACAGAACTTCCTGAACATGTCACCGCAAGAGATATTGTAGAAGCCAATGTTGAGCTAAGAAAGGATGCTATGACAAGAATTGCTCAACAAACTAAAGCAGATATTAGAATATCCACATCCGTAGCAAAACTCGTTTTTTTTAATAACAAAGCTGTTGCGAGTATATCGGATCAAGCAAAAGGTTCAGATGTCAAAATTACAGCAAAAGTTATAGCAAAACCCGAACTACCCGATGCAGTACAAAAAGCAGTTGGCACACATCCTGTATATGATTTCAGCGTTATCTCCAATAAGTATCACGTTTCTGATTTTAATGGCGGTACAGTTACAATAAGTATCCCATATGCATTAGATAAAGGAGAAAACCCACAAAATATAGTCGTTAACTATATGGATGATAATGGATATTTAGTACTTGTGAAAAATAGTATGTATGATGAAAAAACACAAACGGTAATTTTTTGAAACCCCCCCATCTATCAACTTATGTAGTAGGATACAATGTTACCTCATTTGAGGATATGTCAACAAATTGGGCAAAAGATTATGTTGATTTTATGGCTGCAAGAAAATTGTTTAATGGAACTGGTAACCATACATTTAGTCCTGAGGTGGCAATAACAAGAGGTATGTTTGTTACGGTACTAGGACGTCTAGAGGGCATTGATACACAGCTGTATACAAAGAAAACATTCGCAGATATACCGACAGATGCATACTATGCGGCATACATGGCATGGGCAGAGGAAAAAGGTATTGTAAAGGGCATTGGTGACAACAAATGTGCACCAAATCAAGAGGTGACATATGAACAGATGTCAGTCATGCTTGTAAACTATGTTAACTGCACGAATAAAGACTTGAAAACGAGAATGGTTAATACCGATCAATTTGTAAACAATGCAAGTATAAGTAATGAGGCAAGGCTTGCAGTAACACAACTGAAAAAATGGGGGCTTTTTGAAGATGAAATCAACCATCTCTTCAGACCACAAAGTTATGTGACCCGAGGTGAAACAGCAGCAGTTCTGACAAAATTTATTATCAATTCAGTAAAATAAACAGATGAGTGGTAGCGTATAAAAATCATAAACAGACATAAAGAAGACATACCATGATGGCACCAAAAGGAACTGTCGGAAAAAGAATAATTTCTGACAGTTCCTTTTTTCGTTTAAAAATTATATGAAAATATTAATTAGTAACAATTTTTCTGATATTACATATTATGTAGTGAAGATTTGATTTTCTATAAAAATGATTTATATTTAATTTTTTTAGATTTCAAATTTTGATAGGATTCTTATAGTATGGCTCAATGGGATGAGAGGGTTGTTTTTTTTAAAACGTAATTTATAAAATTAGAAAGGGAGTTTTTAAAAATGTTTTTTAAGATAAGAAAAAATGTATGGTTTAAGAACCTAGCAGTAATGTGTGTATTGGTGTTCGTATTCGCTCAATTTTTATTGATTATCAATAGTTCATCATCTTATGCTGTTGCTAGAGGAAATGGGACAAGCTCAAATAATCAAAGTGATATTGAAGCTACAATTATGGAATCTAATAGCGAGCGTACTGTTATCACGTTTGATATTAAGAATTTTACAAAAGAATCAGTGATGATTGATAATGAAAGCTATTACAAAATCGACTGTGAAGATGCAAGGTTAATGGATGAAGAAGGTTTTCCAGAGCTTCCTCGTTTGTGCAGCAATATTATTATCCCAAATGATTCAGAGGTACAGTTAAATATTTTGGATACTGAGTATAAAGATTACGCGTTAACACCTATTGCACCATCCAAAGGAACGATAACAAGAAACGTTGATCCTGAAACCGTTCCATACGCGTTTAGCGATATTTATAATAGTGCAGAATGGTATCCACAAAATTTAGCATCCCTAAGTGAACCTTTTATCATGCGAGATGTGCGAGGTGCTACTGTATATATTAATGCATTTAGTTATCAACCATCCACACAAACCTTACGGGTATATCATACAGTTACCGTAGAGATAGTTAAAACAAATTCAGCTTCTGTTAATGTAATAGATGTACAAAGAACTCAAGTAAATAAAGAGTTTGATGGCATGTATGACTACCTGTTTTTAAATTATGAAACCAACACAATGAAAGCACTAGCTAGCAAAGAGAAAATGTTGGTCATTACTAATGATGCTTATAGAGAGGCTATGGAACCATTTGTTGTGTGGAAGAATCAAAAAGGGATTGAGACGGAAATGGTAAATATCTCTCAAGTTTCGCCAAGTAATTCATCCACAGAAATAAAAAATTATATTAAGAACTATTATAATCAGAATAATGACTTATTATATGTTTTATTGGTAGGAGATTATGCACACATTTCTTCACCTAGATATGGTTATGGTGTATCAGATCCGGAATATACTAAGATTGTCGGTAATGATGATTATCCGGATATTTTTTGTAGGACGTTTTTTTTCAGCAGAATCGGTTGCTGATGTAGAAACGCAAGTAAGTCGTACGTTAGAGTTTGAAAAAAATGGTTATAATAAAATGGCTTGGTTCAAAAAAGGAATAGGTATTGCTTCAGATGAAGGACCAGGGCACAACAATGAATATGATTATCAGCATATGGATATCATTCGAGGTAAGTTATTAGGCGCTGGTTATACTGAAATCGACCAAATATATGACCCTCGAGCAAAAGCAGCAACAGTCACTAAGGGTTTAAATATAGGAAGAGGAATTATTAATTACTGTGGTCATGGAAGCAGCACATCATTTGCAACAACAGGATTTAACGTAAATGACATTAAAAATTTAGAAAATGATAAAATGTTACCATTTATAATCAGCGTAGCATGTGTTAATGGTCAATTTTTTTGACAGAACGTGTTTTGCTGAAGTATGGCTTCGGTCAACGGATGCACAAGGTGACCCAATAGGAGCCATTGCAACTTATATGTCAACAGTAAACCAACCTTGGGTACCACCAATGACAGGACAAGATGCAATTAATGATTTAATTGTGAATAAAACAGTAGGATCTTTCGGCGGTCTCTGTTATTTGGGAGCTAGTAAAATGTTAGATAATGGATCAAGTAGTGATTTATTAACATTTAACACATGGACTGTATTCGGAGATCCTTCTATACAATTATTTGATTAGTTAATATCTGACTATACATCTATTGAACAGAGATTAGTAAAAGAGTAAATATAGTATATTTTAGGCTGTCGGAAAATGAGTAATTTCCGATAGCCTCTTTTAAATGAAAAACACTTTTTTCGTCTTTATTTTATTAAGATCGATAACCCTATTTTTTTGCATTTAAACTTTCTTTTAGATAGATGTGATATAGTTAGTCTTCTTGAATAAATAATTAGATTATCACCTTGACTTAATAGAGTAAAAAAAATCTTATAATTTCACTAAGTATTGTCAATAAGGTATAAAAACAATGACTTTAAATTAAGAATTGGAAGGGCTAGCATATATAACAAATTATAGATTAGAGAGGTGCATCATGAAAGGACAAGTACAAATATTTGGTAAAGACATAGAATATGATTTTCTTGCAGGTTGGATTAAATATAATCGATTACAACGAGGCTATTCCCAAGAGGCACTAGCTTATGGTATATGTTCGAAGAGTCACTTAAGCTATTTTGAGAATGGGAAAAAGACCTTAAGAGGTGATGTTATAGAAGCACTTCTTAATAAATTGGATATACATGAAATTACGGAGATTAGCAATATTGGTCGCCTCAGACAGAAATTTCATACTATGACGTTGATGATTGAGACCTACAACAATGAAGAAGCCACTAAAGTTTATGATGATATTAAAGAGATGGAAGAGGTCATTGCAGGATCACCTTATAATATGGAATATAAAATACATCAATTATTATATCGAAGTTTTGTTCTGGATGAGAACTATGATGTATTAAAACAGGATATTAAGGCCATTGAAAAAATTTATAAGACATTAAGTAAAGATATGCAATATCTCTATCTATTTGTAGCCAGTCGGGTAAAGTATCGATATAAGAATGAGCAGAAGTATATTAAGCTCATGGAAGAAGTAAGGAGTATGAAAGAAACACCATGGATTAATTATCGTTTAGGCCGTGTTTTAGCATTCAATAATCGTGGACTTGAGGCAATCTATTATCTTGAAAAAGCATTGAATAGTTATGAAAAACGGGGTTATTATAAGAATGCCATGTGGTGTCATAGTTTCTTAGGATTAACGTATAATGGGTTGAATCACTATAAAAAAGGAGAAGTTCATTTAAAAACAGCTCTTAATGGAGCTGAGTTTTTTCGGCGTTGAAAAGATATATTCACATGTATATATCAACCTATCCTATCTAAATTTCTATACCCATAAATATGAACTAAGCAAAAAATATGCCATGTTAGCTATAAAAGTAAGTATGGACATTACTGGGTGCTTATAACTATGCTGAAGTATGTTATAAACTAGGAGAAATTGACCAAGTAGAGCTTATGTTTAAACGTTATCTACAAGATAAATATAAAGAATCGAAGTATTACCCTTTATTAGATTATTTCTATCATAAAGTCCATCATTTTGATGATGACGTATTTTACAGTCGGTGTAAAGAAATTATTGATTATTACATTAAAATCAATCACCATAATACGACTAAAGATGTACGTATGGGTCTCATACAACATCTAGAGAAAAAGAGGAAATACAAAGAAGCTACCAAAATCTATAAAGATCTCCTAGCCATGACCAACTTCAAAGGTGAATAAGATATTGAACAAATAATTCTAAGAATTGATTTTTTGGCATAGAGCATAGTATAATAGTTTCATATATAATAATTAAGTTTCACATAGTGAAACAGTATGGGAGCTATATGCCCAAAACCAATTATAGGAGGATAAATAATACGATTATGAAAGACTTTGCGAGTTATCAGACGGTGACAGATCAAGAGGTACAAGAGGCTATTAACCACGCAGTAGAAATAGTAAGACATAGTTTACCAGAATTTACTCACATGTTTAAGAAAGACGCAAGTGTGCATAATTTTTACAAACCAGAGGCAAATAACAACAGTTGGACGACAGGATTCTGGACAGGACAGATTTGGTTAGCCTATGAAAATACCAATGACAAGGTTTTTAGGAAAGCAGCCGAAATTCAAGTGCAAGATTTTCTCAGACGCATTGAAGAAAAAGAAAATGTAGACCACCACGATATGGGCTTTTTATATAGCTTATCTTGTGTAGCAGCTTACAAGCTAACAGGTAATGAAACAGGAAAAAAAGCAGCTATTCTTGCTGCTGATCAGCTCATATCCAGATACCAACCAGTAGGTGAATTCATTCAAGCATGGGGGACACTAGGTGCTTCCGATAACTACCGTTTAATTATTGATTGCTTACTTAATCTACCACTGCTATATTGGGCATCAGAGGTAACGGGAGATGATAAGTACGAAACCATTGCTAAGAAGCATATTACCACATCCCTTAAGAACATCATGAGGGATGATCACTCGACATACCACACGTTCTTCTTTGATCAAGAGACAGGAGTACCGCTTAGAGGTGTAACCTGTCAAGGCTATCGTGATGGGTCAGCTTGGGCAAGAGGACAAGCATGGGGGGGGTATACGGTGTAGCCCTTAGTTATCGCTATACAAAGAATCCAGAGTACATACCAATCTTTAAAGACATAACTGATTTCTTCCTTACGCATCTACCAGAGGATCTTGTATCCTATTGGGATTTTGATTTTACCGATGGAAGTGGTGAGCCAAGAGATAGTTCAGCTGCTGCCATTGCTATATGTGGTATCCTCGAAATGGTAAAATATATGAATGAGACAGATAGCAAGTATTATAAGGATGTAGCACTTAAGATGTTAAAATCACTTATTGATCATTATAGTGTCACAGACCCGAAAGACTCCAATGGACTAATTCTTCATGGTGTATATGCTAAGCGTTCGCCATATAACACATGTGGTAATGGTGGTGTTGATGAGTGCAATACATGGGGTGATTATTTCTATTTTGAAGCTTTAACACGATTAGCAAAGGATTGGGAATTATATTGGTAGATTTCCTATAGGTACTATAGATTAATTAGAAGCTACACTTGAGCATGTGTTTTTAGATGATGAAGGACTAAGCGTTAATACAAAGGGGCTGCCTCAAAAATATCTAGCCGACAATATTGCTTTTATGAGACAGCCCCCCCTTTTCTACAGCACCTACATTCCTTATGGGAAGACGTAGGGAAGCTATTTTCCTAGCGTGACGTAAACATATTTTAATTACTGAGAGGTTCGTTCTAACCGTTTATTTCGTATAAAAAACGCAATACTGCCAGTCATACGCATAATGGCAACTACCACCAGTGCTACATAGATAGAGGTCATATCTTTAATCCATACACCTAATAGGGGTGCTATAGTTGCTGAAATATTAATCAAAATGTTATAGACAGCAATATAGACTGTTCGATTCTCATTGGGTGTTACTTCTAATAATAAATTGAACAAGGTCAAAACAGTACCAGCCACAAAGACACCAACAGACATGACAAAAAAGACTAAAACAAATAAACTTCTCGAGATAGCATAAAAAATAGGTGTAACAGCCATACCCATAGTAGCTATAGCCAAAGTAAAACTGTTACCTTTTTTATCGGCTAATTTTGCCCAAAAAATAGAAGCAATAATGGAACTTATACCGCTGGATATGGTCATAATACTTAACCATGATTCATTGGCACCTAGAATCTTAATAGTGTAAATACTAAATAATGGCCAGCCCATCTGCCATCCAAAATGAAAAAAGGATAGAGCATATAATAAACGACACAAATTTCTTTTTTTTAGGGATGCTTTTTATAGTAGTGATAAAAATAGTTAAGTAAGAGATTTTAGGTAAATCAGAAGGTTCTTCTTCCGTCTTATGCTCTTTGAATTTCAGTAATGCCACCATCTCAAAAATTCCAAATATAAAAGCAATACCAAAAAAGATCTGATATAATACCAAAGTGTCTTCTGGGGTTTTGGGAACAAGTGTAAGGACTTGCCCCGCTATAAAGGAGATAATAAGTCTAGAGAAATCTGAAAAACGATTACGAAGACTCATAGCCCGACTCCGCTCACGAGGACGGAATATATCACCAATGGACGACTGGTATCCCATGATAGCAACAGAACCAGGGAAATTCATAAGTCCAATAAGGACGACGAATAAAAGTGGCTGGTTAACAGTCGTTAAAAAAGGCACAAATATGATGGATAAATAGATCAGTTTTTGTGCCAATAGAAATTTACTGGTTATTTTTTGTTTTGCTTTTTGCCTTTTCAATCATAAGTGCACCAGGTAAAAAAGCAAAAACACTTAACAGAGCTGGTAGAGCATTAAGGAGTGCAAAATGGTAATCATTTGCTCCTAGACGCTCAGCGAATTTCGCATAATATGGTTTTACTAAATGTAAGGATATAGCAAAGGCTACACCGTTGAATATATTTATTTTTAAATTATAATCTTTTATTTGCTTTCTCGATACGATTCTATTTTTTCATCATAAGACTCCTACTAATTACCCTTCTATATTGCCATTAACATTTGTTCACAAGTCTGATTGTAGAACCATTATCTATAAATGTCAATACACTACCTTACCTATTTTTATGAGACCTACTTTACCTACTTTTAGGAGCAAAAAAAAGATCTCAGAAGGAGAGAATAGGTAAATGGTATTCTCTAATCATTGAGATATATGGAGTGTATACCTTGTAAATTTGTCTTGTACGTAGTAAGTATATGATTTATAGCAATATATAATGCTACCTAATCTTGTTTTAGAACTGAGACATATGACACTTGAAAATATTATGATAAAGATATTGTTTTTCCTTCTGATAAGAACAATAACAACCATGGTATAAAATATCAATATTCATCAATGTTCAGCATATTAATTCAAATAATTACAAAAAGTATAAAAAATTATAGACAAAATATGGTAATTCCTTTATAATAAAACCTACAATGAGGTGAGACACGTGATAAAAAACAGCAAAGCAGAAGGATCGGTGACGGTTTTTTTTGAGTTGTATTTTACTGATTATTATCGTATTTACATGTACGGTCATCGATGGTACACGTATACAAATTGCTAAAATGCAAGCATTAAGAGCACTAAGGTCCGCCACACAATCCGTTATAGCTAATTATGATTCCAATATAGCTCATGAATATGGTGTTTTTTCTATAGAAGATGATGAGAAGACGCCCATTGAAGATCGAATAGAAATGTATGCTCTAGCGGCTTTACAGCCGAAAAAAAATCTACCGAAAATAAATAAAATTCATCAAGCATTATACCCCGATCCACCAAAAGAACCTTTTCAGTTATATGACTACAATCTAGAAATATCCCATGTGCAACAGACAGGTACCCTTGTAGAAGAGAATGCAGATTATTTACAGCTGCAGATATTAGAATATATGAAATATCGAGCACCGCTACTCCTTATTGAGCCTTTTATGGAAAAGATTCAATTAATGACTAAGGCCACTAAGACTACTAAGTTTGTTAAAAAGAAAATGGAAGTGGAAGAACAAGTCACGAAAATTGATGACTTATATCGGGAGTTAGAGAAGTATATCGATGGTCTTATTATTAGTGAAAAAAAAGGTGAGATTACCTATAAGGATTATTTTGTCAAGAAAATGGCTTATAAAAAAAAGGAACAAGATAGAACTTTTCTTAGTGGATTTCCAGAAGGTGTTGTAAAAGATACATTGGATAAGAAGATTTTTAGGCTGTATGAAGATGAGGCTTTAGCCAGGAAGTATATCATTGAATTTGATGATAATAGAGGCATCATGGTATCTGTGTATAAGAGTCTGTATGAAATCAGAAAAAGGCTAGGTGAACTACAAAGCGAATTATCAAGTCTACAAAGTGAATTAAGTTCCAAAAATGCAGAACTTAGTAGACTGATAGCTACTGAAATGGCATCTCTTAGTAGAGCATCTGACAGTCTAGGGAATGGTTCATCAGGGGATGTAGATACATCGGAGGCTATGAAACAGCTTGAAAATGAAATCTCTGATCTTCATATAAGTATCAGCCATGTTTTTGATATCATTGAAGACCTAGAAGACGATGAAACATCGACAAGTACAAGATTTCACAACATTGCAGACAAGGTCTATACTGCACGAAGACGGATGATACATTATTTGCAGTATGTCAATAGCTTGGAACGATATCGTACAGACAATCATAATGCCCTTGTCGTTATCGATAGGATTGAAAAAGAAAGCTCTAAAATAAAAGGCTCAATTGATGCTTTAGAAAAGGATCTAGAGAAAAAATAAAGAAGAGTTAATTGAATCAGTGTCCGCCTCTATCAAAAGCGAACTTCAGGAATTAAAAGGACGTTTAGCTATTCCAGATGATGGCAAGAAAACGTATCATCTGACTAACAATGTCATAGCCATGAAAGATGAACTCGTAAAGAACGTAAAGCAATTAGAAGAACTATCACCTGTAGGTCAGGAACTATTTCAGTACATTGATCAGAATAATCTATATTATATGCTTTATCAGTTATTCGACCCCAATACAGACGCAGATATCATGCTGGCTTTTATGAAAGAAGTAAACCAACAGACTGGTAGTACATATTTTACATATCCATCACATTATATTCAAAATCTTAAAAGCTATACGGATGATCAGTTTGTAACCCATGTACGCCATAAGATAGATTATATTAATGCAGGGCTTAGTAAGTATAGTTATGCGTTTATGGCATTTGATTACGGTGATATGAAGACCCTTACCAAAGAGGAAAAAAGAAAAGCAAGATCCAAGGGATCAAGTAACTAAAGTTGCAGAAAATGTGGTGTTAGCAGAAGATACTCATGATGTAACAGGTGAAACGAATTTAAATTTACTACCATCTATAGCACATCCTGAACAATCACCGGCATCATTGGTGACAGAGGAAAAAGTTGATTTTATTAGTAGAAAGAATAATAATTTTATGGATAAAGCTTTAGGGACATTTTCCAATATGGCTGATTGGATAGGAAAAGCTACCATGAACCTAAGAGATGAACTCTATATTAATGAATATATTATTGGACAATTTGCCACGGCGACAGATCATATAGAAGGTAGTAACCCTATAACTTTGAGTGGGTACCTAAGGATACCCATTACCTCAATCATGAAGTGGAGTATGTCCTAAGAGGGAGCCTGAATGAAAATAAGAATCTAAAATATGTGACACATACCATACTGGGAATGCGATTCGTTATGAACTACATGCATATACTGACCAATACAGAAAAACGTACCTTTATCATGGGAATAGCCACTTCTATTGCAGGGTGGTGGACTTTTGGTCTTGGGGTGTATATTGTGGCAGCACTGATCATGGCAGCATGGAGTTATGTCGAATCTCTTGTGGATGTGAAGTACTTACTAGAAGGTAAAAAGGTTCCATTTCTTAAGACAAGAACAGATTGGTATACAAGTTTTAATGGTATTGTTAAAGGTATTGTTGAAGAAGCAGCTGATTATGCTACTGAGAGATCCGTACAGATGATAGACTACTTATCAGATGGGGTTAAAAGTCAGGTTTCATATATCTCGGAGCGATTCAATGATGAGGTAGGTGGTTACGTTAATGATAAGATAAGTGAAGTCTTGGATCAAGCGGAGCGAACCATTAACTATTCGCTAGATGAAGTGGATCGTGTTGTTGACCAGGTTATTAATGATTCGTTTAATCATATGCGAGAGAATCTTGGAAATAAACCAACGGCAAAGGACTATGTCAACATACAAGATAGCCAACTGGTCAATCACCTTATTAATACCATTTACAGAGACTATGGTCATCGTATTGTTGAGGCATCTTATGCAGAACTATTGTCCATTAAAAAAGAAATCTTAGATAAAGTAAAGAAACAAATTATGGATACAAAAGAAAAAATCATTCAGTCAGTATCAGAACAGGTTGAAGGCATATCCGATCAATTTGAAAACAACGTGAATCAGTTAGTGGATGAAACTGCTTCAAAATATAAAGCTTTGACAAAAAAAAGAAATTGATCGTATTACAAGGGATATTCAAAAAGACATTGACGAAAAATTGGATCAGAAAATGAAGGATGTATTTAGCCAATCAGGAGAGAAGAAATTTGCACTGCCTAGTTTTTCATACAATGATTATCTAAGGTTAATGCTATTGATTGGTGTTGACGATGAGGTTAAGCTCTATCGTGTCATGGATTTGATACAGTTTAATCTCCAAGAAAATAGAAGTGACAACACATTGGTATTAGCAGATTACGCTACAGGTTATGAGGTTACTGCTCAGGTATCAGTGAATTATCTCTTTTTTTTGGGCTACCCTTCATGCCAAAAGAAACAAGGGATAGAGCTAAAAATAGATATAAATTTACCATTAGTACCTCCATGACTTATTAGGAAAGAGGCATAGCAGGCTATGAAGAAATTAAAAGGATCTTTAACCGTAGAGGCTGCCATTGTTCTACCCATGTTTCTTATGGCTATACTCTCAGTGGTTTATATCGTTAAAATTATATTTATTCATGAAAGTATCCAGTATGCCTTATCTGAAACAGCTAATGAGATGGCAACTTATGCTTACCTGTTGGAGAAGACTGAAATTCTAAATGCAGAACAAGAAATCTATCATACTGCTATGGAAAAGGTTAGCCAAACCAGTGGACATGCTGATAATATTAGTCAATATTCAGAGTCCTTTTATAAAACCATTGAGGGAGCGCGTTCTTATGGAAAAACTCAAAGAATGAAGCCTTCTAAAAGTTTTGAAGATATGAGAGAAAATGCATCTCTAGGTGAATATATCAAAGCCTACATTGAACATGCAAAAGATATAAAAGACACCATGTTTATTCATGCAGAAACAGCTTTTTATAGCATAAATGAAATCATAACATCTACAGAAGTGATCTTAAATAGTATGGAAAGCACCCTTATTAACATATGTCTTGCAGAAGGTATGGAGGTCACAAATAATTTTGTAGGGACTAAGATGGCGGAGCTATTCATGGAACAATATATTTCTGAAGAGCAATTAGATAAATGGTTTGTCATTGGCGGTAGAAAGGGCTTAGACTATAAACGATCGCGATTTATGTTAGCAGATGATGACATTGATCTTATCGTATACTATGACTTATCCATTCCCATACCCTTTCCAGTAATAGATAAAATTCCTATAATGCAACGGGTAAAGGTAAGAGGTTTTACTGGAAATGGAAATAGTGATCAAGTCTATGTGAAACCTCAAGCAGTATCCAATGATGAAGGGAAAGATGAGCGGATTGTTTATGTTGTTGAAGGGAGAACAGTATATCATCTATATCGAAGATGCGTACAGAAAATAAGTTATCCTCTCGATTATGTTCCGAAACTTCATAAATCTAGACTCTGTAAAACGTGCTCCAAAAGAGTTGATATTAGCACAATTCAAACAGTTTATCATATCCCTAGTGAGAAAGACACTAACGGTTATCATGTGATACCATTTTGTTCTACCCATTATTCAAAGAAAGTATATGAAATTACACTTAACGAAGTAGGAGAAAAACTTGTATGTGAAAAATGTGCTGGCTTAAAGGAGGATTTAGTGAAAAAATGATAAATATTCTTATAATGGGTATTCTCTTAGGTATATTAACGAGTGCTTATACCCTCAAAATAAACCCATTAAAAAAAACAGCATACTAGTAAACAAAATGAATTTAAAAAATATATATGCCATAGCTATAACAAGCATACTAACTGCGATCATAATTTTCTTATACAATCGCTATGGCTTAACCAACCAATTCATCACAATGACCTTTATAACATGGTTATTAATAAGCATTAGTATCTATGATATTCGTAATCATGAAGTGCCTATAGATGCACTTATATTAGCCAGTATTATTGGTGTACTTATGGTGCTATTAAATCCCAACCTTCATTGGTTAGATGCTTTAATCGGTTGTATCGGTATTGGTGGAAGCTTAGCCATTGTATCCCTCCTGACCCGTGGAGCATTAGGCATGGGCGATGCTTATGTCATCGGTGCTGTTGGTTTAGTCATGGGCTATAAGATGGCTCTAGCCATTATATTATATGGGCTTATATTCAGCGGTATAGTGGGACTGGTTTTATTAACGTTTCACAAAGTTCATAAAAAGACCAAATTACCATTGGTACCCTTTTTGTTAGCTGCCTATGTTCTATTAATGGTGGTGTAGCTATTGATAATGAATAACCTAGAAGACCGAGGTGAAGAAATTGCGAACTAAACGTCAAGGAAGTCTAACAGTAGAAGCTTCACTCATATTCCCTATAGTTTTCTTTGCTATTGTCAGCCTCCTATATATCAGCATCTACTTACACGATACAACAGCATTAAAAGCCATTACCAATGAAGCCACAGAAAGATTTCAATTAGCCTATGCAAACAAAGTGGATATTGAGACGGGTCATGTTCTTTCACCAAGAGAACGGCTTAGTAAGGGGCTATATTGGCGATGGACGAAACAAAGGGGATATGAAGCGGGCGTGAAGGCTTTTATTATGAAAGAAGCTGAGGCTCGATTATTCTTGAAAGATGGTCAGTTAGATATTGAAACAGGTATTGAAAATTATATCATTAAACAAAACTTGATTATAGAAGTTAAGAAAAATTTCCGTACGCCTCTTGATCCTGTTAATCAATTACTGGGTATAGGTAATGGTGGTATGGATATGGTGATCTATACCAAAACCAGTATGAAGGATCCTACAGAAGTAATACGTAATATGGACTACTTAGATGATCTATCAGATTATCTAGGTCCAGTTAAGACAGCGAAAGAGAAATATAGAGAGAAAATAAACGACATTATAGGTTTCTTTGAAAACTTATAATATACATTGGGATATGTTATAATGACATGGGATAAAGTTTAGGCACGATCAGGTGCCTGAAACGTATGCAAAGCATGCTTTTCTTGCTTAATCGTGCCTCTTAAAAAATGGAGGTTAAGAATGAAAGTCTTACATGAGAGATTACTTTATTTAGAAAATAAGGTAAAGGAACAACAAAGACTGAATAAGCGATACCACAAAGTTTTAAATGAAAGGTTTGACCTTATTCAAAAAAAAGACCGACAAGAGCAGAGACTTATAAGCGAAATACGAGATGTAGAGAAATTACATGGCTTTTCATTAGAAAATATTGTCTATACCATCTTCTTATCAAAAGAGAAAAAACTTCAAAAAAGAAGAACAAGAAGCTATGGTTGCCAAATTAAAATATGATGGTTATGTAAAAGCAGTTGAAGCTTTAGATAAAGAAATAGACTCCATGGAAGACAGACTAAGCACATATGAATCCATTATGGATGATTACCTACAGATAATAAAAATGAAAGAAAAAAAAGATTTTATTACAAGAAACAGAAGAGGCTAATCGCTTATCTTCTGTAAATAATCGCATCATTGAATTGAAAAGTCAAAACCAAGAAATAAAAGAAGCTTACATAGCAGGAGAAGATCTGCGATTTACATTGAAAAAGGCAGAAAACATCATAGAAAAAAGTACAAAATATGGGATTAATTCAAATACGTAATGGTGGTTTATTAGGGGATGAGCAGGAAACATCGTTTGGTGAGAAGCTAGAGATATTTTTTGATATTCAAAAAACTCGTCAGAAGGTACCATATAGAATTGGGGGGATATTGCAGAAGAATTTTCTGAAGATGTACATATTGAAGATTACTTAACCTATGTACATTATTGGTTAGATGGCTTATTTGAAGAAATGATTGCCCATGGTAAACTTGAAGGTATTATGACGAGAGTGGAAGGTACCAGGTGGGATGTTATTGATCTTAACCGTCAGTTACATCATAAACGCTTATCCATTGAGGAAGAGTTGGTTGAACGGACATCACAGAGAAAAAGCATCATTGGGCATCATGAAATGTCATAGGTAGGGTTTTGATAAGTTAGCGTAATCAATTAATTAGAGGGAGCATAGAAGGATGAACGACATGATAGAAGAAGCAAGAAGCATATTAAAAAAAAGTATATGGTTATGATGCATTTAAACAAGGACAAGAAGCAGCCATTACCAGTATTCTAAGAAGGCAAGATACCATGGTCATTATGCCAACTGGTGGAGGTAAGTCTATCTGTTATCAAATACCAGCCTTGCTTTTGGAAGGGGTTACCATGGTTATTTCACCACTCATATCACTGATGAAAGATCAAGTAGATGCACTTGAATCAGTAGGTATTCCTGCCACTTATATCAACAGCACTCTTTCTCATCAAGAAATGAATCGAAGACTAGAAGATGTGATTACTGGTAAATACAACATCATCTATATTGCACCTGAGCGATTAGAAACGGAGAGTATCTATCGATTGGTAGGTCAAGTACAGATAGCTTTTGTCGCCGTAGATGAAGCCCATTGTGTATCCCAGTGGGGACATGATTTTCGCCCCAGTTATATGACCATAGATCGTTTTATAGAAGGACTTGCAGAACGTCCCGTTGTAGCTGCTCTAACAGCAACAGCAACTGAGCGAGTGCAACAGGATATGTCTCAACAACTAAATCTACGTAACCCTGAGATTATTAAAAACGGTTACAATCGAGAGAATCTCACGTTTACAGTATTAAAAGGTGTTAATAAACATCATTTTATAGTGGATTATACAATGAAACATCAAGGCGAAGCAGGTATCATTTATGCAGGAACAAGGAAAGATACAGAAAATATATGTAAGCTATTAGTAAAGCAAGGATTACGTGCAGGAATGTATCATGGTGGTATGGGTGCAGAAGACCGAAAACAGAATCAGGAGAAATTCTTATATGATGATGTGGACGTAATGGTAGCTACCAATGCATTTGGCATGGGCATCGATAAATCCAATGTCCGTTATGTCATTCACGACAATATGCCTGAGAATATTGAAGCATATTATCAAGAAGCTGGTAGAGCAGGAAGAGATGGATTGCCTTCCAAGTGTATATTGCTTTTTTTTGGTGCAGCGGATGTGCAATTAAGGCGATACCTCATTGATCAATCGGAAGATTTAGATGAAGCTAGAAAACATATGAAATATGAGAAGTTACAGCAGATGACTCAGTATGCCCACGTTACCTATTGCTTGAGAAAGTATATTTTAACGTATTTCGGTGATGAAGAGATTGAAGATAAGTGCGATAATTGCAGTAACTGTAATGGTAATATTATTAAAGAAGATATGACCCTAGAAGCCCAGAAAATATTATCTTGTGTGGTACGGATGAAAGAACGATTTGGTACCAAGATTATTGCGGAAGTATTAAAAGGTTCTAAAAATAAACGTGTATTGCAATTAGGGTTTGATCGTTTATCCACCTATGGTCTACTATCAGAGTTAACCATTGGTGCTGTAAAAGGCAGTATTAACTTGTTAATTGCCGAAGGTTATCTGCGTATGACCCATGATGAATTTCCTATAGTGAAAATTACGGAACGTGGGGTAAAGATCTTAAAAGGAATAGAGCAAGTGTACCGTAATGTCATTGAAGAAGAAGAGGTCCAAGTGAAAGAGGAGTTATTTGAACAGTTAAGACAGTTAAGAAGAGATATGGCTTCTAATGAGCATATACCACCTTACCTAGTCTTCAGTGATGCTTCACTTAGGGAGATGTGTAAGCAATATCCAACCAATGAAATAGCCATGTTAAGGGTGAAAGGTGTCGGTGAAGCCAAATACAAGAAATATGGTGAGCCGTTTATGGATAGGATTAAAAGGTATGTGGAAGAACACCAGATACAAGTGGACACATTAGACATGCATATACATGAAAAGTTAGCAACTAAGTCTAAGAAGCAAAAAGAACCGTCTTGTTTTATATCGGCTAAACTTTTTTTTCTTGAATTACAGGACTTTAAGGAAGTAGCCAAGGAACGTTCCATTCAAGTAAGAACAGTAGAAAATCATATTTTTGAAGCTTATGCCCAAGGATTTGAAATCAATATGGATCAATTTATACCGGATGGATATGAAGAACGCATTTTAGAAACCATTAAAGAAATGGGGAAAGAACGTTTAAAGCCCATAAAAGAAGTATCAGATACATGTGTCACGTATAATGCTATAAAAGCTGTTATAGCGAAACATGATTTATAACACCAATTATTTTAACTTTGCATGTTGAACGTATATTTCGATACTTTCTATCATAAACAAATTGAAAAGGTTATATATTAGATTAAGGTAAAAATGGAAATGGATACGGGGGGATTAATGGTGAAAAATAGACTTATTTTAATTGAAGGCATACCAGGTTCGGGGAAAAGCACAATAGCAAATAAGATTAAAGAGTATTTGGAGAGTAGAGGAATAAAAGTTAAGTTATACAGTGAAGGCGATGCTCATCCAACAGATTTAGCATGGCATGCTTATTTGACAATGGATGAGTATAACCAGATCCTTAAAGAAAATCCAGCCTATAAAGATGTATTAATGCAATATACACAGATTGAAGGAGAGCATGCAATCGTTGCCTACACAAAGTTAGGATTACCCATGAAGAGCAAGGTGCTTATTGAATATTTAGAATCTAAAGAAGTATATGACGGGAAAGTGGATCTAGAAACGTTTAAGTCCCTTCATTTTAAAAGATGGCGAGCATTTGCAAAGAATAAGGTAAATGATGACTGTGTCTATATATTTGAATGTGCGTACCTACAGAATCATGTAAATGAATTGATAGGATATTGCTGCAAGAGCAAAGACTATATTGAAGCATATATGTTAGAGTTAATTCATATTGTTAAGTGTTTAAACCCTAAGCTTATCTATTTAACACAATCAGATGTGGAGGAAACAATAAGGAGAGTTGCAGAAGAAAGAGTATCTCCTGACAAAAGCAAATGGGATGATTGGATAGAACTCGTTATAAGATATATTGAAAATTCGAAGTACGCTCAAGTTGAAAATTTAAAAGGATATGAGGGTGCCATAACGTTTTTTTAAAGACAGGAAAAAATGTGAAGAGTTGATTATTGAAAAGCTGGATATCGATAAAGCAGTTATTCATAATACGAGTTATGATTGGAACAAAGTATTTGAAGACGTCGTAGCACAATTAAATATTTAAACAAGTAGGTTGTCAGTTTTTAGACGTAGATTTGATATGAACATTATGATAAAATACCTAGTGACACAATGCTTCGTGTCACTAGGTATTTTAGTGTAAATAATAATTGATGATTTGATATATTAGGAGGAGTAGTATATGTATTTAGTGAGTGCATGCCTTGCAGGTATTAACTGTCGGTACAATGGAAGTAACAGCGGTGATGAAGCCATTAAAAAATTAGTGGAAGATGGAAAGGCAATTCCAGTTTGTCCAGAAGTATTGGCAGGGTTACCAATACCAAGAAAATCCTGTGAGATGGTTATGGTGGATGGTGAGAAAAAAAATACTCACAGATGATGGTGAAGATATCACAGAGGCTTTTATAAAAGGAGCAGAAAAGACGTGGAAGATTGCTGAGATATTAGATGTGGAGCGAGCAATATTACAAACGAGAAGTCCTTCCTGTGGTTATGGGATTGTTTATGATGGCACATTCACTGGGAATTTAGTTGAAGGTAATGGGTTCACAGCAGCATTGTTAGAAGAAAAAGGCATTAAAGTGTATACGGAAAATAATTTTCAAGAAGAGGATTGGTAAATTGAAACCTGTTTTTTTTCAACAAGCTATTAACGATGCATTTAGTTATGAATAAATGAAAACCTTATTGTTAATCATTAAACATAAGAACCAATAACGAAACTTATGTAAAACCATATATCGTGATAATATACACCTGACTCATGGGCTACTTTAATGTGTTATTGATAAGTAGCGTGTTTATTATCACGATACATGGTTTTATTTATTTTGCCACCATAAGTTAGTGTGAATTTTATACCATTGGCAGAGATAAAATAGCCCATATATAATTTTTTATAATAAAATGTTGACAATACATATAGTAGTCACGTATAATAGTTGTAAAGTATAACTATTATACAATATAATAATTATATAATGCAATTATTATGACAGGTAACTATTAAACTATATATAAGTAAGAAAGGACTAGTGTTGATGAAAGAAGATAGAGATATATTGGTAAAAAAGATATTTACATTCATGCCTTTAATGCATCGCAAATTCTTTAAAGGTATGCACTTAAAAAAAGTCCATGCACAAAATGCAATTATTAGGGCTTATACGAGAAGCTAATGGAATGCCTATGAAATATTATGGAGAAACACTCTATATATCCAAACCTAATCTAACCAAGATGATTAATCGACTTATTGAATGCGGATTTGTAGAACGAAAGAATGATGAGGAAGACCGCCGAATCATTAAGATATTTATGACGGATAAGGGGCAAGCTATATGGAAGAGCAGAAGCAGATTATGAAATCCAAAATGATGGAGAAATTAGAAAATCTTACAGATGAAGAGGTAACGACGTTGACATATCATTTTAATGAGATGGAGAAGATTTTAGAAAAGTTAAAGTAAATCGAAAGGGGAGTTGACATGATTAAGTTATTTAAAGGATTAAAACCATACAAATTAACGGTTTTTTTCATTCTTATATTTACCTTTGTACAGACTTTTACAGAACTATTTTTACCAACGATTATGGCTAAGATTGTGGATATCGGTATTGTCAATGAAGATATGGGTTACATTCTTAAAATGGGTGTTATCATGCTTGCTGTTGCTGGGCTAGGGGGGGGAGCGTTCTCCGTATACTCAAGATTCCTATCATCTAAAGTTGGGAATGGTTTTGGTAGAGACCTCCGACGACAGGTATTTAAAAAAGTAGAGGGCTATTCACTACAAGAATTTGATAAAATGGGCACGTCATCATTAATTACTAGAACCACTAACGATATTACGCAAGTGCAAAATGTATTGGTGATGTTGCTTAGAATATTTGTCATGGCACCTTTGATGGCAGTTGGTGGTATCGTCATGGCCATTAGCCGTAATCCAAATTTATCGGTAACTCTAGTAGGCGTTATTCTTGTGTTAGCATCGTGATAGGTATTCTAGCAAGTAAAAGTTTACCATTGTTCAAATCCATTCAAATTAAATTGGATCGCCTCAATTTGGTTTTACGTGAACGGTTAACAGGTATCCGAGTTATTCGCGCATTCAATAAAACAACTTATGAAAAGAAGCGATTCGAAGAAGCCAATAGGGATTTAACAGATACCACCAAGCGAGTTAATAAAATGATGGCTCTTTTACAGCCTTTATTAACTTTATTGTTTAATCTAACCACGATTATCATTGTATGGGTTGGTGCATTTAAAATCAATGATGGTACAATGTTAGTAGGAGATTTGATGGCTTATATTCAGTATGTAAGCATGATTATGTTTTCGCTCATTATGTTAACCATGGTATTTATAATGGTACCTAGAGCGTCAGCATCAGCTACACGTATTAATGAAGTATTATCCATGGAAACACCAATCAAAGACCCGATAGATCCTAAAGTAAATGATATACAAAAAGGTTATATTGCTTTTGATCATGTATCTTTTCATTTTCACGGTGCAGAAGGTAATGCCCTAGAGGACATTAGTTTTAAAGCGAAACCTGGTGAAGTTACAGCGATTATTGGTGGTACTGGGTCAGGTAAATCAACGCTTATACATCTACTTGCTAGATATTATGATCCAACAAAAGGTGCCATTACCGTTGATGGTATCGATATTCGACAGATGACACAAAAAGCATTAAGGGAAAAGATTGGATATGTACCTCAAAAAGCAATTTTATTTAGTGGTACCATTGCTGATAATATTCGTTTTGGAAATGGAGAAGCATCTGATAAAGAAATCAAAGATGCAGCAACCATAGCACAAGCAGCTGAATTTATTGACCAAATGAAAGAAGGCTATGATGCAGTCATCTCTCAAGGTGGAACCAATCTATCAGGTGGACAGAAGCAACGGTTATCCATTGCCAGGGCATTAGTCAAGAAACCAGAAATTTATATATTTGATGATAGTTTTTCAGCTTTGGATTTTAAGACAGACTCACAGCTTAGAAAAGCACTTAAAAAAGAAGTAACAGATGGGTCAGTATTAATCGTTGCTCAACGTGTGACAACTGTTATGGATGCAGACCGTATTATTGTTCTTGATGATGGAGTCATGGCAGGCATGGGTACACATGAAGAACTGCTAATTTCCTGTGAGGTATATAAGCAAATCGTACGTTCACAGCTATCAGAGGAGGAGTTGGCATAATGAGTAAACAAGAAAATAATAAAAAAAATGTTCGGAAATGGACCAGGACCAGGAAGAGGTCATGGAATGGCTATGCCCGTTCAAAAAGCTAAAAACTTCAAAGGTACTCTAAAACGTTTATTAAACTATTTGAAATTTCAGCGTGTGAACCTAACCATCGTTATTCTATTAACTATACTGGGCACACTCTTTGCAGTTGTGGCACCGAAAGTGCTAGGTAATGTAACAACAATCTTATATGATGGGTATTTAGAGCTAAGAAATGGTGTGAGTAATCCTATTGATTTTCAATCTATAGGTTATATCTTAATGTTACTTATCGGATTATATGCTATCAGTGCTGTCTTTAACTATATAAGACAATATCTTATGGTTAATATTACACAGAAAACCATTTTTAATATTCGACAAGAAGTGAGTGAGAAGTTAGAACGGTTACCTTTACGTTACTACGATGCTTATACCCACGGTGAGGTTTTAAGTCGTGTGACCAATGATATTGACAACATGAGTAATGCGTTACAACAAAGTGTGACTCAATTAATATCGGCTATCATTACCATACTAGGAGTATTAGTAATGATGTTATCCATTAGCCCAATAATGACAATAATTACCATGGTGACCCTGCCCCTTAGTGTAATCATAGTTAAAAGTGTAGCTAAGAAATCTCAGATCTATTTCAAAAGCCAGCAGAAAAACGTAGGCGCATTGAATGGACACGTAGAAGAGATGTACACAGGACACAAAATCGTAAAGGCCTTTGGCTATGAAGAGAAATCCATTGAGCGCTTTGACGCCATTAATAATGAACTCTATGAGGCGGGATGGAAAGCACAATTTATTTCGGGTATCATTATGCCGATGATGACTTTTGTTAATAACTTAGGCTATGTGTTTGTGTGTATAACAGGTGGTATCCTTATGATTAGAAACGCTATCAAATTAGGGGATATTCAAGCTTTTATACAGTATTCAAGGCAGTTTAGTCAACCTATTGTTCAAACAGCCAACATGGCAAATATTATCCAATCAACCATAGCGTCAGCTGAGCGTGTGTTTGAACTCCTTGACGAAAAGGAAGAAGTTCCAGATACAGAAGTACCTTTAGAGATAAAAGAACCAAAAGGAAATGTAGGCTTTCAACATGTGGATTTTGGCTATAAAAAAGAAGTAAGCTTAATCAACGATATGAATCTGGGCGTTCAGTCTGGTCAAACGGTGGCAATCGTGGGACCAACAGGAGCAGGGAAAACAACGTTGGTCAATCTACTGATGCGCTTCTATGAATTAAACAGTGGGCAGATTACAGTAGATGGAACGAATATCACCAAGTTGAAGCGTAGCCACCTACGACAATTATTTGGCATGGTACTTCAAGATACATGGTTGTTCAATGGAACCATAGGTGAAAATATTGCTTATGGTAATATGAATGCCACAGAAGAAGAGATCATGAAGGCGGCTAAAGCAGCTCATGCCGATCATTTTATTCGTACATTACCCGATGGATATGATACGATTTTGAATGAGGAGGCAAGTAATATTTCACAAGGACAAAAAAAACAATTATTAACAATTGCAAGGGCTATTCTAGCTGACCCAGCTATACTTATATTGGATGAAGCTACAAGTAGTGTGGATTCTCGAACAGAAGTCTATATACAAAGTGCTATGCATACCCTTATGAAGGGACGTACCAGCTTTGTTATCGCCCATCGTTTATCTACCATCAAAGATGCCGATGTGATTTTGGTCATGAATGATGGCGATATTATTGAAAAAAGGTACCCATCAAGACTTATTAGCACAGAATGGTTTCTATGCTGAATTGTATAATAGTCAGTTTATGGGGGGGGCTGGAGAAAGTGCTTAGATAAAAAAAATAATGAAGATAAAAAAAACATGATTATAAAGGTTGTACTATAAGACGGATAGAAGTATAATAGGTATAAAATTAATATAGCATATTAAGTTTAGATCTAAAAATGTTTATAAACAAAAGAAAATGAGGAGGTATTAGGTGAATACAACTTTATATCCGTGTAAGAGAGAGGACTATGAGGCATTGCTACAATTCCTCAACAAGGCTTTTAAGAAAGAAGAAGAGAATTGGTTCGTTAAACATATGGGTAATATCTATGAGCCTATAGACACTATGGACGATGAACGGATTGCTTATAATAACATCATTAAGGATAAGGGGCAGATTGTTGCTAGCATTGCTATATTTCCTATGCCTATGCGTTGTACTATGGGTAAAGAAGTCATTCATTTTAACATGGCGGGCATCGGTTCAGTAGCTGTTGATGAAAATTATCGGGGCAAAGGGATTATGACAGCCATGCTACAACAGGTTAATCAAAAGATGAAAGATAAAGGGTATCCTATATCTTGGTTACAGGGGGATCGCTTCCGTTACAAAAAATTATGGCTGGGATACGGCTGGTATGCAAAATCAAATCACTGTTGCAATGGCTGATCTAGGTAAATTGAATGTAACCAAAACCCATGGCACAGAGGCTATAGAAAAAAGATATTCCACGTTTACAAGAAATCCATAATAATTATGAAAATTGTCAGGTAAGAAGTGAGACATTGTGGGCGTCCCATTTGAAGCGCAAAGGTCTAGCAACTGTTATTAAAGGTGATAGTTATTTGATATATCAAAAACATCAACCAGAGCACTTATGTGAACTAGTAGGGCGACAAGATATACTAAGCTTGTTATGGGGACATATGGTGCTTCACAAATTAGATAGCGTGACGATTAATTGTCCTAGAGATAGTAGTGAGTTAACGAAGGAACTCATGGCTATAGGTTCAAGTTATCATACAACTGCTGTGGGATGCTCTTCTGGGCGCATTCAAATTCTGGATGCAGCTAAGATGTGGTCACTAATAGAAACAGTTGTTACGAAAGAGCTAGATACTTATAGTAATGTCAAGTACAAAACACAATTATTACAGCAATCAAAGGATGACTTAATTAAACAATGCTTGGATTTTGTTGATTCTGGGAAACATGATTTTATGCCAAAATTACCACTATGGGTTTCAGAAATTGATTTAGTATAATGATAGGGGCTATGCCATCACATGGATTTACCTACTGTGGTAGATAAAAACAAGGATGCATAGCCCTTTTTATACTAACGACTAAACCTTCCTATGGAAGACGAGGTGGAGCCTCTTTTGTGATCTTATAAGAAAGTTCTACTTTCTAAGCATATGGAACAGAAGCGTTTCCATATGCGCTAAGGTAAATTTCTTAATGACTAAAACTTCCTGCGGAAGACGAAGCGAAGCCTTTTTTTCTTGTGTACTTCTCGAGATAAAGGTACAGGATTAGCTGCTTTACCTTTGAAGCCTATGTAATTGATAGCAGTTGCCATACCACCAAATGGTAGTTGCATGTTATTCGCTACATGAAGTGCAAAATGACAGTGTAATGGCCAGAGACCAGGGTTATTACATTGAAAGACAAAATCCCAAGTTTCACCTGAACCCACGACTAGGGTATTCTTAAGAATCTGAGTATGTTTAGCGATAGAATTACCATCAGCTGCTGTCACGGCGAATTGATGACCATGAAAATGAATAGGATGATTACGAAGACTGATGTTTCCAAAACGTACACGACAGTTATCACCTTCCTTAACGAGGAGTGGTGTGGTGTAAGGGAAACATCGACCATTCATGGTGAAAAAGTTACTATCCATAGTAAATGGATTGATATCATAAGCTCCTTTTTTAATGACAAACTCAGGCAAGTTTTTCAGCTTTTTTTCTCCAAGCATAATAAAGTAATCCCGTTGAATATTTTCCTTTTTAGGATTAAGTATAATAAAAGCACCTTCTAGTCCCATTTGATCTTGTTGAACGGTGTAATAGTGGGAGTGGTACATATGGGTTCCAGGTGGATTGGTAATTAGGAATTCATAATCAAAGAAACTGCCAGGATTGATACGTGGAGAGGGTTCAACTGCTGGGACACCATCCATGTCATTGGGAATATCAAGACCATGCCAGTGGATACTTGTCGGTTGAGGCAATTCATTATAAACTCTTATTTTAACGTAATCACCTGGATAGACTAATATAGTAGGACCTGGTGATGAACCATTATAACCCCACGCATTCATATAGACATCTGGCAGGATCTCTTGTTTAACAGGTTGAGCGACCAATTCGAAGTATTTGACACCATTCTTTTTTTTGTAGTCTAAATTGCAGATATCAGGCGTTAAGACCATCCTTAATCTCCCTTAAGTTCATTTATATAAATATATTTCTTATAAGGATAATTATGCTATAGATTAAATAATAGCTATACATCTAATCGTTAGATTTGATATAATAAACCATAAAGATATGTTACTAAAGGGAGGGGAAGGATGGAAACCATGCTATTCACCGTATTAAACGAGAATGAAAAAAGCATTGCCGATTTATATTGAAGATATTGGTAGTGAGCATGTTCAAGAGCATGTTACACGTCCCCAAGGTTATGGGGCATATCAGTGGATACAGTGCTATCATGGACAGGGTGTTCTATATGTCAATGGAAGGCAATACCTTGTTAAAAAGAATTCAGGCATGCTCTTATACCCTCATGAAAGCCATGAATACAAAAAAAAAGACAGATAATTGGATGGTGGATTTTATCAGCTTCAATGGAAGTATGGTAAAAGATACATTGTACAAGCATGGGTTAATGGAGTCAGGGGCATATGCAGTGACAGAGTCGGAAATGATATTGGGTAAAATAAGAAAAGCCATTGCAGTACTTGGGTCTAATGATTATATGAAAAACTATGAGTGTTCAAGTATAGCTTATTCCATATTGATGGATATTATAAAGTATAAACTTGATGGACGTTCAAGTGAGCAAGAGTCACCCTATAGTCGCATACAGCTGGTCATAGAGTACATCAACCAACATTATGATAGACCTCTAACATTGGAAGAGTTAGCAGAATTATTGACAGTTACTCCCCAGCATTTATGTATTCTATTTAAAAATACATTGTCTATGCGACCATTTGAGTACATTACAAAAGTACGTATAAATAATAGCAAAGCCATGATGAATCAACAAAAAAAATATTAAAATAGAAGAAGTAGCTAGGCAAGTAGGCTATGAGAGTACCAGTTATTATTGCTCCAATTTTAAAAAGATGGAAGGGATGACACCAAAGACATACCAGCGTCTCTACACCTGACAAGATCAATATTAGATTTAAGGGATCGGTGTGGATATCACATAATTTCACATAGTGTTGTGATATTTCTTCCATATTATGTGACTATACTATACCTAAGAGACAGTCTCATCCATATAGATTTCGAAGACTTGAGTAATAAGGGGTATGTGTTAAACGACCATGGGCGTTTAATACATACTTTAGTGTATGTAAAGAGTGACTTATCACATAAGTTTTTATAGTTTCATAGTGTGAGAAAAGGATGAAAGAGGGTAGGGCTATGTATAAAGTATATTTAGTAGAAGATGAAAAAAAATCTAAATGATATATTAGTTTTATATTTAAAAAAATGAAGGATATGATGTTAAGAGCTTTTTAACAGGCGCAGAAGTAGAGAAGTGTATACACGATGATGTTCATTTATGGATACTGGATATTATGCTCCCAGATACAGATGGCTATGAATTGATTAAAAAAAATAAAAAAGCCATAATGAGAATATTCCTGTTATATTTATATCTGCTAGAGATACAGATCTTGATATTATAACAGGATTACAGATGGGGAGCGATGATTATATATCAAAGCCTTTCTTGCCCATGGAACTTATCATTAGAACAAGAAAATTAATAAAACGGGTTTACAAATCAAGTCAAACACATCATCAGATTATTCATAATCAATACCGTATCGATTTTGATAAAAGAATGTTATTTGATCAAGATAGACATATTGAATTAACCTCAAAAGAGTTTGATTTTTTTATGTACTATTATACGCAATAAAAACAATGCCATGTCAAGAGAATTTTTACTAAACAGTATATGGGGTGAAGATTATTATGGTAGTGATCGCGTTGTGGATGATTTGGTTAGAAGAGTCAGGAAGAAAATGCCTGATTTACGTATAGAGACCATATATGGCTATGGATATAGGTGGTGTGAAGAATGAAAGGTAAATCCCTTAATTTTAAATTAATGGTTACATTTATTGGTGTCATTTTATTCTTCTCACTGATTAGTTATAGCTTATTAATTAAGTCCTTTCAGACGTATTATTATGAAGATATTTATAAAGTTCTTGAGGCGAACACAGACACACAGAAGATTATTACAGACATCGATGAGTTTATAGATAATAATGATGAGGATATACGAAGTATTGAGCAATTATATTGGGTTATGGATAAGGGGAAGTTAGTTAGAAAGCCTTATAATAAAAAATGATGATAGTGTTACAGAAGAAGTTTTAAAAGAAATAGAGCAGAATTTGCTCTCTCAAAAAAGAAGAATCCAAAAGGTATAGTTTGAAGGTCAATGGACGGAAATTGTTTTATGTCGTGACCATTCATGATACCTTTCGAAAAGTACCTAATACATCACTCATTCAAAAAATGCAACAGGTCATTGTACCAGACTTGCCAATCATAACTAAGCCACCAAATCCAAAAAAAAATGATGAGTCCACTTCTCAAAAGGACAATAGTTTAAGACAACAAAGATTAACAAGAGATAGGGTAATCATGTCTTTTAAGCCCATATTAAATAATACTTTTTATAAAGTAGCTCTTCGTTGGGCACCTCTTGATAATAGTTTGGAAAAAACAATTATATATACAACTTGGTATTGTTTTAGTGGTTACAGCAATTGCTACTTTAGCTGTGTTTTTTCTTCTTTCACGGTACTTGACGTTACCATTGAATCAGCTCACCAAGTCTGTTAAGCGTATATCTAATCGAAAGTTTGATGTGCCCATAGACATAGATCGTCAGGATGAAATTGGCTTTTTAGCCAGTACCATAGAAGAAATGCGAAAAGATTTACTGAGTTATGATGAAGAACAAAAATTAAAATTACATTCCATATCGCATGAATTAAAAACACCGATTATGATTATTCAAAGCTATGTAGATGCTTTAAAAAGAGGTTTATATCCCAAGGGATCATCAGAAGCATCCTATGATGTCATTGATGAAGAGTGTAATCGATTAGAGAAGTTGGTGAAAAATCTACTCTATATTCAACGACTGGATTATTTTGATACAGAAATTAAACATAAAAGCCCTATTAATTTAAAAAGATGCCGTTCAAGAAGTGATAGATAATATGGCCATTAAGATAGGGGATATGCATACCGATATACAATTGAATGATGTTTTTATTATAGCTGATTATAACCAGATGAAAATCATTGTAGAAAATATCATGAGTAATCAACTGCGCTATGCAGAATCTATCATTAAAATAAACTTAAGACAGGATAAACAAAAGGCCATCTTAGAATTTTACAATGATGGAGAACCCATAGACAATCTAGAAACTATTTTTAAGATGTTCAAAAAAGGTAAAAAAGGTCAAAGTGGTCTTGGCTTATATATCGTTAAGCGTTTGATGCGCATGAGTGAAGGTGGTATCTATGCGATTAATGAAGAACAAGGGGTGACATTTCGCCTAGAATGGCAGGTAAAATAGCTATAATAGAAGAGGTTATCTATTGGCTTCCTGACAATTACCAGTGAAATACCAATAAAAAAAATTGCAATATATATTGAAAAAAAAATGAAAAGTGTATATAATGATTGTATACTATGGTTAAACCACAAAGGAGCTGAGCACAATTTTTTTTATTTTATACAACTGAGTCAAAAGGTCTGTGTAAAAGAATGTTGTTCTGATCAATTGTGGTTTACATATACTATGTAATAGGTGTGAAATTAGCCTATTATAACAGTTAACTTACTATTAACGTCTTAACACAGTGTGTCATTGATATGGCTATAAGGTTAGGGTGTTTTATAATAAAAAGCTTTTACAAAGACATAAATGGAGGAGAACCATTGTAGAAAGGGTGAACATATGGAAGAGTATGAAGTCATAATAAGAGTAGTTGTTGCAATTCTAGTAGGAGGGGTTATCGGTTACGAGCGTCAGATGACAAATCGTCCTGCAGGTTTTAGAACACATATACTTGTATGTGTAGGTGCAGCAGTTGTCTCTATTATTCAAGAAGAAAATATCGTAAAAACCATTGCTTACATTCAAGAGTATCCTGAACTTGCTAACGCATTAAAATCCGATGTCGGACGTATGGGTGCACAAGTGATAACGGGGGTAGGTTTCCTAGGAGCAGGAACGATTATTCGTGAAAAAGGACTTGTAAAGGGATTAACAACAGCAGCATCTGTATGGGTTGTTGCTTGTATCGGTCTAGCAGTTGGTCATGGTATGTACTTGATTACAGCAGTATCAACTATTGGTGTATTTGTATCACTTGTTATTCTTAAAAAAAGTTGAAGATCGGTTTATTGAAAGAGTTCAAACCATGGACTTAGAAATCGAATATCTGGGTGATAAAGATTTTATGAAACGTATTGAAAAGTACTTTAACATGAAAAATATTGGTGTTAGTAATGTCAGATTTATTCAAGTAACAGATGATGAATTAGGTGAAGCGGCTGCCACTAATGAGGGACACGTGTGCACTAAATCTGTCTATACAGTAGATGTGCCTAAGTATATTAATAGTACTAAAGTTATTCAAGACCTATGTAGAAAAAAAAGGTGTTGTTCAGGTGAGAGTTATAACAGAAGAAGAATAGTATTCTTTGAAATGTCATGCATCTTTAAGGGGTTTAAAATTAATACGTGATTATAATTAAGGAGCTGGTCCATGAAAACACACATGATGTTTTCATGAATCCAACTCCTTTTTATATAAACCTTAAAGTATGAGAAATGGGTAAAATATAGTCTTTATGAGCCCATAAAATAAAGTAATTGTAACGGATTCCACCGAATTCTATAGTGGTTGGATAAGTCACAATTAAACCGGCTTGATTAGCTGTAATTTCAGGCTGGTCATTGGTTGGAAGTATGAGGTTAGCTTTTTGCCCTTGGATGGTCAAGTGGGTGATTCGGGGTTTTGTCCCATAAGGATTACTTAGATGGTAGGCATCTAGCTTCGTTACTTCATCAAGGGACAATCCATCACCTGTTATAGCATCAAAGCTAAAAAACCCATCCTTATTACCATATCTAAAACTATATTTAGGGTCCTTTTGCCAATTACTAGGATATTTGAAAGCTACATGATATTTTCTGTCTACATATTCTTTCCAGTCAGCAGTCTCTTGGATAGTCGCCTTGTTTATGGGAAAGCTTTCATAGAACAAGACGAGCAGCAATTTCTTGAATAGCAACATGTCAATCACCCCTCATAATAAATATAGTATTTAGTAAAGGGATTTATGCCCAAATATTCGCCAATGGTTTATTGTATTATTTCCAGCTTATCTATATAATTATATTTTATGATTGCTTTTCATTACCATACCATTTAAACTGAAGTATAAAGCACTAAGAAAATCATAAATCATTCTCGTTAAGTATATTAGTTCACAAAAAAGCGTATATGGAGTGTTCGTTATGAAGAAATTTTATCAGTCCATTTCAATTAAAAGTAAAGTTAATATTGCTAATATTGTTATTAGCTTAATCGTACTGATTTTGCTATCGGTTATATCATTAAGCATATCCAGAACATACTTAATCAATAATGTCGTAAACAGCAACTATCAGAATCTAAAACTAATTGGTGAAAAATTTGATATCGTATTTGCATTGAGAATGCCACAGAGATTGCTGTGACTAATCCAAGAATTCAAAACTCGTTTGGGGATAATGATAATAATGATGATTTTTCATACTATCAGACCTTTTTAACATTAAATCAAATACTGGATGACATTGTTGAACCTTGGACAGTTGTAAGAAAGTTAGTTATCCATGATCGTCTAGGAAATGTATACCAATCAGATGAATTAACGGCTAAGCGTACCCGATATATGCATGATAAAGTTTTTGATATGGAGGGTACGACCAAGTGGGTATTTGGTGTTGGTAATGACATGATTGACAATAACGAAATCCGTTTCCGCAGACTATTTAATAACTATAATACAGGAGCAACATTGGGAGTAGTTGAAGCTATTGTAAGAGAAGAAGAAATCTACGCTATTTATTCAGATGTACGCATTGGTGATACAGGTTATATTTTTATTATAGATTCAGAGGGGCGTGTTGTATCTCATAAGGATAAGACGTTCATTCACAACAATATTAAAGAAATAGATAATTATAAGGTCATGGCATCTGAGACGAAAGAAAATAAAGAGTCTATTATTAGAATGGGACAGACTAATTATATTGTTACAAAATATGAATATGAGAAATTTCATTGGACTATCTACGGTATTGTACCTTTATCAGAAGTAACAGGTGATGTGCAAGAAATATCAACACGAATTCTGATAGCTGGCTTAATATGTATTGGTTTATCAGTGATTCTTTCTGGTATCGTATCCAATTCCATAACAAAGCCAATAAAAAAAAGATTAACAACAACGGTGACTTCATTAGGAAATGGTGATATTGAGGCAAGAGCCGACGTTACAAGTAATGATGAAGTTGGTATTTTATCCAAGGCGTTTAATCGTATGGCAAACGAAGTGTCGGACTTAATGACCAGAATTACAATGGAGCAAAAAAGCAAAAGAAAATTAGAAATGGCTATGCTTCAGGCACAAATCAATCCTCATTTTCTCTACAATACAATTGATAATATTTGCGGGTTAGCCTTAATGAATAAAAATGAAGAGATTCTGATGGTTATGAAAGCTTTGTCCAAATTTTATAGAGGTGTTTTAAGTGGTGGGACAACGATTATAGCCATATCGCGTGAGGTTGAAACTGCCAATAACTATATGAAAATTATGAAGATGCGATACGGCAATAAGTTTGATTATGAGATAGGTATTGATAAAGAATTATATGAGTATTCAATTGTAAAAAAATGACCTTACAGCCTATTTTAGAAAATGCTATCTATCATGGTATTCGTCATAAATTGGATAGTGGGTTTATTGGTATATATGGTACTAAAAAAAAGGTGATGATATTGAATTAATCATAATGGATGATGGTGTTGGTATGCATCAGGACATAGCCGATAGCATCCTTAGCAAAAAAGATGATGGAATGAATAAACAAAGCTTTGGTTTAAAAAGTACCAATGATCGGCTTAAATTATATTTTGGATCTCAATATGGGCTAAAGATTGAAAGTGAGGCAGGAGAGGGAACAAAACTTATCGTTAGTCTACCACTAAGAAAATATGAGGAGGTTGACAATTGATTAATGTAATGATATTAGATGACGAGATATGGATTCGCGAACATATAAAAAGATGTATTAACTGGCATGACTATGGATTTAGAATTGCAGAAGAGGCAGATAATGGTATTGAAGCATTACGTCTATTAGAAAACGAAAACATTCAACTCATTATCATGGATATTAATATGCCTCATATGGATGGACTCGAATTTGCTTGTCGATGTAAAGAACAATATCCGGACATTTCTCTTTGCATTCTTAGCGGTTATAATAATTTCGATTATGTAAAAAGTGCAATAAAATTAGGGGTCGAAGATTATTTGCTTAAACCAGTAGAAGAAGAGGAACTACTTATAGTCCTCAATAAGATTAAAAATAAAATTAATGACCAAAAGTCTTTGCAAAAAAAACCTAGAAACCATGAATAGAACATTAAGAATCATGGAAGCTGAGAAAAAGAATGATTTTTTTAGCGCTTTTGTTGAGAAAGCATTAAGGGAGGGAACAGATGGATTTGAAAGTGACTTTTCAAGCTTCTTTCCAAGTTTACCATATGTGGAATCTCTTGTCTTGTTAATGGATATTGATGGCATAAACGGTTTATGGGATAAAGAACAGGAAAAGAAACTTTGGCGGTTTGTTGTCACAAACATTGCCCATGAAATCATTTCAAAAAATAATAAATGTGTTTCTGTAACGGATGCAGAGGGAGCAATTGTTATACTTATTGGGAGTAATGGAGAGAATGATAAGATAGGATATGAAAAGCTACTTGCCAAGTGTTATAAAATTGCTAACATTGTTAAAGAACATTATCCTTTTTCTGTCTCCATTGCTTTAGGAGAAATTCATGAAAGTATTATAGGATTTAGGAAGTCTTATATTGACGCCTTGTTGGCATTTGAAAGCAGATTGATGTTTAATAACACACAAGTTGTAGAGTATGTTAAGGTAAATCAAAAAATAAAATCACACATTTATTATCGGCCTTTAGACAAGATACGTTGATTGGGTTACGACTTATGAACAAGGGTATGGCCATGAAAGCCATTAACATTCCTCTACATTGGTTGGTCACGCATAAGAGTAGCGTAAAAGAATTAATGATGTTAATGAATGAATTTATGGTGTGTATGACAGAATTTCTTGTAGAATACAATTTGGATATATATGATTTTCTTGGTAAGGATTTTATGGTTAAAAAGTTGATGAAAGATGCAACGTCTTTTGAGTATGTAAGGCAATGGTTTGAAGAGTTCGTTTCCAATACCTTAGAAAATGTTACAGGAAATAGAAAATCCGATAAATCACTATTTGTGGCGAAAGCAAAGACTTACATTGATGAACATTTTGATGATGAAAATCTATGTCTTGATATCGTTGCCATTAATGTATCTGTCAATTCAGCTTATCTTAGCAGCACCTTTAAAAAAAAGGAGCTAGGTATTTCGGTGTGGAGTATTTGACGGATCGAAGAATGAAATATGCCAAACAGCTCATCAATAAGAATCAATACTCCCTTCAGCAAATATCAGCTATGATTGGGTATAAAGACCCGTATTATTTTAGTAAATGTTTCAAGAAATTTTATGGTGTACCTGCATCAAAATATATAAGAAATAAATGAGCATATCATGTGGGCATATTAAACAGTTATTTGGGTTTAATATGCCCTTTCTTCTATAAAGAGGATAAGGATCTAAAAAATTTTCCTAAAATCTATAGGAATTGCATGTCAAAATAATAGAATGATTGCTATAGTAAGGATGTACTATTTGTTTGGCCATAACGGATATACATAAGAACGTATTGCTTGAGTTCTGAAAGGAGAACGATCATGAGAAAGATAGTGACGTTATTGTTAATGTTAAGTTTAAGTATCAGTTTAATTGGATTAACAGGGTGTGGGGTAAAAAAAGAAAAGATAAATAAAGATGAGAACCAGGCTGTGGATGATGTGAATAAAAAGCAAGATGTAACATTGCGTGTGTTTACACGATGGAGTGATGATACACCACAATCGGTGGCCTTTAGAAATCGACTCGACTTGTTTATGGAAATGAATCCACATGTAACGATTAAAGATATTTCAGTCAATGATGAAGCGGCATTTAATGATAAGTGGAAAGCTTCAGTTGCTACAGGTGATGTGCCAGAGATATTTCAAAACTATGGTGGAGAAAGCTTTAAACAATATGTGACGAATGGTCTATTGTTAGATTTAGCAGATACACTAGATTCCAATTCAGAATGGAAAGATGCATTTTTGCCGTTATTTGACAGTTGGCAATATGATGATGTAGAAGGCACTTATGGGGTGCCGTATGAATTCTATGCCATTGGTATTTTTTTTATAATAAGACATTGTTTAATAATAATGATTTGCAACCACCAAAAACTATAGAAGAATTAATTGCTGCAAGCAATACTTTTGTGAAAAATGATATTGTACCCATGGCATTAGGTGCTAAAGATACATGGCGAGGTGGACATTTATTCAATAATCTTATTATGAAAAAGTTTGGTTTTCCAAAAATTAAAGATCTTGCTAGTAGAGAAGCTCGATATGATGATGAGGATATCATTCATGTTTTTCAGCTTATGTCCGATATGAATACAATGGGTATGTTTGGAGAGAACATCCTCGGTGTTGATTATAATGCAGAAAAAGAAATGTTTTTTGGTGGACAAACAGCCATGCACATGGACGGAAGTTGGTTCTTAGGCGAAGCAGCAACAAGTGCTATTGCTACAGATATCGGATTTATTCCATTCCCTTATTTTGAAGAGATACCTGAAAATAGTGGAAACTGGTCAGGCGGAGGTGCTGGATTATCTATTTCCGGTAATCTAGAAGGTGCCAAACAAGAAGCAGCAAAAGAATTACTTCAATTTTTTTTGACTTCTCTAGAACATTTTGAGCATTTACAAAGAGAAGCTAAGGGTGGTGTGTACCCTGTAAAACTTGATTCGGATGAATCCGTGGTTGATCCTATTACAATAGCCTATACGGCAGCCATAAAAGATGCAACTGATTTTAAAGGCGATGTTCAACAATATGATCCACTAAGCCAAATGCTTGATAGAGCACGAAATTCAATTCAAGGATTATTCGCTGGCAATTCTCCAGAAAATACAGCCAAAGAAATAGTAGATGAAATAGAAAACAATTAATAATCAGCCTATGCAGATTGGCGATATAGGCTAGTCTGCATAGGTATTGAAAAGGAAGATATATATGATCAAGCGTAATTACAAATATTATTTGGCAGCGATTATGTTATTAAGCCCAGCAGCCATTATTTATGCAGTCTTTTTAATGGTACCCTTAATTCAATCTGTACACATGTCATTTTTCGATTGGAATGGTATAGCGGGTTCAGCCATGGAATTTGTAGGATTAAATAATTTCAAAATTATGTTTAAGGATGCAGATTTTTTATAAATCACTGATCAATTCAGGGTGGTTTATTGTGGGCTCTTTTGTTATCCAAATGCCTATTTCATTTTCTTTGGCAATGGTTATTACAAGTAAGATAAAGGGTGTAAGAATTTATAAAACATCTTTTTTTTATGCCAGTTATACTGCCCATAACAGCTGTTGGGTTAATGTGGAAATTTATACTATACCCTAATGGAGGACTACTCAATACAATTCTAACAAATGTGCATTTAGAAAGTTTAACAAGAAACTGGTTAGCAGATCCGAAAATCGCCATTATTTCGATTGTACTGGTTAATATGTGGATATATGCAGGCTTAAACATGTTAATATTTGCAGCAGGCATGACAAACATTCCCGATGAACTTTACGAAGCAGCACGCATTGATGGTGCAGATGGTTTTAATAGAATTAGATACATTACCATACCAATGCTTAAGAGTACTTTTGTTATGTTTAGTGTATTAGCCATAACAGGCTCACTTAGAACCTTTGATTTAGTATTTGTTATGACAGGTGGCGGACCTAACGGAGCCTCATATGTACCAGCATTATATCTCTATAATGAAGCTTTCAAATACAATCATTATGGTGTTGGAAATGCAATAGGTACATTTATTCTTTTTGCTGGAATGGGTATTAGTGCATTAATCACTAAATCTACGGCAGAAAAATAGCATATGAGATAGGAAAGGATGAAAAAATGAATACAAAAAATCGAGGAAAAGTATGGATCTATGTATTTGCAACCATTTGGGCAGTCATCACACTGTATCCATTATTATTTACAATTATCTCTTCTCTAAAGGACAATACAGAGATTTTTAATACCATGTTTTCTTTTCCATCAGAATATCACTTTGAATATTATATGAAAGCGTTGGTTAAGGGTAACATGGCAAGATGTATCATGAATTCATTTGTACTGGCGTTTTTATCTACTTTACTTATTTCTTTTATTTCATCTGCGGCAGCTTTTGTGCTAACGAGGATGAATATTAAAATTAATGGCATTATGTTATTGCTCTTCATGTTAGGGGTTATGATTCCAATTCATTCGACTTTGATTCCACTGGTGAAGATGATTTATAGTTTTAAGGGACAAAATAATTATCTCATTATGATTTTATTATATACGGCATTTAATTTATCTTTAAGCATTTTTATTATTTCAGGATATATGAAAAGTATTAGTAAAGAAATTGATGAAGCGGCAATTATTGATGGATGTGGTCAAATAACACTATTTGTTAAAATAATTTTTCCTTTAACGAAGCCTGCTATTTCCACAGCTGCTATTATATCCTTTTTGTTTATCTATAATGAGTTGCTATTTGCAGTGATGTTTTTAACAGATAAAACGAAACAGACAATATCCATTGGATTAATGGCATTTGTAGGGCAAAGAAGTACAGAGCTTGGACCCACTTTTGCATCTATTGTTCTAACGATTGTTCCAATGGTGATTATCTATTTACTATTCCAAGAAAAGGTTGAAAAAAGGGCTTACAGCAGGTGCGACGAAAGGATAATGAAGAAGGAAGGTGAACGTGATATGAATGAATTTCAGTTTCGACAAGTCCATTTAGATTTTCACACATCAGAACAGATTAAAAATATTGGTAAGCAATTTAGTAAAGAAGATTTTCAAAACAAGCTTATACGAGGACATGTGAATTCCATAAATATTTTTTGCAAAGTGTCACCATGGATGGGCTTATCATCCAACGACAGCAAATGAAATGCATCCTGAGTTATCTTTTGATTTGTTAGGAGAAATGATTCATGCTTGCCATGAAATAGGCGTAAAAGCTCCACTATATATTTCAGCAGGGCTTGATGAGAAAATGGCACGCAAACATCCAGAATGGCTCATACGTCATAAAGATGAATCATTAAGTTGTTTTGGGGTATTATCCAATAATTTTATGGAACCTGGTTATCATGAATTTTGTTTTAATAGCCCTTATCTAGACTATTTACTACAGCAAATAGAAGAAATTCTGAACAATTATCCTTGTGACGGTTTATGGCTCGATATTGTAGGCGAACGAAGATGTTATTGTCAAAATTGCGTTCAGTCTTTATTAGCTGAAGGAAAGGATCCTAGAAATGAAGAAGATGTGATTCAATTATCGAAGAGAACTTTTGCAAATTACGTAAGCCGGGTAAAAGCATTAGTTGAAAAAAAATCAAACCGGGCACACCTATTTTTCATAATAGTGGGCATATCTATAGGGGAAGGAATGATTTGCTACAGGCAAGTACACATGCAGAGATTGAATCGCTGCCAACTGGTGGATGGGGCTATGAAAACTATCCCATTACAGCAAGATATATACATAATAAAGTCAAGTTCTTCCTTGGCATGACGGGAAAATTTCACACCACATGGGGTGAATTTGGAGGTTTTAAACATCCCAATGCATTACTTTATGAGACTTCATATTGCATAGCTCATGGTGGTGGATGTTCCATAGGCGATCAAATGCATCCCTGTGGTAAGCTTGATGAAGCTACCTATGACATGATTGGACAAGCCTATTCAGAGGTGGAAAAGAAAGAAGAATGGTGTACCCATGTTACGTCCTATGCAGATATAGCATTTGTTTCCCTTGAAGGGGCTAACATAGGGGGATGTGTTGCACCAGAATCACAACATATATTTGAAGAGACTCTATGTAAATCAGATGTTGGTGCTCTTAAAGTATTACAAGAAGGGCACTTCCTATATGATGTTATTGATTTAGATGATGCATTTGAACGGTATAAAGTAATCATTCTACCAGATTATATAAGAGTGACTAAGGGGTTAAAAGATAAACTAGATAACTATTTAGATAATGGCGGGAAAATATTGGCCACTGGAGAATCGGGTCTTGATAGTAATCAATCGAAGTTCATGATTAATTTCGGTGTGACATATATTGGCAAGAGTTCATTTTGTCCAAGTTATATAGCGCCTTCATTCGATTTAATAAGTCTAAAAAGAAGTATATTTGTTCAATATGCTAGTGGGCAAGAGATTGAGAATATAGATGCTCAGATTATTGCGAATAGTGTAGAACCCTACTTTAATAGAGATACATTTGCCTTTTCATCTCACCAACATAGTCCCTATAAGCTTTCTGGTGATAAGCCTGGAATTGTAAAAAATGACAATGGCATCTATATAGCTTGGAATATGTTTGAAGAGTACGCTAAAGTTGGTAGTTTTGTGACAAAAGAAATCTTAATTCATTGTATCAATCTTTTGTTAAAGGAAAAAACAATAGAGGTAGACTTACCGTCACAAGGGACTGTTACATTGATGCACCAAGAAAATAAAAAGAGATTCATCCATCATATATTATATGCATCGCCAATAAAAAGAGGTGATATTAAACTAGGTACAGACCCAAGAGATACCATTAGTGTGGAAGTCATTGAAGATGTCATGACCGTGAAGGAGGTAAAAACGCTTATTCGACTTAACCTAAACATAAAAGATGTATACTTAGCACCTCAAATGGAGAAAGTGCCCTACGCGTATAGTGATGGTTTATTAAGTTATAGGATATTTGATGTAAAAGTACATCAGATGGTGGTCATCGAGTATGAATAAGGATAATGGGGAAGAACAGTTACCATAATTTATAGGAGGAGGTATAAGATGCAAGGAATGAGAAAGAGTTTGGCAATAATAATGATTGGTGTGATTAGTCTAAGCATGTTATGTGTTACCACATCATTCTCCACGGTAAAGGTGTATGCAGCTGGAAATACATATTATGTATCAAACTCAACTGGAGATGATACAAGAACCACAACAGAAGCACAACAACGAAACACACCTTGGAAGACGATTCAAAAGGCTGCTGATCATTTACAAGCTGGTGACACGTGCATAATTTTAGCGGGTACTTATCGTGAAAGTGTTGTACCTGCTAATTCTGGAACAGATGGTAATCCCATTACTTATAAAGCGGATGCTGGAGCAACAGTGGTTATTAGTGGTTTGGATAAGGTGATGTCTTCATGGACAAATCATTCAGGGAACATATACAAGACAACAGTGTCATTACCTTTAGACAATGATAATCAGGTATTTGTAGACTCACATGCTATGATATGGGCGAGATGGCCTAATAGCACCCATGCAGACTGGGCAATGAATCCAACATATGCAGTATGTGACAGCGGTACTACCTTGTCAACAATTATTGATCCAGATATCCCTGATATAGATTGGACTGGAGGAAGAATATTCCATACACCCATTACAGCTCATGGCTGGGCATGTTGGGAAACTTCAATAACGGCATCAGACAATAGTAGTGTTAGTTTTAGTGCGCCATTAGCTCCTCATTGGGATAAAAATGGCAGTAAGGCAGGTACACAATATTATTTGAGTGGAAAACTTGGAGCTCTTGATGTGGAAAAAGAGTGGTATTATGATAGCTCAAATACAACCTTATACATATATGCTATTGGTGGCGTAGACCCAAGTACGAAGACTGTTGAATATAAAGCAAGAACTTGGGGATTTGATTTAAGTGGTAAGTCATACATTACCCTTGAAGATGTTGATTTCTTTGGTACTTCATTAAAAACGGATGATGTATCTAATCACTGTGTTATTGATAGAATGAAAGCTGAATACATTTGGAACACAACGACCGTCGATAATAATCATTATTCACTGGTAACTAATCCTTATTCAGGTATTGTATTACGAGGTGAGTATAATGAAATCAAAAACAGTGAGATTGCCTATAGCGATGGTAATGGTATTGTTGTGAGTGGAAAAAATAATAAGATTGTCAATAACCATATTCATGATTGCAATTATAAAGGTTCCTATGCTGCAAATATTTATCTAATGGGTGAAAACATTCTTGTGAGTCATAACACACTGGCCCGGTCAGGACGCTCTCTTATAACAGGGAACTTAGGTTTTTTAGATTGCATTATACAATATAATGATTTATCCTATCCAGGTTATAAAACAAGAGATGGTGGCGTTTCTTATTGGAGCTGGGTGAATGGAGGTAATACAGAAATACATCATAATATTTTTAGAGATGGGAACGGTCACGAAGGCGGTGTCTATATCGATAATAACGTCCACGGTATGATCGTTTATAATAATTTGACTTATAATATTCATAGTGAAGGAAATGGAGCTATTTGTTACGGCGGTCCAAATGAATATGTTTCGTATGTGAATAATTCCACGTATGATGATGGTGACCTAGAAGGCGGTTGGCCGCCAAAGAGCAGTTCTGATTATTTAGGTTCCTACGTCATCAATAATATTGTACAGGATGAGCTTTTTGTTACTGGAGAAATAACTTACTTATATAATCATACATTACCCTATATCTCAGCTGGATATAAGGATGCTGCTAATAAAGACTTTACATTAGTAGATGGTGCGACTACGGTTGATTCAGGCATGGAAGTATTAGGTATTACCGACGGTTATATTGGCGTTGGACCGGATAGAGGTGCATTTGAAAAAGGTAAAGCTGTTTGGCAGGCAGGTCATTCATTTGAAACAATACCAAATCCTACATACGCTCAAGTAAACTACATTTTTAAAAATCATGTGGAAAACCCAGGTTTTGATACAAACAGCTTCAATGGTTGGACGAAAACGGGAACCAGCACAGCCATGTTGCAATATGATGCAAGTCAAACAGGTTGGGGTTCAACAAGTGGATTGACGAATACGGGACCTTATGCATGTAAATTAGCTTCAGGCAGTAACGGATTGGAACAAACGATTACTGGTCTAACCCCTTCAACACAGTATAGACTGACAGGTTGGGTTAAAGTTGACAGTGGTGAAACAGCATCCATTGGTGTTAAAGATTTTGGTGGGACTGAAGTTAGTGAAAGTCAGAATGCTTCAAGCTTTACAAGAAAAAGCTTGATATTTAGCACAGGACCTAATCACACAACAGCTAAAATCTATATTAAGAAAACATCTTCTGGTAATAATAGTGTAGTCTGGGATGATATCGGGTTACAGTATATAGGGTCCAATGAAATGAATATTGCGGATCAAGCGACAGTAAGTGTATCAAGTATATATAGTAGTGAGTATACGGGTGATAATGTCAATGACAAGAATATGGCAACACGCTGGTCAGCCATCCAATCAAATAATCAATGGGTTGAATGTAATTTTGGTTCTCCAAAGACATTTGACAAAACAATCATTCATGAATGTACGGATTATGGTAATAGAATTAGTTCGTATAAGATTCAATATCATGATGGCACAAATTGGTGGATATTATTACTGGTACATCTGTAGGTGCAAATAAAACAAATACATTTAACCCTGTAACCGCTAGTAGAATGCGACTATACATAACAAGTGCAAGTGATAACCCTACAATCTGGGAATTGAAAGTGTATAATACCAATGGGATTTTAGCTGAAAACCTTGCTAGATCCGCTACGGCAAGCTCGTCTAGCGATTGGAGTTCCACATATGTGTCCAGTAAAGCTAATGATGGCATCAATTCAACCCGTTGGAGTGCACAGACGAAAGATAATCAATGGCTGGAATTAGATTTTGGAACAAATAAAACCTTTAATAAAACCATTATAAAAGAATGTATTGATTATGGTGCGCGTATTCAGTCATATAAAATACAGTACTACAATGGCAGTACTTGGGTAGATATTATGACAGGTACAACAATGGGCATTCATAAAATAGATACGTTTTCATCCGTAACGGCCAGTAAAGTGAGATTAAATGTAACAAATGCAAGTGACTGCCCTACGATTTGGGAATTTGAAGTTTATAATGAATGATAGTCATTAAATAGTAAAGATACCCTTCGGTTTGAGAAACTGTTTATAAAAACAGCAGTCAAGACTGGAGGGTATTTTTATGAACTTTTATGAGATTTTCATTTTCTATATAGATTATCGCTATATACTTTTCGGCCAAAAGGCTAATGGTTCCTATCCCTATCATCTACAACCACTTTTTTATTACACAAAATAAAGCTCATAATGGCTATTAATATGATAGTGGCTATTGCTGCTACAATACGGAAGGCATGGAGTAATCCATATAAGTCTCCCAGTTTACCGATAATAGGAAATAATATAATCATAAATAAACTAAAGACCATACTTTGAAAAGACAGTATAGTGGCTCGTTGTTCACTTGGTATCAATCGGTTGATATAGTCACTTGTTGAGACAAAAAAAAATCGAGTCGATAGCTAGTATAAGAATGAGAAATATCTCCGTGTAACCTTTTAACGTAAAACCCCAGAAACAGATGAGTAAAGATAAAGGTAAAAGGATAAATAACCCTTTGAATCCAATACGTTTTTCTATCTTATAGGTATATGTAGCCATAAGAGCTGCTACAAATCCACCAATTGCGAGGATAATACCAATCTGTAGTTCATTTCTACCAGTGGATTTCATGTAGTTCTGACCATAAAAAAAACACAGTTGTAATGAAGGTAGAACATACCTCAACGGCAATGATTAAGAATGCGATACGAAAATCATTGCGAATAATTCTTATGCTTGTTACGAATTGGTTGGTGAACATCTTGAGTTTACTACTATGATGATGATTTTTTTCAATGATTGGTTCAGTGAAGGTAAGGCTTTGAATAAACGTCACGATAGCAAAGGCTAAAGCTACTAGATATACATACGTATAATTAATGGTACCAAGAAAACCTCCGATAATCATAGCAGTAGAACTAGCAAATTGAAAGAAGATTTCTTCTTTACCTTTTATGCGCATATAGGCGTTTTCTTCCTTCAATTCTTTTAAGGAATCATAAATTAAAGCATCACCTGCACCAGATTCTAAGTTATTACCGATAGCCGATAAAGCAAAGCTTATACCGAATATGATGCTGTTAAATCCAAGTAACATAGCACAAGTGCTGATAATAAAACATAGTCGCCCAAGAACTCTAGACATTTTTCTACCAAAGATATCAGCCACCATACCTGTTGGTATTTCCATTGTAAAAGATGTTATATGGTATACAGATTCCATCAACCCAATTTCAATGAGACTAAGACCACGGAACGCTAGATATAACATCCAGATGCCTCGTGTTACGTTGAAGCTGTTTAAAAAAGTAAAAACATAATTTTTGAATACATTTCTTTTTAATTGTTGTAAATAGTTCATCATATATTCCTCCATAGGGATTAAAATATTTCGTTTAACAAGGTCTCAAAATAGTGATGGTAAGCTTATCTAAATTTAATAAGTAATGTCATAAATAAGGATGAGAGATGTGAAATGAATTTTTTTCACCCCTGTTGTGACTTTGTCGTTACAACAATCAAAGTCAAGGCACAATATATGAATTAATACAATTATATGTATACACGCAAAAAAAAGCTCAGGTAACTTAGTCACCTGAGCAGATATAATCAATAGGTTATGCTAACTTACTTATTCCATTACTATTAAATTTAGACGCACTTATCCTGTAACATGTCTAAAGTGAATATTTCACCAGACACTACAATTGGAAGGCGGTCTAAAATTATAGAATGCATAAGTAAATTTTCCATTGTAATACTCCTTGTTTTATTAATCGTATATAGTATATCAAAATTAAGATGGGATGTCAAAAAGAGCTCACTGACAAAATAGCTTATAAGCATTACATAGAGTAGGTTTTCCTTTTAATGATATGCATAGCTACAAATTTTATGGTATGATATATAAAAATATGAAAAAGGGGTTGGCATATGAAGAAAATATATCGTATATTAATTGGACTACACCTTTTTGTAGGAATCGGTGCTATGGCTGGTGGATTTGGTGCTATAATGAATCCCAATAATCCAATGGGAATGACCACGGAAGCACTAAAAAATTCACCTTTCACAAACTTTTTGATACCAGGTATCTTTTTGTTAGCGGTTCTAGGTATTGGTAATATTGTAAGTGCAGTGGCTTTACGTTGGTTCAAATATGGTAGTTACGTGAGTAATGTTTTGAGTTGGACTTTGGTGATATGGATTGTCGTTCAATGTATTATGTTAAATGCTATCCATATGTTACATATCATTTTCTTCGGTATAGGTGTAATAGAAGCTACTTTAGCTTTTATCATATTGTTTAACCAACGTTATTTTCCAATGAATATCGTATGGCAGTTTATTGAGAAACGGAAAAATAAGTAAAATTAATATGTCATCTTAATTGAATTACATGACCATTAAAATAGGGAACATCGATTTATAAATCGATGTTCCCCAATTTTTTATTTTATAAATGATTGGGTCTTAGAGAACAAAATGTAACCCGTTAAGATTTGGATGCCTGGTATGAGTATAGATGATGTGAGAATATCCCTATACTGCGCACTAAATAGGTCATTATAAAAATATCGCATATAAGGAAATATATTGAATGCATTAGAGATCAAAGATGTTAATCCATATATGGCAATAATAATACCTAATACTTTTAAAACAATACTGAATAATTGATTATAGTTCACGTTCCATGTCATAACATCATCATCTTTTCCAATCATAAGTATGGCCAGTTTATCCGATACAACCCATAAAAGAAGGGCTATACCTATTTTAAGCAGGAGTGGTATTATACTAAAATAAATTCCATTCTTAAGAGGTACGTCAATTATCTCTTTTATGGGTGACAAGTCCATAGTCATATAATTGATAAGTGCTGAAAGTGATTTAACGATTAATACAAGTGATACAATACGAATAGATAATTTTGCTAGTGATTTCATCATAACACCCTTTCATATTTTGTGCCATGACTTTGTTTGCAAGGACAAAGTCACAACAAGAGTAGAAAAAAATTATTTTCATACTTAATTCCCCATCAATATTATAACTTTACCTAAGGAATAAAACAATGACATTATCATGACATAATATTAAAATAAGATTACATTGTGAAGAAATTAATCCTGTTAGTTAATTAGTTCTTTAATATCTATTATTTCACGATGTTTAAATCTCCCCATCCAATCACTTCAATCCCTTCTCGATCAATAGTATTCCACAAAGCATCTTCATAGAACAATCGATATTCCATGACACGTTTTTTCCATGAAGGATTTATATATTCAATTTCACTGCATTCTACAGAAGGATGAAGATAGAGCTCGGATACTCCGGATTTAAGATTACTGATTTTTTCAATCACCATTTCCTTAAAAGAATCATAGCTTTCGTGTTCTTGCATATGGAAAGGATATTCCACTAAATGGTCGATCAATGGCACACCTTTATGTTCTGCTAACTGGCATAAACTTTCCATACCTTGAAGCATAATAGATGGCACCATTTTTTTTCTTTCTTCGGGTATTTGCTTAGGAAAACGAAAACCAACACCTAGATCACCACACATAGAAAACACGTCTGGTAGATAACTTTTGCCTGTCATTAAACCATATAAACTCCCCATATGATTATCAATATTATTAAGTGAAATACCGGCTAGAGTCACTTTATGTAATTGGGCTTGTATCTCGCCTAGGACTTGTTCACGCATACTATTGTTCTCGAAGTCTAAACAATTACGATAAAAGTAACCTTGTTTATTAATAAGAGATGAAGTATCCATAGGACAAATAGGTCCCCATTTGTATTTCTGCCATTCACTGGTTAAGGTAAGGTGTAAACCGATATCAAGTTCTGGATGTTCAACTAAGAATAGAGCGGCTTCTTCGAACCAAGGACATACCGCCATAACCGATGCTGATGAAATAACCTTATCAAGGTACATGTTCATGATGGCTTCATTAGCCCCGTGACACATACCAAAATCATCCCCATTAATAATTAAATATCTCTTATTCATTAACTAACCTCCTGACATGTCATACCATCCTCATTATTAGCATAAAGCATAGCATCACTGGATTTTTTATAACGTAGACCAATCACAAAGGCTATGGATAAAGCGATTAAGGGTAAACCAACAATTAAGAACTTAAAAGCAAGTCCGGGATTAGAACCTGGATTATCTCCGTTCTTATAACCAAAAAGAAGACCAATTAATGCAAAAGCAGCACCTTGTAGAACGCCACTTATACGAATAATGAAACCATACACACTTAAATAAATACCTTCTCTACGTGCCCCAGTTTTCTTAGCATCCATATCAATGATTTCAGAGGTAACAACTTCACCAGCAACAAGAACACTACAATAACCTAACCCTAGAATCATACCTGCTATAATACCAGATTTTAAATCATAGGCTAAAGCTAATGGAATAATGCTTAGACCCATGACAACAATGCCTACGAGCCACGTTTTTTGAAGCACCCCATTTATTAATGAGCTTCGTCCATATAAAAACAGATGGAATAGCTATAATAAATACCGATGCAGTCAGTAACGTGGTTTTAGCATCATCGAGTTTTAACGAATATTTTGCATAGAAAGGAAGACCAGCTAATAATAAACCAAAGACCAGTTGAATAAAAGTATAGGCTAAAGAATATTGCCAAAAAACACTTATTTTGTAAGGTTTCTTTAAAAGCTTTAACAAAAGGTAATTTTGGTTTTTTAGCAAGTTCTAAGTTTTCATGACTGCCAAGTACAGAATAGAGAATTATGGTACATCCGATAACGCCGAAGATAATAGCCATCCAAGTAAAACCAAAGGCTTTATAAACCATAGGTGCCAAAACGATACCAATAACAGTACCAATAATGGTAAAAAATTTGTTTTAAACCACTGGCTCTTGCACGCTTCTTTTTGCCTTGAAAAAAGTTCAGGAAACAATGCACCATAATTGCCCCATAAAATCGTGGCAAATGTTTCATATAAGAAAATAATGATGGTAAAGTACCAAAATAATCGATTGCCACTAGAAAAGGCATCAGGTACAGTGTACACAAGAATAAAAAACAGTAAATAAAAAAGGGAGAGCTAACATTAACCATGGTCTTCGTCTACCCCATTTAGTCCTTGTATTATCAGATAGATAGCCAAATAATATATTGTCAACAGCATCCCATATAGAGAAAATAGCTCTACCTATGGCCGCTAAACCTACCGCAAGGTTTAAGGTTTCTACATAATAAAAGGTCAAATAGACGGTAAATGCTTGACTAGGGATTTGTAATCCAAGCATCCCTAATGCGTATCTAAAAGTTGATACTTTTTTTAATGTTTGTTTGAACAGTCTTCATAAAAATACATCATCTCCTTTTTTTTGAATGTAATTAATGGGAATATTACTTACATTCATTATAAGAAAATAACTATTATAAATCAATAGGACTTGTGTGGACAACTGTATGTAATGATAAGGATTATTATATCAAGGAAATTAAATTCTAATGACAAATGATAAGGAGGTGTAGCAATCACTATTTGAAAATGATAAAATATGATACTGAAGGCAAAAGTATGAGTAGGAGACGTTAGTGGACATTGAACAATGAATTAATGTTCGAATAATAGAAAGGGGAGCTATATGTTAAAAAATAAGAATGGAATTTTCGTCACTGGCTTAGTTATAGTGCTTGTTGGGTTAATGAGTAATATTTGGTATTACCAAGCACAAAAGATAGATGAACCCATTGTATTGAAGCATTATTATGAGACTTCGCTACGCCAAGGAGATAATGGATTTGAGGTTTTTTTATATCACAAACTTGAGGGATCAAACGAAGATATTAAGTGTTTATTTTCCTAAATATGATTTGCAGTTGTATGTGCAACATAGTCAGACAAATCAATATAGGTATTATAACTTAAAAAGTGATTATATGACTTTTCGTTTATACGAAGATCCAAAGAAGGATAACAACACAGAAAAAATGATACTTGATGAAGCTGTAGTAACGTTTAATAATGGTACAAAACAAACCATAAATCTAGGTAAGATTATTGTAGATAGAGGAAAAGATTCTGGTCATCTCGATAGTACCATGTCAAGCGGTTCCTCATCAGGGGAATCTAAAGTTGCTTATAAAGTATACAAAGATATAACGATTAATGAAATAACAACAGATCTGTATGAGGAATCAAAAGGTCTTGTGAAAATGGTGATGTATTCAAATCATGGGCGGGATTATACATTGTCTAATTTAGAAAGTGAAGAAAGAATGGCAGAAATGGGTCGCCATGATAAGAATAATAAAGAGAATATATCTTATGTACCCTTGGAGGCGATTCAATTACCATTTAAGGCAACAAAATCTTTAGAGGTTTGTACTTATATCCCAACACCAGAAGATGAACGAAGATTCAATGTCTATGATTTTAGATATGCATTGCATTTTAAAGATGCAGATGGTGAAGAAGGAATCGAATACATATTAAACATGGATTATAGACCGTTTTTTACAGATAGGTCACTGAAGCAGTTTGTTAAGAAGAGGGGGAAATAGTATGGGAAAAGCTTATCAATCAATTTTTTGGGGAATTATGTTTGTAATCATTAATATAAACATTGGACCTATTGATATTATGCCTAATATTATAGGTTATCTGTTAATTGTAAATGGGCTAACGAAACTTTATGGGATGACAAATATCAAAGCATTTTATACGGCAAATATTGTGAGTGGAATACTTGCTATTTATAGTATCTTCATTTTTTTTATGGAAGTTTGGGGGAGGATTGGAGAATGATTCTATTCTTGGTATTGTGATGGGCACTATTGTTCAATTGGTTCAGTTAATCATGGTTTTCTACATCTATGAAGGTACCCTTGAATTATTAGAGCATGAGAATC
>JDSF01000051.1_pt1 | contig 108308 bp, 124 predicted proteins | sample 199441 | NCBI WGS metagenome assembly JDSF01 (sample SAMN02592751, study PRJNA231836) | bioreactor metagenome | isolation source: continuous culture bioreactor denitrification-DNRA | place: Germany: Bremen
TGAGTTAACATTTTATGTCTCTGTATATATGAAATAAATCAGATGGTAGCTAATAACGATCCTCTTAAGAAATTTGTCATTCTTGCAAATGAGTCATTTGAAACGTCCACATACATGTCACCACACCTTGAAATATATTCCTCATTAATTGAACTCTTTAATCATGATTAACTCTAATGGTTCATTATGCATAATAAATCCACCTACATCGTTATATCCTAACTTGCGATAAAAATGTTGTGAACATTCATTAGCTTGTGTACTTGTCATGAAAGTTTTATACCCTTTTTCTTTCATTTTGCCTTCCCAATAATCAACAAATTGTGTGCCATAACCTTTGCTTCTATGCTCTTCAAGAATATAAAGCATGTTCATAAATGGATGCTCATCCCAAAATAAACTATACCTAAGCCATCCGATTATCTTATTGTTTGTAAGTAATACAAGTATCTGTTTATCACGAATTTTTTATTTTAAGTTCTTTCATTGTTGATATGTTTTTTTTCAAGTTTTACTAAAACATCGTAATCCTCAGCTATTGCTTCTCTTATTTCTATCACTATATTCAATTCCTCTCTAAATAATATTTGCTATTGCTCTATGTATAACATACTGTATTTTGATTATTTAAAACCCAAGCACGTGTATGTGTTTCAAGAAAACTTGTTAACATCATATACAATATGATGAAATACAAAACAGAATATCGTAATGCTTCATTATAATATAAAACTATTTTTCAACTAATAAGTACAAATATTGTATGTAGAGAAGTAAGTTGTGCATTTGGGCGATATCACCAATCTCCTTGGCCACAATCAAATAATAAGCCAAGGAGGTTTTTTTTATAAGTATTTTTACAAAGTAACAGGTATTTCTGGACTAGAGCAAAAAATCATATGGCTTTATGATATAGCCGTAAACAAAACATCCATGAATAGATCAACCAACCTTATTTCAACCCAAATCATATTAATTCTAAATCAAATAAGCTTAAAATGTAACCCACTTATTCCGTAATCTGCAACGCGAAACAATCGCCTACTTCCAACACAATACGCTCAGCATGAGTCGTCACATACAAATCCTTCAACACAGCCTCAAAAGTATCTTCATAAGCCACAGGTATCGTCAACTTCAAACACCCAATAGTATCCTTCATAGACAAAGCCTTTTCAGACTTATACTTACGAACATCTGATAGAATCATCTTCACATAGTCACCAAAAGCAATAGAGAACGTGTCAATGGAAGTCCCTTTCTGCCATTTGGTCATATGAATGGATGGGGTATCTTCATACTTCTCGAAATATGACTTATAAATCTCTTCTGTAATAAAAGGTGTAAAAAATAGCATAAACCTTCAATACCGTTAACATAGTATGATAAATAGCAAATTGTGCAGACCTACGATTCACTTCTCCATGTACGTCAGGCTTATACAACCTATCCTTAACTAACTCCAAATAATGATCACAATAATCATTCCAGAAAAAGCTATCCATAGCATGACGAGCCAGACCTATCTCATATTGGTCAAGGTGCTTAGAAGCTTTCTCCATGGCTAATCGACTTTGATCAAGTATCCATTGGTCTTGTGGCAGTAAGTGATCCATCCTACAAGGTTCCCAATCGGTTAGATGCATTAAAGAGAATTTTGCAGCATTCCATAACTTTGTTATAAAACGTTTTGACACCTTAAGATCATCTTCTGAGAAAGTAGTATCTGTACCCAACTTGGCAGAAGCTGCCCAATAACGTATACTATCGGCAGAGTGGGTTTCAATGAGTTTTTTAGGCTCCAGCTTAGAATTCTTCTTAGACTTACTAATTTTCTCACCTTTTCGCGCTAATACAAAACCACAGATCATCATATCTTTCCATGGAATGATACCAAAATGAAAATAAGTTTTAGCGATGGTATAGAATGCCCAAGTTCTAATAATCTCATGAGCTTGCGTTCGCATACTCATAGGTAAAAGTTTATCTGTCATATCATCAGGTTCACCAAAGCGGGCATTAATCAGTGGGGTAACAGAGGAAGTAGCCCAAGTATCCAATACAGCAGACTCAGGACGAAAATCTGTAGACCCACAAGAACAAGGTGCTGTTGGTGCTGTCTCTAAGGGGTTAACAGGTAAGGTCTTTTCATCAGCAATGATTATGGCACCACACTTATTGCAATACCATACAGGAAAAGGTACACCAAAATAACGTTGTCTAGAAATACACCAATTCCATTTTAGATTTTTAACCCATGTGGTATAACGTGCTTTCATGTAACTTGGATACCAATTAATTTGGTCTGCTAATTCTAACAGGGTGTCCTTGTCAGATAGAATATCAATGTACCATTGCTTAGATGGAATAATTTCAATTTCGTTTCCACAGCGTTCGTGAACTGATACGGTATGATTGATGGCGTGTGTTTTTATAAGAAGATCTTGTTCAGCTAGTAATGCTACGATATGTTTGCGAGCTTTTTTAACATGCATACCACCAATATATGGCACATCCTCAGCTATAAAACCATTAGCTTCAATGGTTTTTTTATAATCAAAATGGTAAGTCTTATACCATTCAAGGTCTTTGGTATCTCCAAAGGTACAACACATAACCATGCCTGAACCTTTGTTCATATCCACATCCTCATCCGATAGAATAGGAACAAGAAAATCATAGAGGGGTACACGAGCTTTTTTACCAATCAAATGCGCATTTTTCTTATCTTCTGGATGAATGAAGATAGCTTGACAAGCATATAAAAGCTCAGGTCGTGTAGTAGCGATTTCCAAAATAGCATCATCTACATTAAAAGATATATGATTAAATGTGGAGTCCAATTCTTTTGATTCAAGTTCAGCTTGGGCAATGGACGTTTGACAGTGGGTGCAATACAATACAGGGCTCTCTTCTAAATAAGCTTTGTTCTGCTTATACAAATCGATGAATGATTTCTGAGAGATGCGTTGCGTGGAAGGTTCTATGGTACGATACGCAATATTCCAATCACAACTGAATCCTAGAGATTGCCATAGATCTTGAAACTCTTGTTCATAGGCTTCAATAACCTGATAACATTTTTTTTGTGAATTCACTCCTAGGCATATCTTTTGCTTGGATATTAAGATCATTTTCTACTAATCGCTCAGTAGGTAGACCATTATCATCAAAACCAAAAGGATAGAATACATTATAGCCCTGCATCCGCTTATAGCGTGCAATCATCTCTGCTTGGGTATAAGAGAATATATGCCCAATATGCAGCTTGCCACTAACGGTTGGGGGGGGTGGGTATCAATGGAAAAAAATTTCCCCGGAATCGTGTGTATTAAATGTGTATATCTGGTTGTCTTCCCAAAATTGAGAAAGTTTAGCTTCTGTTTCTGATGGTTTATATTTCTTACTTAACATGACAATCACATCCTTTGCATTTATAGTTCTTTTTGATAAAACAAAGCCATTGTCGACAAACAAAAAAACTCCGTCCTATAATTAATAGGACGGAGTATATATCCGCGGTACCACCTAAATTCATGATATCATGCACTCGAGTTTTCTATTAACGGTGAAAAGCCGATGAGTTCTAATCCCATATATACTTTAACCTGAAGGTTAATTCAATAAGTGCATACATGGTTTCTTCTCATTGCTCAGAGACTACTTCCTCGAATCCTTCATAGAGTATCTCACCGTATTACTCTTCTCTGAGAATCCACATTCAAGTACTACTTCTCGTCATCGCTCATTGATTCAATTTGAATTTATTGTATTCTAATCCTTTTTCTCTAGTTTGTCAAATCTTTTTTTCAAAAAAAGATTTGACAATTCATAACGACTATCATATAGTCTATCACACTTATTTGTATTTTATGCTTAGAAATGTCATTGTGGTACTCTAGTCTATCATTTTATAGACTAAATTAGTTTAATCCAATATAAATATCAATTTTCTGACTGTCTGTATTCTCCGAATCATGGTGATAAACCTCAAAATCACAATCATATTTACGATCTAAATCCATCTGCCAAATCTTCCCCCAAGCTTTACCCACATCTACGATCACGTCTCCTTCAATAGAAAATTTAGCATATTTTCCCTTACTAATCTTCATGACATCAAGGTTGTTATCATTATCAGTTTCTGTGACTTCACAACAGCATGCAAAGGTATAAGCACCAGTGGCATCACTTTCATAGTCTGTATACAATCCAATACTCTTTGTATCAACTCGATTGGGGATATAGGCAAAGACATCTTCACTTATACAAGACTGCCATAACATCCCAATATCCTTCATAGCCTGTCCTTTTGCATTAGTCGTTCTAACGGATTGACCTACCACTATTTTTTCATCTATAGTTACGATTTCATATGTCATATCATATCTCCTCATCTTATTAAGTTTCTTTTAAATTCAAATCAAGTATAACAAAGTTAATATGACAATAGTGTGTCATGTTTATCATGCATTCTATCCAAATGTAAAATAAATTTTATTAGAAGTATTGTAATTGACATGGATACCCTATATAATATGGTATATAAAAGGTATGTATAAATTATACGAATACATCATGAAAGGAATAAGACCATGCTACATATAGACCATCATACAAAAAGCACCATCGATCGTACCATTGAAAAATTAAGAAAAGAATATATGACCATTATAGGAGACCTATCTCTAACAGCTTGGATTACAAAAGAACCTGTGCCCTATAAAGACAGATTTCAAGGGGAGAAAAAAGAACTAAAACAAGGAGATAGCTGGGGACAGCTATGGGACTGTGGTTGGTTTCATATCACGGGAAAAGTACCTGAACAAGGAGCAGGAAAAAAAAATTGTTCTGCTGATTGATATAAATGGAGAAGGCAATATCTACGATGATCAGCTTTGTCCAATAAGAGGTATAACCAATGTATCATCCACATTTGATCGTTCATTAGGAGAACCAACCAAAAAGGTATATTACTTCACAGATGAATCACTAGGTAATGAAACCATTGACTTATGGATGGAAACAGGATGTAACGATCTATTTGGTAATTACTGTAAAGAGGGTACCTTTGAACAAGCACAGATTGCCATATTCAATGATGAAATGCGTCAGTTATATTATGATTTTGAGGTTCTTCGTAACCTATTAGAAGCTCTAGATGATAATACAGCACGCTATCATACTGTTTTCAGAAGTCTAAGTCAGGCTGCATATGCACTTAATCCGCTTAATAGTGAGAATATGGAAAAAGCAAAGGAACTATTAAAAAAAAGAATTAGATAAACAAGGTGGGGACCCATCGTTATCCATATCTGCAATAGGTCACGCTCATATTGATTTAGCTTGCTATGGCCAATACGAGAAACCAAAAGAAAAGGTGCTAGAACCTTCTCTACAGTGATGGGTTTAATGGATCAATATCCAGATTATGTATTTGGTGCTAGTCAACCTCAGCTTTTTCAATGGATGAAAGAAGATTATCCTAAACTATATGACAAGATGCGAAGCAGAATAGAAGAGGGACGATTAGAGGTGCAAGGCGGTATGTGGTAGAATCGGATACCAATGTACCATCTGGGGAATCACTTGTTCGTCAGCTATTATATGGTAAGGCTTACTTTAAGGAAGAGTTTAACAAAGACATGAAAGTACTTTGGTTGCCTGACGTGTTTGGTTATAGTGGGGCATTACCTCAGATTCTTAAGAAATCAGGTATCGACTATTTCATGACCATAAAACTATCTTGGAGTGAAGTCAATAAATTCCCTCATCACACCTTTAACTGGGAAGGTATCGACGGTACATCTGTCCTAGCGCATATGCCACCAGAAGGCACATACAATGGTGCAGCCACACCAAAAGCGGTGAAGGATGCTGAACATAATTTTAGAGATAAAGGTGTCAGTGATGAATGTCTCATGTTATACGGTATTGGTGATGGTGGAGGAGGACCTGGAGCAGAACATTTAGAGCGTTTACAGCGTATGAAGAATCTAAGTGGATTAGCGCCAGTCAAACAAGAACCAGCCATTAATTTCTTTGAGCGTATCGCTAAGAACCAACAGGATTATGCTACATGGAAAGGTGAGTTATATTTAGAGAAGCATCAAGGGACTTATACAACCAGTGCAAAAAGCAAGTGGTTCAATCGTAAGATTGAATTAGCTCTTAGTCAATTGGAATTTTTGTCTGTATTAACGTGGGAGAATTCATATACGCAAGAAGACATTGAAACCATATGGAAAGAAGTCTTGTTATACCAATTTCATGACATTTTACCGGGATCATCTATTAAACGTGTATATGATGAATCCATAGAACGCTATAATATCCTCTACAAACAGGTGAGCGATATGATTGAAGGAACCCTTAATGCGCTGCAAAAGAAGATAGACACAAAGGGTTATAAAGAGCCGTACCTTATCATGAACCCTACTTCTTATACGAGAACAGAATGGGTTCATATCGACGGCAAGGAACATCATGTAACGGTACCAGCTCATGGTTATAAGGTCGTAGATAATCAAGAGATTAGTGATATGACAGAAAACCTTGTTCAAGGCGATACATCTTGTATCGAGAATGATTGTATAAAAATCGAGTTTGATGAAGCAGGTAGAATAAGTCGCATCTATGACAAGAAACATCATGAGGAAGTCATTCAAGGTATGGGTAATCAATTAACACTCTATCATGACCATGGTAATGCATGGGATTTCTCCATGGACTACCACGCATATGTGGATCAAATATTACAACCGGATAACACAACAATAGATGTAAGTGCGACTAGGGTAAAAGCTACTCAGACCTATACTTTTGGAGAGAGTAAGATGACCCAAGACATTATACTACAAGCAGGAAGTTCAAGAGTTGATTTCATAACAGATGTCTCTTGGCATGAATCAGACAAAATGCTACGTGTAGCATTCCCAACGACGGTGCAAACAAATCAAGTGAAATGTGATATACAGTTTGGGCATATCGATCGGCCTAATCACAATAATACCACTTGGGATGCTGCTCAATTTGAAATCTGTGCTCAAAAAATGGGTAGATTTAGCCAATGCTTCTTACGGTGTTGCACTCATGAATGATTCAAAATACGGTTATGCTGTAGATGGTTCAACTCTAGACCTTGATTTAATTCGAAGTACCAACTACCCTGGAAAGGGCATAGATAAAGGGCAACACCAATTCACTTACGCCCTATATCCTCACAATGGAGATGCTTTTAGAGGTAGAGTCAATGAAGGAGCCTATGCCCTTAACGTGCCTCTCATGATATCACCTTGTGAACCTTCAGAGGGTACATTGGCAAGTGAACAATCATTCTTGCATATAGATAACAGTCAGATTGTTATTGAAACCGTCAAAAAAGCAGAGGATGGTAAAGGTATTATAATTCGTATGTATGAGTCAACAGGAGGCACAGCAACTGGTAACTTAACCTGTAGTCTGTCATATAGCCAAATACAAGAAGTGAATCTTATGGAAGAAATCATCGACAAAAAAAGAATCATTAGAAAAAGGCAGTATTAACCTCACGTTCCAACCTTTTGAGATAAAAACACTACACGTATATTAAATCATAATAGTATACTTAGGTAAACCAAGAAAGAAGCAACAAATCGAAACACAGATCAGTAAAAACTAAAAAGTGGTATAAGTTTCGTTTTACCAAGAGCCATCTTGAAATAGGCGAGTAAAACAAAGCTTATACCACAACTATAGGGTTATTTCATCAAGAAAGAATAATGGTTTATATTATGCTTGATGCGATAACCCCTTTATCAGATTTTTAACTCATGTAGCACATACTTTAGTTGAATCCCGCTCAACCAATTTTACTTCTAACACACTACTTGGAACAGTAGTGACACCAGTCTCAATACATTCAATTAGCAAATCAGCTGCTTTTTTCCCTAGTTTACTATAATCTTGTTGAATGGTTGTAAGTGGTGGATACGTATGATGACATAGACTCAAATTATCAAATCCTACAATAGAATAATGATCAGGGCACAAGATGCCTTGTTCTCTAGCATAACGAATAAAAATACTAGCCATCTCATCATTCACACTCACCACAGCAGTTACCTCTTCTTTTTTAACCATATCCAATAAAGTGTCGATGGTATTGTTAGCATAATGATCAGGAATAATGACTAAACGATGATCACTAGAAATATGAGCCTCATTGAGTGCACGAAGATAACCTAAATAGCGATCACTTATACTGTTGTTATCCGTAGCATACTGATTAGATAGAAAAGCAATCTTTTTATGATTTTGATCAATGAGATGTTTGGTTGCTAAATAACTACCATGAACATTATCGACTGTAGCAGATGGAATCTCTAGCCTATCAATAACGTTGCTCATCATAACCATAGGAAAGTTCTTAGCATACAATCGGTAGATAGCCTCATTATAGGCTGTTTTAATGGGGTATATAATAGCCCCTACATAATGCTCATCATAGAGTGTTTCAAGACATTTATTTTGTTTGTCCGTATCGTGGTCGCTAAATAGTAAATGCGTATAATAGCCTTTTTTCATCACTTCGCTGGATATACTGTGAATAGCACTAAGAGTAGTGCCATGGCTATTATCATCTTGATTAAAAGGTAAAACAATAGCGATCGTATCATGCTTATTATATAAAATAGATACGTTTACCAAATTTTTTACAAAACTTCCACTTCCTCGAACACGATATATAAGCCCTTCATCTTGTAAGATGTTGAGCGCTTTTTTAGACGTTATACGACTTACTCCATATTGGTTAGACAATTCATTTTCAGTTGGTATTTTTTCATCTGGTTTTAATTGTCCTGATGTTATCTGATTTTTAATATCTTGGGCTATCTTTTTATATAATATTTCCATGTAAGTCCTCCGTGTTTTTATACGCATCTTATAAGAGATAGAATTAGTATATACCAATATTATACCAAATGCAATATGTCATAAGATAATTATCATATTTCTGTATAAGGTCTAGCATATTATGATAGGTATGAAAATATCTATAGAGAAGCAAGATAAAATCATCATCATATTAACCATATATTGGTTAATATTTGCTACATATAAATATAATAGAAATTTAACATCTACATACTTCAAGTTTGGATATTTATCCAGTATAATAATAGAGCAAGTATTAATGAAGTTGACAGGAGGGTCAATCTAGAATAAACGCTTATCAACAGTAGAGGATTACAAAGAATTTCTATGTATGAGGAAACAGGAATAATGTGTATGTTTTAGTGCGTACCAAGGGGAGAAATACAATGAAAAAGAAAATAGTAACTCTAATGCTATGTGTAGCATTAGGTGTAACAGGTTGCGCTGGAAAAGGCAAGCCACAGAACCAAACAGATGATTCTGCAAAAGTTGCTGAAACAGGTATTACAGTAGGTATAGAACAAGATGTATTTGCCTTACCCTATACAGTAACCAAGGTAGCACAAGACCTTAACAAGGATGGTAATGATGAGTATATTGAAGTGGTTCTAACAGAGGGTGAAGCACTTGAGAATAATCAATATAAGGGAAAGTATGCTATTAATCTTACGGATGCAGAGGGACAAGTTCTTCAAACATTAAACATAGATGATTATAAGAATATAACCCTTCCAAAGAATTTTGATATTATCTTTAAAGATTACAATGGAGATGGTATCCTTGATTTCAATATTGGTTATGAAAATAAAGACAAGGCATATTATTATAAATTCTTTACCTTAAAAGAAGCTGGCAAGCTCTCCCAAATGGGATTTATGGATTACTATTGGTTAAAAAGCTATTACACTGGTTACTCCTATCCTTTTACCGTTGTAGATAATCAGTTAGTATCTTATTATAAAGTAGATAATCAATATTTTTATGAAAGCTATAGTTGGGAAAAAGAGGGATACTATGGACATGGAAATCAGCTTGTGAGTTCAATTGATTATCAATCGATTGATAAGAAAGATATAGAAGAACACGTACGTCAATTAAAAGAAGCAATTGATCTTGATATGACTGAAAAAGAAATGATAGATAGGGAAGGTGATAGTGTAGCATGGTTTTGGGAACATGGGGAAGAGTGGAATATCTATAAATTTATGAATCAAGTATCTCAAGAGGATAATGCATACGTTCAAAAAGCATTCGCATTAGATGATGATATACAAGATATTAACTGGCGCTTCCTAGAGAATGGGAAGACTATTCAATTGATGTCAATAGATGAGTTTAGGTCTGAATCTGCTAATATGTATTTTGATGATTATAATACACATCCTATGTTCACGATAGAAGAACATCCATGGAAAAGTGATAAAGATTATACTTTAATAAGCGGTATTTGTCACTTAACTAAATTTATGCTAGTATATGATGATCAAGGGAAATATATAAGTGGTTATACATGGTCCGATAATATTGGAGAACCACCTGTATTGGTTTATCGTGAAAAAAAACAGAATGCTTATTCCGTAACACCAGTTTGTTTTGATCGTGGAACAGGTGTATCATTATATGGCGGAGCTTGGTATGAACTCTATAAAGGCAGATTGTTCAGAAACTTAGAGTATGCTACAAGAGGATATGATTCACCACCTCCATACTATGGTTACATTCATGCTTATCATTTAATAGATGAAGTATATGACCAAGAGACTGGCGATTATCGTGTGACCTATGAAGTGGGTATTAAAGTAGGCGATGAGAAGACTAGTCTTTCTACAGAGAGACTATTGTTTATAAATGGGATGATGAAATACAAGAATTTGACGTGAATAAGGATTATGATATTTATGATACGCTTAATGAATTATTTGATGAAGGTGTAGAAGATGATATCTATGGAGACAATAAGACGTATATTAAGCGTATTATTAGAGAAAAGGGTAATGATTATCTAAAAGAAGAACTCGTCACGTTACTTGCCGCTTGTAAAGAGAGTTCAGAGAGAGACGAACTACTTATTTTACTAAAAACATGGTGTGAGGATCAGGAAAATAAGGAGTACTATGACAAATTAATAGAGGTTATAGACAAAACATTAAAAAAGGAGCTAACAACATGCTAAAGACAACAAGACGTTACATAACCATTATTATTGGACAATTGATAGCCGCCATCGCTTTTCGGTGTGTATTATTACCTAATGACTTGATTGCTGGAGGGTTTGGTGGTATTGCTACCGTGGTCAATAAGTTAACAGATGCAAATATACAGCTTGTTTTAATTTTGCTTTGTATACCCGTTATTCTATGGGCTTACATGAGATACAACCGAAAGCTTGTGTTTTATGCAGCGTTTTGTTTTGGTTTATTTACCTTTTTTATAGGTTTTATTGCAGATATTGTACCTGAATTTACCACAGATAAGATTGTAGCGGCTATTGTGGCTGGTGTCTTATTTGGTATTGGGTCAGGGATGATCATTAGAGTTGGAGCAGCTAATGGACCAGAAGCCATCGTTGGTATGTATCTGAAGGAGAAGAGAGGCATCACCATCGGTACATATTTTACCATACTCAATACCTGCATCTTAGCTTCATCATTGATTTATGGTGATATTACTTTAATTATTTATTCATTAATCAGTATTTACATTGCTGGGAAAGTAACAGACTACATTATATTAGGTACCAGGAGAGAATATTGTGTGAATATCATATCAGAGAATTTTATTGATATCACAGAGTTTATACACAATGAATTAAAACGTGGTGTTACATTTGTTCCATGTGTAGGCACTTACAAGGTGAATAAGAAAATGATGATTAAAGCAGTGGTGACTAATTCAGAATTGGTTGTACTGAAAAAATCATGTAGCTTCTCTTGATGATAAAAGTTTTGTGTATGTCACAGAGAGTATTGAAGTGTTTGGTGGAGGATTTACGGACTAAGGGGCTGTCTTATCAAAGCGTCGTGATTATAAGATATCTAGTTATGTTTTCATATAACTAGATATTTTGCTTTGTTAGGCAACCCCTTTTTTGGTTAACTATACTGCTTAGAATATTTCTTATAACCATGACATGCTACCTTGGATATACTTTATCTTGTGTTGAAACGCACAATGATGTGGTAGGATAGGTTAATTATTAAATACTTGAAATTCATGTATTGTAGGACCGTAAATACCTTCAACAGATGTAATGTTTAGTCGTACCCTTGAACCTGTTACAGGGTTAAATTGAATGGATTTACCATTGCCTATGGTCGTGCCTGTATATGCATCTATCCACTCGGAACCATTATAATACTGAATCTTAAAAGCTTTAACGCGACGGATTATATGATACCATTCATCAATATAGACTTCATTAAAAGTCTGATTTTGTCCAAAATCTACTTCTAACCAAGCATTGGATATGTTATCATCTGTAGCCCAACGTGTTGCCATATTGCCATCAACAGCTTTGGCGGCACTATAGTTATTATCATTTTGATAGATATTGCTTGCAGTAGCAGCTTTATTAAGGACAAGATTTTCTTTTGTTTTTGCCACAGGTTTACCAACCAGGTCAACAACGATGACTGAATCATAAGCATTTGGTGGATTATCAGGTAATGTGATGGTTATATTTGATGATGATACGGAATAGTCTAATGAAGTTGGTATGTTCATTATATGAATATCATTTATTTGATTAACAAGAGGATCTATGACTATCTGATTATTTGATGGCCAATCCAATACATGGATAAAAAGTTTACCTTCTTTTGTTGTAAAGTATCCCCATGAAACAGATTGGGCATAGCAACTAGCGGAAGTGCCATAGATACTATTACCATATGTATTTAACCATTGCCCCATTTGTTCTAATCGCTGGGCGGATGGCTGAGGGATGATGCCTTCACTGGTAGGTCCCACATTTAATAGGTAATTTCCACCTTTTGAAGCAATGTCAACCAAGTTCCTAATTAATGTTTTAGTGCTTTTCCAATTCTGATCTGTTGATCGATATCCCCAATGATCATTAATCGTCATACAGCTTTCCCAATCAGTATCCATACCATTTGCAGGAATCTCTTGTTCAGGAGTACCGAAATCCCCATCATCTGCTTGTCTTTTTTCCAACTCGGTTATTAATGATAAGATCATGTTTGAGCGTTCTTAAATACTTATATAGAGCCCTTCCGTCAGCTTTTGTCCACCAACCAGTCCATTCGCCATCAAACCATAGAACATCAGGATCTAGGGACTCTATTATTTCTCTAAGTTGTTCCTTCATTTCCATAATGTAGTTAGGCTTATTGTCATTAGAAACAGTGTTACCCCAATTGGTAAAGTAGGGGTGGTGCCAATCCCATATGGAGTAGTAGAGACCAAATTTAATGCCTTCTGCTTTACAGGTATTCGATAATTCAACTAATGGATCTGAGCCATAAGAACCAAAATCAACAATACTATAAGGTTTAAAATGCTGAATTTCCGTATCAAACATACTGAATCCCTCATGATGTTTTGAAGTGATTACCATGTATTTTTGACCTGCATTCTTACAGATATTTACCCATTGTGTAGCATCAAATTGAGCGGGGTTAAAGGGTTTTGCAGCCGCATTTTCATAATTAGTCTTTGATATGGACAACGTTTTCATTATCCATTCTGCACCACCACTGATACCATTATAATAGCCCCCTAGTTCAGAATACGCGCCCCAGTGGATAAACTGACCAAACCTAGCCTCACGCCACCAAGCCATACGGGTATTTTTTTCTTCTTCAGTATCGTTGTCTGGATTAATACCAAAAGTAAACCAATCAATATTGCATACAGGAGCACTCTGGAATACCAGATAGACGTCATGTACGCCAGTAATGCTTGAAATAGAAGCATATTGTTCCTGAAATAGACGCCAGCTTCCTGTTACCTCAATATCAAGTGTACCTATTAATGTACCCGTAGGAGTATCTAGTCTTATTTCAAATGATTTTGATTGACAGTCATTAGTAGCTGCAATCGTAGCCATAAATGTATCATAGTTGCCATTTCCGAAGTCTATATTATTGTATCGAAGCCAATCACCAGCAGCGATGTATCCAACGGATGTATTATCAGATGCCAAGTCGTTTTCTAATTGTACTGTGCCATGTTTCTCGTCATATTCATGGGCTTGTATAATGCTATTAGCAGATGCAGCCTTCACATGTATTGTTCCCATACAGATAATGAAACCAATCAAAAAAAATCATTACGAAACAATGTGTATTTTGACGTTTACTCATTAAAAAACACCTCATTAAGATTATAGTAATAGCATCCACCATTACAGAAATATTCTATAGCTACATTATATAGGGTATAATAAGTTAATGCACTTGAAAATACTATACAAATAGTTGAATAATGTATTTGAGTTTGACATTAAAATATAAAACAATATAAGTTTGAATATTAGAATAAAAGAAGTGTCATTATATGAGCTATATCTGAAGAACACGCAGCAGATTTTCGCCATTTGGGTTGAATAATTTGCAGAAAATAGATAGAATGAAGTATACTTTATTACATAAACTATGACAAGTACACGATGAAAGAAGGAAAACAAAATGATTAACACATTAGAAAACAGTTTATTAAAAATAGAAATCAATACGCAAGGTGCAGAACTATCAAGCATCATAACAAAAAGCGATGCTATGGAATATCTATGGCAAGGAGACCCTAATGTATGGAAAAGAAAAGCACCTATCTTATTTCCTATTGTTGGGGGAGTTAAGGATAACGAGTATTATATTGACGATAAACGATATGCATTAAGTCAGCATGGTTTTGCAAGAGATATGGAATTTACACTCAAGGGAGAGAGCGACCAGTCCTTGGTGTACGAACTTACATATACAGAAGATACTCTTGGTAAATATCCTTATAAATTTGCCCTCACCATAACATATGAATTAAAAGGAAGCTGTATCCATATAGGTTATCAGGTAAAAAATCTAGACACAGATACGATTTATTTCTCCATAGGCGCACATCCAGGCTTCAATGTGCCACTTGAGCAAGGCGAATCACTTGAAGATTATTATGTAGAGTTAGATCAACTTGAAACAGTAGATAAATATGAACTAACAGCCAATAACACCGTAGGGGTTACAGGTATACCCTTTTTGAATAATGAAAGACATATAAACTTGACAAAAGATATCTTTAATAGGGGAGCAATCATTTTATTAGATCTAAAGTCTGACAGACTATCTCTGAAGAGTAATAAAAGTAATAGAGAAGTTATAATGACCTATAAGGGCTTTCCTTATATGGGCATATGGGGGATGCCTAATAATTCGCCATTTATATGCCTTGAGCCATGGTATGGCGTAGCGGACTTTGATGATACGGATAAACAATATAAGACCAAAAGAGGTATTGAGACATTAGAAGTTGGGCATACATTTAGAGCTAATTACGCCATTACCATACAGTAAGGCGTTTAACGATCTAATATATAAAAATGACATATAACATGAAAAAATTATAGATTCACATGAAGTGAGTCTATTCTTTTTGCCTTTTTTAGGGTGTACAATAATGTTAGAAAACAACAGGAAATACTATATAAGAAAGGTGGTGGGGACATATGATAGGCGAGCAAGTTTTTACAAGCACAGTTTTTTATTGCGGGGTTATTATCATTCTTTTCTCCGTGTATACTACCACTGTTACCCGTATATATAGCCTATTTTGGTGGTGAAGGAGAAACGAAGCTTAAGAAGATTGGCCCATTGAAGGTAAATCCGAAGATTATATTAAGAACATTTTTATTTGTTCTAGGGTTAGCTACAAGTTTTGTTATTCTTGGTTTTGGAGCAGGAGCTTTTGGGGCATTTATCTACAGTAAGGCATTTATTACCGCCCTGGGTATTGTGGTTATTTTACTCGGAATACATCAGACAGGTCTCATCCATGTGAAGTTCTTAGAGCGAGAAAAGAAGTTGCAGATTAAACGAAGTAAGAGAAATGATTTATTAGGAACATATCTATTAGGATTTGCATTCAGTTTTGGTTGGACGCCTTGCATTGGACCAGTTCTAGGAGCAGTGCTTGGGATATCAGCTAGTGAAGGTCAAGGGGTATATGGAGCATGGCTCATGTTCATCTACTCATTAGGTATGATGATACCGTTCTTGATTATTAGCATCTTCTCAGACAGCCTTTTAAGACATGTGAAGAAACTGAATAAATATATGCCAGTTATACGTATTGTTGGAGGAATAATCATTATTATCATGGGTATTCTTCTTATGACAGAGAATCTTAATGTGATAACCACATTATTCGAATAGTTTTTAAAGTGAAAGGATGGATTGATTATGAAATATATGAAACAGTTAGGCATTGTATTAGCTATCGTGTTAACCATTACAGGTTGTGCTAACAAAGTGAAGGATACAAAAGACTCTGAAGATATGCAGGATAAGGGTCAGAAAACGGAAGATATGCAAGAGGATAAGAAGCAGGATACTATGTCAGATGACGACATGGCGGATGATAAGAAAATGGACGATGACGCGATGAAAGATGATGCAAATAATGACGAGATGAAAGACAGTGCTAATGAGGATACCATGGAAGTTGAAGTGAAGAATAAAGGTAAAGAAGCGGCTGATTTCACGTTAACAGATATAAATGGCGATACACATACCCTTGCTGATTATAAAGGTAAGAAAATATACTTGAAATTCTGGGCATCATGGTGTTCCATATGTTTGTCTGGACTTAGTGAAGGGGATGAGCTAGCAGGTGCTGATAATGATTTTGAAGTGTTGACAATTGTATCACCAGGATTTAGTGGTGAGAAGAATACAGAGAAATTTACAGAGTGGTTTAACGGTCTTGGTATGAAGAACATGAATGTATTATTTGATGAAGGTGGCGATATTGCTAAAGCATATGGTATTAGGGGTTATCCGACATCTGTATACATCGGATCAGATGGTATCTTAGTGAAGAAATTGCCAGGACACAACAGCAATGAAAAGATTACAGAAAGCTTTGATGCAATATATTAATAAACGGTATTCACTTAATATTCTCCTATATGCAAGAGCACCTATTATAAAGGTGCTTTTGCCTATTAGGCACGAGAAAATAATTAAATGAATAAGAAAGGTGGTAGATGATATGAAATACGTAGGTTTTGTAGCTCTATTAACGCTGGTAGTCCTCTTCGTATCCAGTTGTGCATCAGGAACTACCACATTAACCGATTCTAATATGAAACATAATATAACAGAGACGAATACATCTTACAAAAGTGGTTTGCCTGATAATCCTAACACGGGTGTTGCGTATTCTGAGAGTAAGTTGAATACTATATGGTTGGCTGGTGGATGCTTCTGGGGAATAGAAGCTTATATGGCTAGAATATATGGTGTAGCAGATGTCACTGTGGGGTATGCTAACGGTAAGACAGAAGATCCAAGTTATGAAGAAGTGATCAGTGGCTCAGGTCATGCAGAAACCGTTCAAGTATCTTATGATCCAGAGAAAGTGACTCTTGATCAATTGCTAACTTATTTCTTTCGAGTAGTAGATCCTACTAGTGTCAATAAACAAGGTAATGACCGTGGTAGCCAATACCGATCAGGAATCTATTATCAAGATGAAGCAGACCGCTTGATCATAGAAAGTGCTATTGCTAAGGAACAAAAGAATTATGATAAAGAAATTGTAACAGAAGTGATGCCATTGGAGGGTTATTACCTAGCAGAAGAATATCATCAAGATTATCTAGAAAAGAATCCTAATGGTTACTGCCATGTGGACTTTAAGAATCTAGAAGAGGAGGTTATTGTTATCGACGAGAATAAGTATAAGAAACCAAGTGATGAAGCGTTAAAAGAGAAATTAACAGATATACAGTATCGTGTGACTCAACTAAGTGATACAGAGAGAGCTTTTAGTAATGAATATTGGGATAACAAGGACGCTGGCATCTATGTAGATGTAGCTACGGGTGAACCTCTCTTTACTTCCCTTGATAAGTACGACTCTGGCTGTGGATGGCCTAGTTTCACTAAACCCATTGTTGATGAAGTTGTTCATTACGATGAAGATACCAAGTTCAATATGGTACGAACGGAGGTAAGAAGTCGTGCAGGAGATAGTCATCTTGGTCATGTTTTTTGATGATGGACCTGCAGACAAAGGTGGAAAACGTTATTGCATCAATAGTGCATCCATTGTATTTATTTCCCAAAATGAGATGGAAGCAGAAGGTTATGGCTATCTATTAAGCTTATTCAAGTAAGAGCATTGAAGTTTTAAAACCTTAAGGCTATAATGGAGATAAGAGTCGTCCAGGCCATATAGATGGCTGTAGATGCTCTTATCTCGTTTTTCTTGTATGATACATACGAAGAGAGGATGATGCATTATCTATAAATTACTGATTGTTGATGATGAGCCTATTGTTAGAAGAGGCATTCGCTCATTTGTGGATTTTGAAGCATTATCCATAGATGATGTTTTTGAGGCTTCTAATGGTAAGGAAGCTTTGGAGATCTTCAAAAGAGAATTACCTCATATGGTTTTAGCAGATATAAACATGCCCAAGATGAATGGATTGGATTTTGCAGCACTGGCAAAAGAGATAAAACCAGATGTTAAAATAGCCGTTATTACGGGTTATGATTATTTCGATTATGCAGTAAAAGCCTTGAAAACAGGTATTGACGATTATATACTTAAGCCTGTATCAAGAAAGGATATTTTTGAGCTGTTACAGAAGTTAGTCGGTAGATTGAGAGAAGAAAAAGTTACATCAGAAATCAAACATGTTATAAGAGACCTGAAAGATCAATCAGGTATAGATGAACAAGATACCTATCAAAGCAGACTGTATAATCTTGTGGAAGACAATATTGGTAATAACGGATTTACGCTGAGTCTATTAGCGGAAGAAATGGGGCTAAGCGTGGGATACCTAAGCGGTTTGTTCAAGAAGTTATTCGGAGAATCTTTTAAAGAATATGTATTAGCCAGACGATTAGAACGGGCAAAAATTCTCTTATTAAGTTCGGACATGAAAAACTATGAAATAACACAGGTTATTGGCTTTGATGACCCTAATTATTTTAGTACATGCTTCAAGAAAAAGTATGGTGTATCACCCAGTAAATACAAAGAAAAAATAAGGAATGATTAAAATGAAGAGACCTCATTTTTTCAAAAAAAATTCAAGTTCAAATATCCATGAATGCTTTAGTTGCAGGCTTATTAGCCGTGTTACTTGTTGGCTTTATTCTATTTTATAGTATGTCTCATATTGTTTTACAACAATCCATTAAGTCTACTGAAATGGCTATTGGAAAGAGTGGCGATTACATTGACCTCTATATCGAGCGGTTAAAAGCTGTTACGAAGATGATATCAGAGGACTCAAGAACCATATTCTATCTAGAAGGAAAAAGAGATACCGCTCTTTGTTCAGAAAACGATATGATGGATATGATTAGGACGACGATCAACACAGATCCCTACATAAAATCAATTATTATTGTTGGGAAAAACGGTGAAGTCATCTCCAATGAGAAAGCCCTTAGTATGAGTATGTCCAGAGATATGATGGATGAAGAATGGTATGTGGAAGCCATTAATAGCGGCAATATGCCACATCTTACTTCAGCAAGAATGCAGAAATTTTCTATGGATAAAGAAGAATGGGTTATATCCATGAGTAGGGAGATTACCAATGATCAAGGAGAAAATCTAGGTGTTATGGTACTTGATGTACATTACCAAGTCATTGAAGATTATTTGGATAGCTTAGATCTTGGGAGTACAGGTTGTGCCTTTATCCTCAATAATAATGGACAAGTGGTATATCACAAGAATCCAGCCTATTTTAGTGACCCTAAATTGCAAAAAGAATTGAATGATATTCGTGATACAGCAATGGGTTATGATGCCAAGATAAAACGTCTGATTGAGCCTTATCAATTAAAGAATGCGAATTGGACACTTATTGGAATATCTTCATTAGACGAATTAGCTGGTGTTAAGCGGCAACTGATCGAAACAGTGATTATTGTAGGTATCATTATATCCATTGTTGTTATAGGAAGTGGTACTTATTTTGCTAGTAAGATTACTAATCCTATTAAACAGTTGGAGCAGGCAATGATGGATATTGAAGAGGGGTTAAAGGAAGTAGATATTCGAGAAGATGGTACTTATGAAGTAAATGCTCTAGCTCATCAGTTTAATAGAATGATTTCACGTATTAGGGAATTAATGAAAGAAGTAACCATAAAGGAAAAGAATATCCGTGAATATGAGTTAAAAGTACTGCATAGTCAGATTAATCCTCATTTCTTATACAACACATTAGATACCATTGTTTGGATGGCTGAATTCAATGATAGTGAAAAAGTCATAGCGATTACCAAAGCATTAGCAAGCTTTTTCCGACTATCCCTAAGTGGAGGTAATGAGTTAACCACCGTAAAGAACGAATTTGAACATGTAAAGATGTACTTATTTATTCAAAAAGAGCGTTATGGAGATCAGTTGACCTACAAATTAGAGTATGATTCTAATCTTGAAGAAGTCATGATACCTAAGATTATGCTACAGCCAATGGTGGAGAATGCCATATACCACGGTATCCGAGGAATGGAAAAGCCCGGGCATATTAAAGTGACAGCTAAGAAAGAAGAAGGAAAAATCATTTTTACAGTTGAAGATAATGGCGTTGGTTTCAAAGTTGATCCTTCAAGAGAAACACAAATTGAGCCCAATGAAAAAAGTGAAATTGGGTGGTGTAGGTATTAAAAAAAACGTAGACCAGCGTATAAAAAAAATCTATTACGGTGATAAGTATGGTATAGACATTGAATCTGAATTAGGAAAAGGTACTACAGTACGGATGACAATAAGTGATCGTATTATAGAATAATATATAGTAAATCCTATTCAATCTATAAAAATGAGAAAAAAAATAGTTGACAAGAGCGCAGTATTCCTATAAAATGCTACTTAGTAAAATAAAAGGGGGTATAATAAGTTATGAGAACAATCAATTGCTAATGAATAAATAAACCAAATGAATACAGGACTAACAATTAACTGGAAACAGTTTATTTATGGTGTCCTCATTGGATTAGCATTTGAAGATAACTTATTATACAAAATTCGTAATATAGAGTATGCCTATCAGGCATATAATAGAGCAAGGCATAGCCATACTCTTATGATGTATATGGATTTTAGACTATAAGAAGATACTTCTTGTAGTCTTTTTTATGGTATAAGTAAGTACTGCATTTTGCTTGCAAGGTACCATACTTTCCTATACCACCTGAAACGTATGCGAAGCATACTTTCTTGTCTTATATGAAAGTTCTACTTTCTAAGCATACTTTTTTGTAAAGATGAATGTATACTAAGCTTTATGTTTTAGTAAGGTATAATATATGGCTTAATCATTGACTAAATTAGCACAAATGCGGAGTGATTCTCCATGATTGCTTAATTGATATAGCTTAGTATAGAAAGTACATAGAATATCTTAAATTGCTAATTTTTTGTTGACCATTGAAATGTTAGTACTGAATGTAACAAGTTGATGTTCAGATAAATACATGTTATCCACTAAAAGAAGATATGAAAGTTACAGCAATGGATAATAGATAATAGTGACAGCAAGAAATAGGAGAGGAAGATATATATGAGTAGTTATAAAATAATTAAAGATTATAAAGGAGATGTAACATATAGGTCAAGTTTTAATGCATTAGCAAAGGAAACATTTGGTATTGACTTTGAACCATGGTATCAAAACGGATTTTGGAATGATCGTTATATTTGCTATACCATGGTTGATGGTGATCGAGTAGTTTCTAATGTTTCCATTAGCAAATTATCCATTTGTATGGATGGCGAAACGTATGAGGTGTTACAAATTGGGACAGTGATGACACACCCTGACTATAGAAAACAAGGATTGGCTGGTAGTTTGATGGAAGCTATCTATGAAGATTACGATCATGTATGTGATTTTTATTATTTATTTGGTAACGATTTTGCTTATGATTTTTATGTAAAATATGGGTTTACGCCAGTTCAGGAGCATTCATTTGCCATGACGTATAAGCATGTATCACAGGACGTAGGAACGGTTAGGAAGTTGGTCTTAGACAAACCAGAGGATAAAGCTCTTATTATGCGTTTAACGAAGAACAAAACCTATATATCTAAGGATTTTGGTATAAAGAATGAACAAAGTTTACTGTTGTTCTATATGCTATATGTATATACCGATGAAGTGTACTATATAGAAGATAAGGATGCTATTGTGATCTATGAGATAGATGAAGGTGTATTAAATTTGGTTGATGTCTTATGCGAAAAGGCTATACCTGTTGATGCGTTACTACCTTATATAGCAAACGAAGGTATTAAAAAAAGTTAATTTTGAGTTCACACCCAATATAGAGACATCCCAAATGACCATAGAAGAATTACATAGTGATGATTCAACGACTATGTTCAGAAAGTTAACACATGTACCAAAGAAACCTTTTAGATTCTCAGAGTGTTCACATGCGTAAGAAATTCGGGACTCAGAAGTGCTTTAACAGACCGCAGAGATAAATCGCTAAAAAAGATGATTGATTTTTTATCCGTTTCATGATAAAATAAATCAAAGAAAAACAAATGTTCATGTCAGAAAGACACATGATTTTAAGCACGGGAATTGAATACCTTTCTCGTGCCTTAATTGTAAGTGATAGACAGAATAATAAAAGAAGTGAGGTAATCAGATGGAAACGAAATTACGTGTAGGTATTATTGGTGCTACTGGAATGGTAGGCCAGAGATTTATTTCATTGTTACATGATCATCCTTGGTATGATATTGCTTGTCTAGCAGCAAGTCCTAGATCAGCAGGAAAAACATATGTTGAAGCGGTTGATGGACGTTGGGCGCAATCCATAGAGATTCCTGAAGCAGTAGGTAACATGGTTGTTAAAGGTGCAGATGAAGTTGAAGCTATTAGTGGGTTAGTGGATTTTGTATTCTGTGCAGTAGATATGGATAAAAAAGCTATTCGCGAATTAGAGGAAGCTTATGCAAAGGCAGACATACCTGTCGTATCGAATAACTCAGCTCATCGTTGGACAGAAGATGTACCCATGGTTATCCCTGAAATTAATGATGAACACATTAAGATTATTGATAATCAGAGAAAGCGTCTAGGCACAACAAGAGGATTTATTGCAGTTAAACCTAACTGTTCTATTCAAAGTTATGTACCGGTTGTTGATGCGCTTATGGCTTATAAGCCCACAAAAGTAAATGTATGCACATACCAAGCAATTTCTGGAGCAGGTAAAACATTTGATAGTTGGCCAGAAATGGTAGATAATATTATTCCATACATTGGTGGCGAAGAAGAAAAAAGTGAAAAAAGAGCCTATGAAAATATGGGGAACAATGGAAAATGGTAAGATTGTTGAAGCAAGCGAGCCTGCAATCTCTGCTCAATGTATCCGTGTTCCAGCAGCTGATGGACACATGGCTGCCGTTTCTATATCCTTTGAGAAAAAAAACCAGAAGTCCAAGAAGTTATTGGATTATTAAATAATTATTCTGGTAAGCCACAAGCATTAAACCTGCCATCAGCTCCAAAACAATTTATAAAATACATGGAGGATGATAGCCGTCCACAGACAAGACTTGATCGTGATTATGAGAAGGGTATGGGTGTAACAGTAGGTCGTTTCAGAGAAGATAACCTATTTGATTACAAATTCGTATGTTTATCCCATAATACATTAAGAGGAGCAGCTGGTGGAGCAGTATTAATCGCTGAATTATTAACAGCTGAAGGTTATATAACAAAAAAAATAATCCTTTTAAATAAAAGATGAGAATAAGATAAAAGATAATAAATATATAGGGACTGTTTTGTCAAAGTGTAAGGTTATTGTGAAGAAAAATAGAGTATTATTTTTCAAAAACATTAGCTATGATGATGCTTTAATGAAACAGTCTTTTTTATTATTCACATGAATATATGGGGAAGGAAATATATGTTGTTGTAATGGTTTAAAAGTATTAATTCAAAAGAATAGACTTAATAGATATCCTAAAAATACTTTACAACAATATAAAAAATATGGTATCATACAAGTGGTGAACCGGTTTTCTTGATAATTGATATATAAGTGGTAATCAAGATGAAAGATTGAAGTATTATATATGCACTATATTTTTTTAAAGGTTAGTAAACCGATTTACCAAAAGGTTTTCCTTTGTTAAGGTTAGCAAGACGAATGATTGTAACACAGTAAAATAATAAAATGCTTTGGAAGGAGAATGGGAAGAATGCGTAAGAAAATAGTAATTGTGTTAAGTGTCGTGATGATGATGGGGGTATTATTTACAGGTTGTAAGACAACAGAGTCTTCAAGTACAAAATCAAAAGATAAGCAGGTAACATTAAGTATTTGGTGGGCTTCGCAAGATGAATTTAAGGCACCATTATTGGAAGCAATTAGAGAATTTGAAGAGTCTAATCCTCAGATTAGAATTGAACCTGAGTGGATGCCTAACTTTGATTATTATGACAAGTACAAGATTGCACTCACAGGGGACCAAGCACCTGATATCGTAAAAATCGACCATGTATTCGTTCAATCATTGGGATATAATGACCAAGTTTTTGATTTAGCAGAATTTGGTGCAGACAAAATAAAAGATCAATTTATCAAGTCTACATGGGATGCTAATATGTACAAAAAGCATATCTATGCATTGCCTTTTGACGCTAATACATTAGCGCTTATGTACAACAAAGATATCTTGGATAAGGCTGGAGTGAAAGCACCAACAACATTGGACGAACTCATCGAATCCTCTCAAGCTGTTTCAGCATTAGGGGAAGAAGGTGTATATGGTTATACCATACCATTTGATCCAGGCAAAAGTGGTTTCTTATCTTTTCAGTTTACCAGCTGGATTGCAAGAAATGGTGGTTCTATCTTAAACGATGATTGGTCAAAAGCGACATTAAACACACCTGAAGTTATTCATGCATTAAAACAAGTTAAGTCATTAGTTGACACCAAGGCTGCTCCAGCCAATTCATTTATGGAAAACGAGTTCTATGCTGGAAAGATTGGTATGCTGGAAATGGGACCATGGCATGTACCGACTATTACGAATCCAGATGCACCTGCAAACTTTGGGATTGCTCCAGTTGTATCTCTAAAAGAAGGTGTTGATACATATGCGCCACTTGGACTTTATAGTTTAGCCATTGCTAAGCAATCTAAACATCCAGAAGAAGCTTATAAGTTTATTCAATTCCTTGCAACCCACGAAAAAATGCAAGTTGCTTATTCAAAAGCTACAAATCTGATGCCGACATTAAAAGAAGCTTATAAGGATGAATTCTATAATAATGATGTTTGGAAAATCTTTATTAAACAACTAGAAACGACTGTTTCAAGACCAGGGTCACCAGCTTGGCCGCTAATCGATGAAGCTATCAGCAATGCTATTCAAGAGGTGTTAACAAACACAAAATCACCGGAAGATGCCCTGAAAAATGCTGAAGAAAAAATCAACTTGGAGCTTGAAAAATTACAATAATAGACGTTCATAAGTAGGATTATTATAGGAAAACATATCAAATAAGGAGAGGTTGAATAGAATGAAAAAAAATATTATGTTTGTTATGCGTATGCATGTTATGCATATATCCTATGGCAGGGGAAAAATCGACTTCAAAAGTATATGCTTATTCTAATGGTTCTTATTTTGTAAAACCTGCATACACAGCTACATCCTTAAAAGTGATTGACAGAGCAAATCTAACGGTTAAAGAAAGACCCATGATAGCTGCTTTACAAGGAATCGTTGCCAATAAAACATCCAATCAGATTTATATTACAGACTCAACAATGCGTGATGGCGAATATCAAGATGAGGATGCTTATCTTAGATGGCTCAATGATTTGAGAGATAATTATAGCGTATCCTATACAACAACCACTAATGCCTGGTCGCTGGTTGATCAGTATAAGAATCATCTAGATGGTTATATTTTGTACAAAGATGGCGACAGTTCATTGAATGTAGCATCTTCATTAGCGGGTATTTTAAATGCTATACCTGTAGAAGAGACCCTTGAAAGTACAGTAACTGGGTATGGACTCACAAAAGTCATTGATGTTCGAGGAAAAGATGAGGCATGGTGTAAAGATAATTACTGGCATCTTTTTTAATCATGATGTCATTATTGAGCAAAAAGAAGAGAATGAACTTTGCTTAAGAGATTTTGCAGCAATGCATAAATGTATGGTGTTTTTTGATGGCACACAAAGTTCTTCATGGAGAACGTCCCTTATGCAGTCTATGAATGATGATGCAGTTATTATGGGATGGGGCTTGGTAAGTGGATCTGAAAATGGCTTTATTATGAATAGTGGACAAAATGGGGTTCATTATTTGCCAGCAGATTGGGGGAAAAACTTATCCGTATTAAGTGGTTTTAATCCTAGAAGCACCTATACTCAAAACACACATGCTGATCCTGTTTATGAAGAAAATGTACATTATGTAACATTTATGGTATCTGATGGGGATAATGTACAATGGACTCTTGGAAGAGGTATGGAAGATAGATGGTGGGGGAACACAGCTAGGGGCGATTTTGATATGGGTTGGTCATTCCCTCCATCCTTAATGAGACTTGCACCAACAGTTATGAATTGGTATTATGATACAGCTTCAACAGGTGCGGGAAGAGATAATTTTTTCGTAGGTCCATCTGGAAGTGGTTTCTTCTTCCCAGGTGATTATCCCACAGCAGAACATAACTTACATCTTCAACGATTAAACGAGTTCATGGGTATGGCAGATATGAACAGTGTCATGTTGTTAGGGTATAATGATTGGAACAATACAGCCATGTTCGACCGTTATACGGCTCAAAGCAACATTGACGGCTTATTTTATTTTGAGTGGTATGGATTTGGATTAAATACCTATGGTAGAAGCATCAAATGGTCTAATGGTAAGCCTGTTATGTCATGTGGAGCCAAGTTATTTGAAAGAAAAGACGAGTGTGTTTCAAGTATTAATAATGCATCAACCAATGTTAACAGTGATGAGGCTTATACGGTTGTCTACACACAAGCATGGGAACCCAATATCATGGATAATGTAAAATACGTAGTCGATCGATTAGATAGTAACGTGCGTGTGGTGACACCAGAAGAAATGATTAAAATTGTGAACCATTTTAGAAACCCCAATAATCCAACAGACCCACCTATACAGGGTCAAGTGCAAGTTGATCTCACAAGTTATTTTAATGCAGATGGCTTTAGTTATGATACAGATAGAACAAATGGTGATTTTGATGGCGTTGGGTATGCTTATTCTGCTGATCTAGTTGATCATGAACAACAATACGAGGGCATTACTTATCATTTAGGGTCTTTCGCTGATGGTCATAATAACTCAATTAATTGTGCCGCTCAGACAATTGACGTGCAAGATGGCGAGTACTCTGAAGTTAGGATACTGGGGGCCTCTACCAATGGTAATAAAAGTGGTAATTTCACAATTTATTATACAGATGGTACCAGTTCTGTAGCCAATGTAAGTATGCAGGATTGGTGTCAATATGCCAGCAGCCAAAAGGTAGCACAAACCATGGGGCACCGACATGATAAAAATGCAAATAATGATCAGAGCATTCAAAATTACATCTTTGCTTATGACATAACTGCGGATGCAAATAAGACCATAAGTAGTGTGAAGCTACCTAATGATAACGCCATGCATGTCATAGCTATGACGTTAAAACCATAATTAATATATACGTATCATGGTGAGTTAGTAAGATAGTAAAATGGGGCTGTCTCATTAAAAGCCTTGCTTTTATGAGACAGCCCCATTTTGAAGCATAGAGCCACTATGGGTTAATCCAATATTTAACAAATAATACAGATTAAGACATTTACTTTACATAAACGGAGCAATATGCTAATATGAATAAAACGGTTTATGTATGCTATATGGAAGGATGTGCAAAATGGCTAATATTAATGATGTTGCAAGAAAAGCAGGGGTTTCCAAATCCACTGTTTCAAATGTTTTTAATGGAAAGAAGAATGTCAGCGATGAAATCAGGCAGAAAGTATTTCGTATTGCTGATAACATGGGTTATTATCCCAATAAATTAGCATCTGCACTAACAACAAAAAGAACAGGTTTGACAGGGTTGTTTATTGATAATAATAGTCGATTTAGACATATGGATTATAAGCTTATAGAAGGTGTGTCACGTGAACTTAAAAAAACGAATAAACATATGATTTTGTATCTACAAGCAGGTAAAGATAACGATGAAAATGCTATTGATATTAATAATAAGTTGATAGCTGAACCAATAGATGAAGCTATTATCATTGCACCAATGGTTAAGGATATTCGTATAAATGAACTGATTGATATGAGAAAACCTATTGTTTTAATAGGTCAGGCACCTAATAATGCATTACCACGAGTGAAATGTTTGGACGTGGATAACATTCAGATCTCCTATGAAGTCACAAAACACTTATTAGAGCTTGGTCATAGAAAGATTGTGTTAATCAATAGCGATTCTAATATGACCATTAGTATCGATAGAATGAAAGGGTACATTAAGGCTTTAAAGGAATATGGCATTGAATTCAATCCAGAATACACATTCAATTCCGATAATACTGAGGAAATGGGTCAACAATTAGGCACGCGTATATTGAATAATTTGGATATGACTGCCGTCATTACGTCATCGGATGAAGTTGCAAGCGGTTTGTATATGGAAGCTAAGCAAGCTGGAATTTCCATACCAAAGGATCTGTCTATTTTTGCATTAGGTGGAACAGATAAAGAACTTACACCAAGTCTATGTACCGTATATGTGGACTATGAAAAATTGGGAAGAGAAGCCGTGAATTTACTGTCTAACAAAGAGGCATTAGCGAATCAAGTGATTGATTCTTATAGATTATTGATAGCAGATTCAATAAAAGAGATATGTTAGTCATGCTTTACAGCCTATATAAAATATGCTATTATAATAATGTGAACCGGTTTTCTATGTTGTAGTATGCTCTTTAGGGCAAAAAAAATTTTGAAATGACAATGAACCGGTTTACAAACAGAAACTATATAAATGAGAGCACAGAAGCCGCAGGTAAGTACCATCCAATTAAGACACCTGTAGGAGGCAAAGGAGTAGTGAAATGCGTAAATGGAATCAATTCAAGGCTAATCATAGTAGTGAGTTTACGGCATATAAATTGCTAGGCATACCACTTATACTTTGGTGTATTTTTTTTTGTATTTGCATTATTTAGAGCTTTTTCTATTAGTTTAACAGATTGGAATTTATTAAGGGAAGCTTCTTTTATTGGTTTTAAAAAACTATAAAGATATATTAATGGATTCAGAAACACTTGATATCTTCAAGAATACCATTATATGGACGTTTTTCATTGCTATAGGTCATAATGTCATAGGGTTATTCATGGCTTATATGTTAGTTGACATTCCAAAGGGAGAAAAAAGTTTTCAGGGCACTACTCTATTGGCCAGTATTAGTTTCGTTAATCGTTGGAGCAGAAATGATTAAGTACATATTTAATCCTAGCCCTTTCGGCTTTATGAACAGTATTTTAATAAAAATAGGTTTAGAACCTATGGCTTGGTATCAGAATCCGAAGATGGCATTAATCTCTTTGATTATCTTTCCGATGATTACAGGGTTTGGAATCAAAATGCTTATTTACCAAGCAGGACTAAAGGGTATACCGAAAACGGTCTATGAAGCAGCTAGGTTAGATGGAGCAAGTCCATGGCAACAATTTACGAAGATTTCATTTCCATTATTGAAACCTGTGGTGACTTTAAACTTTGTGATGTCAACCATCGAAGGCTTTAGAATATTAGCGCCTATGCAGCTTGTAACCAATGGAGGTCCTATTAAGTCTACGGAGACAGTAGTCCTTAGTATTTATAAACATGGATTTGTGAAGAATAACATGGGATATGCATCAGCATTAGCTTTTGTGCTGTTTGGCATCATATTATTGATAACCATCATACAGTTAAAACTACAGGGGGAGGATATTAGCTATGAATAAGAAAATCCATATCAGACATATTATATTTTATATCATCTTATCACTGTATTCTTTTATTCAGATCTTCCCCTTCTATTTGCAGGTCATTAATTCTTTACAATCCAAAGATTTTATTCCTGTTTTAGGTAAGTTTTATTTATGGCCTGAGAAATTAACTTTTAGTAATTATAGAGTTGCGTGGGAAACGGCTCATTTAGGAAGGGGTTATCTGAATAGTTTAATCTATGTAACCTTATATACTGCTATCAGTGCGGTTATTGTTATTGTAGTAGGTTATGTTATAGCCAAGAAAAAATTTAAGGGTAGGAAATTCATTTTTATCATCTTGATTTCAACCATGATGGTACCAGGGGAAATACTGTTTATCCCAAACTATCTATTATTGCGTGATATTAATTGGTTGAATTCATTTGCTGCTCTGATCGTACCTGGATTAGTCAATACATTTGGGATCTTTCTAGCTAAACAATTTTTTTTATAACCATCCCCGATTCTATTCTGGAATCAGCACATATTGATGGCGCATCAGAACTTCGTATTATTAGGAAAATTATATTCCCCTTATCAGGACCGGTTATAGCTACTTATTTTATCATTACTTATACAACCATGTGGAACGAATATATTTGGCCTAAGATTGTATTAACCAAAGCAAAATTATATCCTGTACAACTTTCGTTGCATACTTTTGAAACGAATTTTAAGACCCAATATGATGAGATATTAATGTCTGCGGGTATGATAATGACCCTTATACCTGTTATTATTATTTTTTTGATTTTCCAAAAGAAATTTGTTGAAGGTATTAGTTTAACCGGTAATAAGTAATGGATATTGTATAGGTCAATACATTAAAGTAAATGTTTGGGGATATTGCTAAATAGATAATATTGATTAAGGGATGTGAGTAGAAGGTACTCACATCCCTTTTTAAGTGACAATAATAACATATGAATCTGTTTTCATAGTACCATTGAACTAAAGTGAAAATTATTGGACAAGAATTTACAATAAAGTGCAAGATTGACTTATTTAAATTATTCATCTCCTGTGATACTATAAATTTAATAACAACGCTAAAAATTCAAAATTATGACTTGGAACTGAAGTGGTTGTAAGTTAATATTTCTTTTATATTCTTAACACTAGAATTGTATGAAGCAGGACATGCTATAAAAGGTATTCTAGTACTTGTCGTTTTTATCCTATGTTATTCGATTAATATTTAATAGATAGTTGGTTGCAACATATTAAATGTATTAAGGAGTGATTGTATGAAGAAAATTTCTATTATTGTACCCATGTACTATGAAGAAGAAGTTGTTCATGAATGCTATAATCGCCTAACAAATGTAATGAATAGTATCTTTTATAATTATGAGCTGATATTCGTTAACGACGGAAGCCGTGACGAAACCCTACCTAAATTGCAACGCATTGCTGAAAAAGATAAACATACAAAGGTAATTAGTCTATCTCGTAATTTTGGTCATCAAGTTGCTGTAACAGCTGGTATTGATTATGCCAAGGGGATGCATTGATTGTTATTGATGCTGACTTACAAGATCCACCTGAATTAATTCCACAGATGATCGATTTATGGGAACAGGGATATGAAGTGGTCTATGCAAAAAAGGCAAAATAGGCTAGGTGAGACATGGATTAAAAAAAAGACAGCAAAATGTTTTTATCGTATTTTAAATAGGTTATCAAGTGTTCATATTCCAGTTGACACAGGTGATTTTAGGCTAATTGATCGAAAGGTAGCAAACCAATTACGAAGGCTTTCGGAACATCATCGTTTTATTCGAGGACTTGTTAGTTGGACGGGGTTTAGACAAACGTCAATTACATATGAGAGAGATGAACGTTTTGCTGGAGAAACAAAATACCCATTGAAAAAAAATGCTAACACTTGCAGCTGATGGTATTTTCTCATTTTCAGACAAGCCTTTGAAATTTATTTTATATATAGGAGTACTATCATTTACCATGTCCATATTCTTGTTTGCTTTTGGGGTAATTGCATCCATATATGGATGGTCAGTAGCTATGACTATATGGCTTATTTATGTTATCTTTTTTTTGGGGAAGTACGCTCAGTATATCCTTGGTATAATGGGACAGTATTTGACTCGAATATATGATGAATCGCGAGCACGACCACTTTATATTGTAGATAAGAATATAAACATAGATAACTATGGGAACACCCAATATTATAATACCATTGAAAAAAAGTTAGGTTAGAAGCGTGTGGGATAAAAGGGGGTTTTTACATTGAAACAATTGACTAAGTTGTGGGTGATGATTATCATCAATCTATTGTGCTTCACTTTTATTAACATAGCACGTGGAGAAGAGGTACTTATTCTAAATAGTAGCTTTGAAGAGGTTGATGAGAAGACAGGGGAATTAGCAAACTGGATCTATGATGCATGGCAGCAAACGGAAACAGCTAATTACTCCATACATAAAGGTGATGCAAAAACAGGGGATTATTTTGTATCCATTACCCATTTGGAAGACAATGATTCTAGACTTATCCAGAAGGTGAAAGTGGAAGCCAATACATCTTATAAACTTTCAGCTTGGGTAAGAGCAACGCATATTCCAGATAATCATATCGGCGCGAATATTTCAATTCTAGAAGCTGATGACATACCCATTAGTATCTGTGATACAGATGGTGAGTGGCAGTTGTTAGAGCAAACATTTGAAACAGACGAACAGCAAACGGAAATAACCCTTGCATTAAGATTAGGTTTTTATGGCAATGTGTCAAAGGGGATGGTTGCTTTTGATGATGTGAGTATCCATAGAATAGGGACAGTACAACCATTGAAGTATAATGAGACCGTTGAAAAAAAATGCTTATGAAATAAAGGGTAATGGTATGCCCATATTCATTTTTATAAGCGCTATTCTTTTTATTTTAATGGGTATTATGGTAAAAAAAAAAGTCATTAGGAAAGAGGCTACAAAAGTAAAGCCCTATACCATCTATATGGTGATGGCAGGTGCACTTATACTTCGATTAGCGCTCATGGGATGTGATGGTTATACAACAGACATTGATTGTTTTAAAGCTTGGGCAACTCATGCAGCTAAGTCATTGAGCAATTTCTATTCCGGTGAACTATTTACCGATTATCCACCTGGCTATATCTATGTGTTATGGTTGGTAGGGAAAATAAAAGACTTGTTTTCATTATCTACGGATTCCATATCCTTTTTATATCTTATTAAGATGCCAGCAGTGTTAGCAGATCTTATAAGTATTTATTTCATATATTGGTTAGCTTCACATAAAATCAATCCTCGGGTAGCTATAGGGCTTGCATGGTATATGCTGTTAATCCAGCAGTGGTTATGAATTCTGCTATATGGGGTCAAGTTGATGCTATCTTTACCTTGATTCTCTTAGTTTCTTTATATTGTATATATGGTGATCAGCTAAGATTAGCTACAGTTTGGTATGTGATAGCAGTTTTATTTAAACCTCAGGCCTTACTATTAGCACCTTTATATCTCTATGTTTTTATGAATAAACGGTCATGGAAATATTTATGGCAAAGTGTACTCATAGGATTGGCTACTTTTATTTTATTGATAGTACCATTTTCTATAAAGCAGCATCCATTATGGATTATGGACCAATACCTTGAAACATTAGGCTCTTATCCTTATGCATCCTTAAATGCATGGAATATCTTTGCATTATTTGGTGGAAACTGGGCACCCATTAATGAAAAATTTATGTTTGTAACCTATGAAGTTTGGGGTTATGTCTTTCTTATTGGAGCAGTCATAGCTTCTGCCATTATATATATTAAACGAAAGGACAAAGAAAAGATCTTCTACATAGCAGCATTTATGTACTTAGCCTTTTTTGTAACCGGTATAAAAATGCATGAAAGGTATATGTTTCCTGTATTGTTATTTACCTTGATCAGTTATATATATACCCAAAGGAAAGCCTATTATTATTTCTTTTTTTAGTATTGAGTGCGACGCATTTTATGAATGTAGCCTATGTATTATATATGGGTTCTCATATGGATGGGGTTATGTATGTTATTTCAGCAGCTCATGTCGTTTTACTTATTGGTTTTTTGTATGACCATATGCCGAAAAAAAATGGAGTGGAATAATTGGCAAGATACTTAGACCAATCCAACAAAGAAAACAGATAGACTTAAGAAGCAAATAGAGCCAAGAAAGCCAATAGAATCTATAAAGCAATTAAAGATGACCACAAAAGATTGGGTCATCATGTTAAGTATCCTATTTCTTTATGGTTGCGTAGCATTTTTTCAATTTAGGAGATAGGGCTGCACCACAAACCTTTTATGGAGCCAATGATGAAAAGGGATCATTTTTCATAGATTTTGGGGAGGTAGAACACATTGACAACATGACGTGTTATACAGGAGCCGATATTGGGGGGGGAGCTTCATATCAGTTTATCAGTGGATGGAGATGATTGGACAGAAGTGGGATACATGGAACATAATAATGTTTTTTTTATGGAATAAGTTAACCATTGATAAAGTTGCTAGATATGTAAAGTGTATGCCGAAAGGAATTTGTGAAATTGGAGAGGTTTCTTTTTTTTGAAAAAAAACAGTACAGAACCTATCAGTATTCGTGAAATTGTTGCGAAAGAGCAATCTCATCAAGATGAAGTCTTAAAAACAGTTGATGAACAACAGATTGCAGTAGCTATTCCATCCTATAAAAATAGTAGTTATTTTGATGAAATATATTTTGCTCGTACGGGCTATGAGTATTTGAATAATAGAGATATATACGAATATACCCATCCTCCATTAGGAAAATTGATGATTTCCATCGGTATAGCTATATTTGACATGACACCTTTTGGTTGGCGGTTTTCAGGAACGGTTATTGGGATTTTAATGGTTGGTTCATTGTACATTATGGGAAAACGTCTTTTTGGTCAAACAAAATATGCTATTTTAGCGGCTTCTCTTTTAGCTTTGGATGGTATGCATTTTGTACAGACAAGAATAGCGACAGTGGATGGGTTTTTAGTGTTCTTTGTCATACTTATGTATTACTTTATGTATGTGTACGTTGAACAACTTAAAGATAGTAAAACAGCTATTCAAACCCTTAAACCTTTGTTTTTTAGTGGCTTATTTTTTGCTTTGGGAGTCGCAACAAAGTGGTCTGTGCTTTACGGGGGGGGAATAGGGCTTGGGGGGGTATTTATTTCTATGGGTTGATAAAAAAAATACTTATATGCAGGGAAAGTAAAGGATAAAAAAAAGAAACATATTTGTTATTCAATCCATATTAGGCGCATGTGGATGCTTTGTGATTCTACCCGTAATTATTTATTTGCTTTCATATGTACCTGGATTACTTATTGATGGTGGAAGGATTAATAGTTTATCGGATGTATTTAACCTTCAAAAAGACATGTTTCAATACCATAAACAGCTTGTGTCGGATCATCCTTTTGCTTCTAAGCCATGGACATGGCCATTGTTAATTAAGCCTGTTTGGTATTATATGGGGCGGTACGGACTAGCTGAAGGAACAAGAAGCAGTATCGTTTTGATTGGTAATCCTGTCATCTGGTGGTCAGGTATTATAGCAGTATGTTATACGTTTTATCATACGGTTATGACAAAAAAAATAAAGTAGGTATGTTTTTATTGACTGCATTTTTTGTACAGTATTTGCCTTATTTTTTAATACCTAGGCAAATGTTTTTTATATCATTATTTTCCATCATTAATATTTCTCATGTTTATGATTGTGCATGCCCTGAATCAATTAGAGGAGCAGTGGGGTGATAAAAAAAATAAATCATGTCATGGTGGCATATGGTGTGGTGATCTTTATTACTTTTGTACTATTCTATCCAATTCTATCGGGCTCTCTCTTTACACGTGCCTTTGCTGAAGCATACTTAAGGTGGATAGATACGTGGATATTTATATAGAAAGTTAGGCTATAGTCCATTATTGTTCACATAGAGTAAGTCAAGTTTAATAGAATTTTAACCCATTGAAATGGGAGGTGAAAGATTCCTTATAGGGGTTAAAATAGATGTGAGAATGGGTCATATATCAATTATAGCTTTAACATACCCGTTAAAGAAAGGTGATGATGACATTCTCTAAAATAAAAAAAGGAGGAAAAGTTATGTCATGTAAAAGATATTCAAAAGGTGTGACACTGTCCTTAGTCGTTGTTTTACTCGTTTCCATGATGCTCATAACACCGACAGTAACACAAGCAAGTAATGAATGGCAAGCAGGCATTAACTATCAGATAGGCGACTTGGCTACATATGAAAATGTCGTTTATAAATGTCTGCAGGCGCATTCATCATTAGTAGGATGGGAACCACCTAATGTTCCTGCACTTTGGTCCGTAACGGATGAGCCAACCCCAACTCCAACACCGACCCAACGCCGACTCCAACACCGATCCCAACTCCGACACCTACCCCGATACCAACCCCAACACCTAATGGGGATAAAATTATTGTGGGGTATTGGCACAATTTTGATAACCATTCAACGGTTATCCGTCTACGAGATGTTCGAGCAGATTTTAATGTAGTAAATGTGGCTTTTGCTGAACCAGTAGGTGATACCTATACAATGGCGTTTTCACCTTTTAATGCTACAGATGCAGAATTTATTTCGGATATACAGGCATTACAAGCGAGAGGAGCAAAAGTACTTATCTCTATTGGGGGAGCTAATGGTAAAGTTGAACTTCTTAATAGTGCAGCTAAGCAGACCTTTATAACAACCATGACTAATATTATTGAAAAGTATGGTTTTGATGGTATGGATATTGATCTAGAAGGCGGTTCATTAGCATTGGATGCTGGCGATACAGATTATAAAAATCCAACAACAGCCAAAGTGGTGAACTTAATTGATGCTGTTAAGACCATAAAGAATCATTTTGGTAGCACTTTTGTATTAAGTATGGCACCAGAGACAGCTTATGTTCAGGGTGCTATGAGTGCTTATGGTGGTTCGTGGGGTGCTTATTTACCAGTGATTCATGCCCTTAGAAATGATATGAATGTTATTCATGTACAACATTATAATTCGGGTTCGATGATTGGCTTAGATGGAAGGTCCTATTCACAAGGAACGGCTGATTTTCAAGTAGCTATGGCTGAAATGCTATTACATGGTTTTCCTATAGCAAATAATTCAAATAATATGTTTCAACCATTAAGAGAAGACCAAGTAGCTATTGGTATACCTGCAAGTACAAATGCTGCTGGTGGTGGTTATATTGCAACCGCTGAAATGGAAAAAGCGCTTAATTATTTAATAAAAGGACAATCATTCGGGGGATCTTATCAACTCCAAAAAGCTGGAGGATACCCTAATTTTAGAGGTATTATGACTTGGTCCATTAATTGGGATGCTCATAATAATTATGAATTCTCTACATTCTATTCTAATTATTTTAAACTTCCAACACCAACGCCTACAGCTACAGTGACCCCAACCCCAACGGCTACAGTGACACCAACACCTACAGCTACGGTAACGCCAACTCCAACAGCAATTGGTGAGAAACCAGCTAAGCCCGTTTTGTCTCACGATAATTGGGATGGTGATGGTGAATATGTATTAACCATGAATATGTGGTGGGGTGTTAATGGTTCAGAGGTAAGATATTATGAAGATAATCAATTGATTGCTACCCATTCATTAATTGAAAATAGTAATGAAGCACAAAGTGATACCCTAAGTATTTCTGGCAAGCCAAATGGTACCTATGGGTATTATTGTGAGTTAGTCAATGCAGCAGGCTTATCAACAAGCGATGTGGTAACAATAACAGTATCCAATGGTGGGCAGCCAACACCGACGCCAACGCCAACCCCAACTCCAACACCGACTCCAACACCGACGCCAACACCTACTCCGCCTCCAACGGGTAAGAAAATAGTTGCTTATTATCCAGAGTGGGGTGCTTACTCAGCCCATAACCAATATGCACCAGCAGATATACCATGGGATAAAGTAACCCATATTAATTACGCTTTTGCTGATATTAAGAATGGTGAAGTTGCCATATTTGATAATTGGGCAGCTACAGGTATTGCCTTTGGTGAACCTTGGGATTCTCCTTATAAAGGGTGTTTAGGACAGTTCAAGAAGTTAAAAGAACAGTATCCAAATACCACCACATTAATTTCTGTTGGCGGATGGTCAAGATCAGCTGAATTCCATAATGTAGCGGCCACACAAGCTAGTCGAGAGAAATTTGCTCAGAGTGCCGTTGCCTTTATTCGTCAATGGAATTTTGATGGTGTAGATATCGATTGGGAATATCCAACATTTTACCGTCAAGGAGATACCGTGGATAATCCGAATGATCTAGGTACACCTTATGCAACACCTGATGAAAAACATACGTTTACGCTGTTGATGCAAGCACTTCGAGTTGCTCTTGATCAAGCGGGTAGTGAAGACGGCAGATATTATAGCTTAACAACAGCAGTAGGAGCAGGTAAAGATAAGATTGAACAAACAGAACCTGATCTATATGCTCAGTATGTGGATTTTATTAATGTTATGACTTATGATATGCATGGTGCATTCGAAGGTATAACAGGTCATCAAGCGCCATTATACTTTAATGCAAATGCAGAGCAGGCCTATAGAAGCTATTTTGAAACCGTTTACACAGATCCTGTAGAAGTAGAGGCTAATGTGGAACTGGTGAAAAAATACACAACAGATGAGGCAATGAAACAATTTCTAGCTTATAATATACCAGCAAATAAATTGGTTGTAGGTTCACCATTCTATTCAAGAGGCTGGTCAACAGTACAAAATAATGGCCCAATCCCTGAATTACCAGGTTTATATGCCACATGTTCTGCTAAAAACTCAACAGGTACATATGGTAGCCAAGGCATCTGATGGTGGCCGATATGCAGGGGTTAACCCATATTATCATTTGAAAGGCATGGAACAAGATGCTTCTTTCCAGAAATATCGAGATCCTGTTTCAAAAGTACCTTATCTTTATAGTGAATCAAAGGGCGAAATGTATACCTATGAAGATAGCGTATCTTTACAAGAAAGAATTGACTATGTGAACAATAATAACTATGGAGGCGTTATATTCTGGGAAGTTACTGGAGATTATGTTCCTTCAACGGGTACCAACAAAGGTGGTGTTGGTGAACTGGTCAACATACTATACAATGGGCTTATAGGGCAATAGAAATACAAAGTGATAACATCTTAAGATGTTATCACTTTGTTCTGGTATAGGAAAGTACTGCATTTTGCTTACAAGGTACCATACTTTCCTATACCTCTTAAAACGTATACAAAGCATACTTTCTTGTAGTATAAGAAAGTTCTACTTTCTATTTTCCTTGAAATCTTTTACGTGACGAAGTCACTTTTGTTCTGGTATAGGAAAGTACTGCGTTTTGCTTGCAAGGTACCATACTTTCCTATACCATCTGAAACGTATGCAAAGCATACTTTCTTGTGGTAAGGGCTTAATCTCTATATACATAAATTATAAGGTGTATGTTGGGATAGAGTCACTAACAGATGAAGGAAACATAATATATAGAGAATAATAGTATTGAGGTAATAGTATGATGCCAGATATGATTTATTACAACTATCCATACATGAGCCGAAAGAAGTTAAAAAAGCATAAAGATCGCTTAATTACTGTAGTAGGTATTGGTAAAGTAGAAGTAGAACCAGATATCATCGTTATAAATATGGGTGTCACCACTCAAGATACAGATGTTGTAAAAGCTCAAGATGACAATAAAACCAAAATGAATAAGGTCATAGATGGACTCCGTAGAGACGGTGTTAGCCAAAATGATATAAAAACGACTCAGTTTTCAGTTACACCCAGGTATAATTACGTAGATGGTAAACAAGAATTTATAGGTTATGTAGTAAATAATGTAATCCAAGTAACAGTTAGAGATATGGATCAAGTTGGAATGATTATTGAAAATGCATTGAAAAATGGGGTTAATAACCAGCGAGGCTTAAACTATACAGTGAGTGAACCGGAAATATATTATGAAGAAGCATTAGAGTTAGCTGTTATAAATGCCCGTGAAAAAGCACAAAATATTGCTATGACGTTACAATCGAGCATAAATATGCGACCTATTAAAGTTATTGAGAAAACAAATAGAGATCAAATAAGTCCACGTGAAGGTCAATACATGGTAGTGGATGGAGGTGTTCCTGTTCGAGCAGGAACAATGCAAATCGTTGCTAAAGTAGAAGCCACATTTGAATATGAGTAGATGTTAAGGGACTGTCGAATCATACATTATTCAACGTTAAGGAAGCAAAACCTAGTCTATCTTCCAAAACGTATAACCATGATTAAAAATGTATGATCCGACAGCCCCTTTGTTTAGCTATCTTATCCACTTCTTTAATATTTTGGTAAAGAAAAGTTAATAACATGTAAATGTTATGTAATAGCAATGGTAAGGTAGTTAGGGTATAATAAATGAAGTTGATTTAATATTTATAACATAAGCTATACATATTAAATATGAATAGAGGAGGGCTATAATTATGCTAATGGACTTAGATTTTTATGATAATCGTTTTTTGATGTTTGTTCTTGATGGGATGGCTAATGATTTGGAAGACCAAGGTAATGATGTCATTCGTATGACTCTGGGAAAATCAGAGTTACCCTTGCATCCCAACATTAATCGAGCAATGGAAGAAGCGCTAAATGATTTCAAAAAAAAGTACATATGTTTTTCCAGCAGGTTTACCACAGTTAAAAGAAAGATTAGCTCAACATTATTTAGAACGCTATCAAGTAAAGATTCCAGATAAGAACATTATGATTGGAGCAGGCACAAGTTCATTGTTTCGTAATATATTTCAGTTGCAATTGAAACCAGGTGATGAAGTTCTATTGCCATTGCCTTATTATTCGTTGTATCATTTCAGTGCTTTGCTTGCTGGTGCAACTATAAAATATTATAGAATTAATACGGAAACTTTATCTGTCGATATGGCATCTTTTAGACAGAACTTCACTTCTAAAACTAAAATCGTTGTTATTAATTCGCCAGGTAACCCCCTAGGCAATATTGTCACGAAGGATGAATGGTTAGCTATAGATGATATTGTAAATGGACAAGCTATAATTGTAAGTGATGAGATATATGATAATACGTGTTTTCAGGATGGCTTTATGTCAGCTATACAATTGAAAAAAAATACAAAATCTTCTTACATTATTACCAATGCATTTTCAAAAGGCTATAGGATGTATGCAAGGCGAGTAGGTTACTGTATTGTACCTGATGATATGGTTGAACCTCTTACGGTTATACAACATCATACCTTACTTACACTTGACCCGGTTGTACAATATGGTGCCATAGAGGCGTTGAATCAGCAAAGGGAGGTAGAATCTCTTGTTAACACTTATAAAGAACGTTGTGTTTATACCATCAGGCGGTTTGATGAAGTATCCGATATAAAAGCCATACCAGCTAAAGGTGGATTTTATATAACCTTAGATTGTGAAGATTATATGAAAAATAATAATATTGCCACCAGCTTAGAGTTAGCAACACAGATTATTAATAAAACGTATGTAGGTGTTGTTCCTGGTTCTGATTTTGGGTTACCTAATACTTTAAGGCTTTCATTTTCAACTTCAAAATATACGGAGGGAATTGACAGATTGGTGGCTTTTTTTTACTGACTAAATACAGTTGATGTTTGAACACATCATTTTGATAGAAGGATTATCAGAATTGGTTAAGTATAATATTTGGAGGTAGGGTATATGTTTGGTAAAAGAAAAAATGGTATAAGATTTCTTAGAACAAGGATATTCTTGGATAATGTTAAAAGCTTTGTTCGAGGGTGGTATTTTCGCTTTAGTAAACGAAAAGTCAAACATGAGGATATGGAGAATTGGCACCTTGTATCAGAATACGCAATTGATATCAACTGGCGTGAGGAGTTAGGAGAAATTAATCATAGTCGTATTCATAATATGAGCTTGGGTGCTGATACAATAAATGGAACCCTTTTGAAACCAAATCAGACTTTTTCATTAAGGAAGGTTCTAGGAGAGGCAACAGTAGAAAAAGGCTATGCACAAGGACCTGTATTTAGAAATGGTAAAACCACGTATACAACTGGCGGAGGACTTTGTCTAGATAGCTCTGTACTATTTAATGCTATTCTATTTGGTAATCTTAAGATATTAGAAAAACATAATCACAGCACAGATTTATGGGGAGAAGACCGCTTCGTTGACCTAGGTAGGGATGCAACCTACGTATATGGTCGAAAAGACTTGAAGTTTCAAAACAATACCAATACGGATCTGGTTATCAGTATGGGTGTATCTAAAGAAGATTTGGTCATATGGTGTAAAGTGTTTTCGCGTGATAAGATGGATACCCTTGTGAAAGTAGAAAAGAAAATTTTAAAAGAGTTATTACCAGAGATCACAAAAGATGTGGATTTTGTTAAAGGCTGGGAAGTGGTCACAAAAAGATATCATCAACATGGTGATAACAATCGATTAACCTATGAGAAGAAAGAAGTATATAAGCCTTTTGTAAAAGGAATAAGTTAATACAGTTTGCATAAGCATGTAAAAGCAGATATGTGCATTTTTCGGACTTTGTTGAAATCAAATGATAGTAATGTTAAGATAAGTACGGAACTACGTTAGCACTAAAGCGTATGATGGACGTCATAATGTTCGTGGTAAATAGGAGGGAAGCATGTGATAAGACATACATTGCTACTAGAAATACTTATTTCGGTTTTGTATATCAAAGAAATAGTTGTTGATCAAGACCATAGCTTATTTGCTATGATTATGGCGTTGCTTATATATCTTTGTTTAAAGGTTATTTATTATATTTTTATAAATAAAAACGTTAATAAGTATATTTCTTTCTTATTAGTTATAACGATTATTGGACTTGGTGGTAGCGTTTTTCAACCAATGACTTATTTTTTATCCATTAATTTAGCACAATTTATAGGTTCCATTAAAAAAGGAAAGTATTTCTTTATCAGGTATGTCCTTATTGTATGCATTATTGATTCCGAAGATTTATTTACAAAATTTTATCTTATTAAATGTATTTTCAGTGCTTTTTATATGGGTTAGCGTCACGATGACTGAGACATCAAATAGACTATCTGCTGAAAATAGGGCATTGAAACATGAGAAAGAAAAATTAAAAGAACTTGGATTAAATGCCAAAGAATATGCCCTGCATTTAAGACATGCATCAAGACTTGAAGAAAGAAATGTAATTGCTCAAAAGCTTCATGATGAGCTGGGTCACACATTATCCGGTAGTACCATGCAACTTGAAGCTTCACTTCTCATGATGGATAAAAACAAAGAAAAAGCAAGAGATATCCAGAAAACAGTTATTAAAAACTTACGAGACGGTACAGAGTCCATAAGAAAAATTCTAAAGAGCATCAAGCCTGAAACAGCCAGTGTTAACATACAAACAATTAAAATGCTAACCATGGAGACACAAGAAAAAAGCGGTATTATCATAGAGCTACTATATAACAGTGATATTGCAGATATCGATTATATAAAGTGGCATGTCATTACCATTAATATAAAAGAAGCGTTGACAAATATGATGAAATATTCAAAGGCTACAAAATGTAGCATAAAATTTGAAAGACTAAATAAACGATATAAAATTTCATTAACGGATAATGGAATAGGGTGTAATAACATAAAACAAGGAATGGGTTTACAGGGGATGGATGAACGCTTATCTAAGATAGGGGGGGCAACTTATTGTGGATGGGGCAGATGGTTTTAATGTGATTATGCTATTACCGATTTAGATTAATTCTATATCAGGTATCAGAAAGGAAAATAATATGCCAATAAATATAATCATTGCAGATGATGATGCTCTCATACGAGAGAGTTTAAAGATTATTTTTTGATTTGGATGAAAGATTTCATGTTGTCAACGTAGCGAAAAATGGTAAAGAAGCTTATGACATATGCAAGAAAGAAGCAGTTGACGTTGCCCTCTTAGATGTGCGTATGCCTATTTTAAATGGGGTTGAAGCAACTGCAAAAAATCGTTTCAGATACCATGGTAAAAGTATTGATATTAACCACCTTTGACGAAGATGACTATATTAAGAATGCTTTTCTTAACGGTGCATCAGGCTATCTTCTAAAGAATAATCCTCCAGAACAGATTAAGAATGCAGTTATTGCCGTTCAAGGGGGAAACGCAGTTGTTCAAGATGTTGTCATGGAAAAGATTAAAAATCCTACCAGCAGAAATAATAAAGAAGATAAACTTAAAGAGCTAACGACCAGGGAAAAAGAGATCGTTACATTAATTGCCAAAGGTTTAACGAATAAAGAGATCGCCAATCAGTTGTTTATTTCAGAAGGTACAGTTAAAAACACGGTGAGCAATGTGTTAAGCAAATTAGCTTTAAAGCATAGAACCCAGATAGCCATTTATTATTTAGAAGATTAATAAACAAAATTTCATTACTTTAGTAATGGTATAAGTCGTGACACTCTTCACTAACGAAGAGTGTTTTTTATTATGTATGATAATACTATAAATAATAGATGCAAAAATGTATTAACAAAGGAGGCATATCATGGATATTGTAGCTGTAAAACAATTAGTAAAAAGATTTGGTGATATTACGGCAGTTGACCATGTGGATTTAAGTATAAAAGAAGGAGAAATATATGGTTTGCTTGGACCTAATGGAGCAGGTAAGACCACAATGATAAATATACTCTGTGACATGGTTAAGAAAGATAGTGGTGAACTATGGCTTTTTGGTCATAAGATCAATAAAATGAGAAAAAAAAACCAAGCAAGAAATAGGAGTTGTACCTCAGAATATAGCTATTTATGATGACTTGACAGCCAAAGAAAATGTGATATTTTTTGCTTCATTATATGGGTTAAAGGGTGATTTATTAAAAGAGAGAACATTAGAGGCATTGGCTTTTGTGGGGCTTATAGACCAACAGAAGAAATTTCCTAAGACGTTTTCAGGTGGTATGAAAAGAAGGCTCAATATTGCATGCGCCATTGTTCATCATCCTAAGCTCATTATTATGGATGAACCCACAGTGGGTATAGATACCCAATCAAGAAGTCATATTTTGAATGCAGTCAAGAAGTTAAACAACATGGGAAGTACCATCATCTATACCACACATTATATGGAAGAAGCTGAATTTCTGTGTACAAGAGTTGGTATCATGGACCATGGAAAAGTTATAGCAGAAGGAACCTGTGAAGAGTTGCAAAGTATTGTGACAGATAGAAAAAGTATTGTTATTCAAACAGGGATAGGCAAAGAAATTAAGCCTGATAGTCTAAAAAGCATTAAAGGTGTACTGAGTGTTACCCTTCATGAAAATGTAGTAACCATCGAATGCCCCAAGGAAAGTGATTGTATTACAGAAGTTTTAGCTTACTTTTCAGAACAAAACATTATCATTAGAGACATTAAGATGCAAGGGGTAAGTCTTGAAACTGCGTTTCTTAGTCTAACTGGGAGGAGGCTTAGAGATTAATGATCCTATTAAAAATTGCCATGAAAGAAATTTTACAATATATAAGAGATGTAAAAACCTTGGCACTCATGACACTTATGCCTATAATCGTCATATTTATATTGGGCATGGCTATGTCATCAGCATTTAGTCCAAGTGGGGTATTATCCATGGAAGATGTACATGTAGAATACCTAATTGAAGGTGAAAAGGGAGCGTTAACAATAGGCTTTGAAAACATGATGCGTCGTATGTTAACAGATGAGCGTCATTTATCAGAAGTAAGGGATAGAAAGGAATCACTAAATCGTATTAAAAATAATGAAATTGCATCTTTTATTGAAATTAATGAAGAACATCAAACAATCTCACTTTATAAAAATAGTAGATATAGCACCAATGGATCTATCATAGAAGGTCGTTTAAAAACATATATTAACCAAGTTAATGCTATTTATAAGATAAAAGGTGTTGAATCACAATTGATTGATAATATGCAATTAGAAGGTGAGAGGGACAATTATACAGCCATAAAACGTTTTGATGTAGAAGAGCGTGCAAGTGCAATGGATTATTTTGGGGTAGCCATGTGCACCTTGTTTGTACTCTATAGCATGACCGTCTTTGTCACCCGAAACATTAATGAAAAGAAAAAAGGAGCTATGGATCGCGTGCTTGTATCATCGTAAGTAAGCGGGATATTCTGCTAGGAAAAGTACTTGGTGGTGTTACCATTACAACCATACAGTTTGCTTTAGTTATAGCTACCACTATATTTATCTATAATGTAAACTGGGGAGATAATCCAGCCTATGCATTTATGTTGATGTTCACGTTCATATTTTTGGCTGTATCCATTGGAACAACTTTAGGATTGTTATTTAACAGCGAAGAAAAAGCCATGATTATTATACATGTGTTGATTGTTATTGTTGCACTTTTTTGGCGGAAGCTATATGCCATTAGCAGGTTTAGGTTTATTTGGTGAAATTGGTAAATATTTTTTTTCTCCTGTTTGGTGGAACGTTAAGGGAATGATGAACACCATATACCAAGGTGATATGAGTACATTCTATATAGCTATGGTCATCAATGTAGGCATTGCTATTTTATTGCTTATGCTAGCATCATGGAAAATGACGAAAAAGGAGGGCTTGCTTCATGGGTAAATTCATATTAGTTGTTAAAACCATACTGAAGAGAATGTTTAAAAAGCCATCCAGTTTCTTGTTGTATCTCTTATTGCCTATTGTTGTCAGCATTGGCATGTATTTACTTTTTAGTCTTGAAAGCCATCATAAATTAAATATTGCTGTTGTTGACTCGGACCACTCCATGCTGTCACGTTCACTTATAGGAAATTTAGAAGGGACAGATGGATTTAATATAGCTTATGTGCAGCTTGGTGATCTTGATCAATATATGAAGAATACAGGTACGGTATTAGCCTATATCATACCTAGCGGTTTTGAAAAAAATGCTTCTATCCGGTGACAAACCAGCCATTGACATTCTGGCGGTGGGTAATCAGGATACAGCTTGGTTGAAAGAAATAACCAATGCACACATTGATACGTTAAGGATGATGGCAGAAGCTGTCAACTACCAAAAGAAAGAATTATATGAAAGCCTTTACAAGATAAATAAAGGTACGGTTAATGACAAGACTACGCTTGTTAAGGATGAGTCAAACACTAAATCCATTACAGTAAGAGTTTTTGGGAATTATATGGTCGTGTTATTAGTAAGTGCCTTTGCAATACCTTTTCAAATTCTAAATGAAAAAAGACTAGGTACATTTGCAAGAATAAGTATGTCGCCTATTCATCCTAAAAGTTATATTTTTGCAAACATCGTCGCTAACCTATTGGTTATAATGGTCCAAGTGGGTGTGGCGATACTGACATTGAAATATGCATTAGGTGTGGACTTCTTTGTTAGTCCCTTGATCATCTACTTGATTTTGATACTCTTTGCTTTATGTGGTATAAGTCTTGGTGTGTTTATTGCAGCCTATTCTAAAAATACCAATACAGCAGGAGCATTAATGGGTATTATTGTATCACCATCCTGTATGATTGCTGGATGCTTGTGGCCAATAGAATTTATGCCAGAGTATATGCAAAAGCTTGCTTATATCACACCTCATAGATGGACTCTTGATGCCATTAGTATTATAATGGCGCGACAAAATTTTGTAGAAATACTACCCCATTTACTGGTCGTTCTTAGCTTTACAGTATTGTTTTTCTTAACAGCAGTATATAAGTTTAAGAATGAAGATAAATTATTATAGCTTTATTATGTGACAATGGAAGGGGCTGTCTTATAAAAGCAATATTGCAGGCTAGACGGTTTTGTAAAATATTAAAGCTTAACCTCTTATATTTTACTAAGACATGCCTAATTTGCTATTAAGAGACAACCCTTCCACTATATCATTGTTCAATGTTTTTTCATATTCTTTTGTTATCAATCCAGTCTAAAATATAATCTAGTACAAGACCAATATTACCAACTTGACAATGATGAGAAGCAGACTCACTTCTTGTGAATATTTTTCCAGACACAGATTGTGCATTAACAAGGGCTTTCTTTTGCTTTTCAAAAAATGGTGTATAGATATCATCTTCACCTGCTAAGAGAAGTGCATCTTGGGTAATATATTTTGAGATTTTTTTTAGTATTATACTTTTTTTAAACTGTTTATATAGTCACAGATTGAATGAACACCAAATACATGGTAGCCCTGGAGAATTAACCATTCAAGGAAAAGATGATTGAAAACCTTCTTTTCAGCTTTTTTCCAAAACCAGCTTTTCTTAAAAAAGTAAAAAAAACATGGAATCATAAGTTGTAGAGATCTTGAGAACTTGTTTAGAAAAGCGCCATAAAAAAAATCATAAATAATATCATAAAGAATCACGCGTTTAATTCTTTTCTCAAAAGCAGCTGCACGAGCGGCTAGATACCCTCCTAATGATATTCCAATTAAAGTGACATCATCTATACCATAATAATCAAGTACTTTCGACACGGGTTTCTCCCATTCGTGGGTTAAGACCATGTTGTAGTTATAGAGTGTTGCACCTTGACCAGGACCTTCAAACAATATAACATCATATCCTGCGTTATTAAATGTTTTACAGAAAGGATAAAGCTCTTGGTTGAAAGAGTCATATCCACCATGTACTAGAATCCATCCTTTTGTCGCTTTGCTTGTCATCATACGCATTACATGTAAGTACCCTTTATCATAAGGAATTTTTTCATACATGATGGGTTCATCATTATAAGCTATTTTATAAGCTTTTATACATGCGTTATACAATTGCTTTTTTTTCTGGGTCACCACCTAGTGAAAAAAAATTCAGCAGCACGTAGATAAGTTGCGCCAGTAAGCCAATTTTTATCTCGAATAGCTATCTCACCCAACTCTTTAAAGGTTTCTTTTGAATCAACAAGCGTATTTATACATTTGCCAACTTCGGTTATTTCGGAATACTTTAAAAAAGCCAATGGAGTACCAACGATTAAGTTGGAAATTCAATAGATTATTCTCATGAAAAGTATGATAACCAATAGGGAAATTAAATATCATGAATGTTCACTTCCTTTCATCAAACAACATACCATTGGTATAATTATACCTATGGTATGTTGTGATGTCAATATAAACTTTTTATTTGTTTTATATTATTATGCATAACGGGTGAAACAACATTAAAAAAAAGGTTGATATGATTTGAAAATTGTAGTATAATGAAAACAAATTACGATATCGAAATTCGATAACGAAAAACGATAAGGAGGTTGTGTTATGAATAACTATGTGAGTAAACGGCTGTTTCAGGGGTTGATATGTATTCATATATTGCATCATGCTAATAAAGAGCCCTTTTATGGTAGTTGGATGTTGGAGGAACTATCCGAGCATGGCTATAAATTAAGTCCTGGAACTCTTTATCCAATACTACACAGTCTTGAAAAAAGAAAATTTTATCAAGCACTTTGATAAAAAATGTAAATGGGAAAATTCGAAAGTATTATACCATTACGGAACAGGGGAAACAGCAACTCTTGGAATCTAAAAAAATATGTGGCAGAATTAGTCGCTGAAATCGGCATGATAGAGGAGGGATAAACATGTTTGAATTCATAGATGTTCGGTATAAAGATATTATTGATATACCATCTTTGGTTATTAAAAAAAAGATCAAATTACAACGTTGATTGGAGAAAGTGGTGGTGGAAAAAAAACGACCATCCTACGCTTATTAAATAAGATGATTTCACCAACAGACGGGGAGATCATGTTTCAGAATAAGGCATTAGGGAACATCAATTCAGTATCTCACCGTCAGCAAGTAACCATGTTATCGCAAAATCCTATTGTTTTTGATGGAAATATTAAAGAAAATTTAATAGTGGGTTTTGAGTTTCAGGGAAGACAGATCCCCAATGACACAACGTTAAATGAGGTATTAAAAAGAGTACAATTAAAGAAAAATCTGTTGGATTCCGTAGAACGTCTATCAGGCGGAGAAAAGCAAAGATTAGCTTTAGGAAGAGTGCTACTTCTTGACTCACCCATATATCTACTGGATGAACCTTCAGCGGCATTAGATGATAGCACAGAAAAAAATTAATAATAGAGATGTTTACTGAGTTTGCTAAAGAGAATAATAAAACACTTATTATGGTCACCCATTCAAAAGATATTGCTTATAAGTATTCAGATGAGATTATAAAAATTGCAAATGGTAGATGTGTATTGGAGGGAGAATAATGGAAGGCGTTATGAATTTATCAATATGGCAGGTAGTATTAGCTTATATATTTGTTATCATTGTGCTTATTATAGTAAAAGTTCGTGGTATCAATAGACAAAAGGAAATTATCATATCATCTATTCGTATGACCTTACAACTCATATTAACTGGGCATGTTTTACAATTTGTTTTCAATAATCCAAATCCAGTAATAACCATAGGTATTATTGCTATCATGGAGGTATTTGCCATCTATACAATCTTTAAAAAAATTTAAAGGAAAATTATCCTTATCATTAAAAAAAAGGTCATAGCAGTATCCATGAGTATGGGAACACTTTCTTGCATTTTCTATTTTTTACTGATTGTAGTGCGCATATCCCCTTGGTATGATCCAAGATATTTTATTCCTATAGCTGGTATGCTCATTGGTAACTCCATGACAGGAATTTCACTTGGTATCCATTCCCTTGTTGAAGGGATGACAACGAGGAGAGCACTTATAGAAGAGGCATTAATACTAGGGGCTACCCCTCAAATCGCTTCAAGGAGTGTGATTAATCTAGCTTTTGACTCAGCTATTCTCCCAACCATTAATTCCATGGTTGGTATGGGGATCGTGTTTTTACCAGGTATGATGACCGGACAGATTCTAGCTGGAGCAGATCCAACCCTTGCTATTGCCTATCAGATAGCTATTATGTTAGGAATTCTGGGATCTGTTGCATTGACAGTCATCATCATGCTTAAGTTAAGCCATGGTACATTTTTTAACGAGGATAGTCAATTAATGTTATAAAAAATAAGCTCTCAGTGCCGTATTTATAATTATTGCCATAGTATCGAAATTATGTTATCTAATGGTAGATGTAAAGTACAGGGCTAGAATAGAACAGATAACGGTATTAATGCCCATATATCCTATTAATGTAATCTCTTGCATGTATTGTTTTCTAGTATCTTGAGGAAATACAATAAGTTGCAAAGTATTTTCATTAATAGGATGTATTGGTTATTTATTGTACCGCTACTAAGCGAGCAGACAGTTACTGAAAAAACAACTTTTAGATGATTCTTTTTGCCTCGTTTTAGGATGAGGTGATCATCATGGAGGTCTTTAGTGGTGAGTACATGGCCAGCTTGCAGAATCTTCTCTTGATTGACAGATATTCCACCTTGTGTAATAAGACGCCTTGCCTCTGACTTAGAGGGCACAAAGCCTGTGATACATAACAAGTCAATAAGAGAAATATTATTTGCTATAAGAGCTTTATCTTGTTGGCACATTGGCATATGTTTGGAAGATGATTTTTTACCGAAAAGTTCTTTAGCAGTTTGTAGGGCTTTGGTAGCTTCATCTTCACCATGTACCAACTTAGTAATTTCATATGCCATCAGGGTTTTAGCCTTTCTAATATCCTGATCGCATATGGAAATAATCTCTTCTAGTGGTACACGTGTGAATAGACGTAGTAACATTTCTGTGTCGCAATCATCGACATTGTAGAAGTATTGGTAGAAATCGAAAACTGTTGTTTTTTTCTCTTGCTACCCACAATGTACCTGTTTCTGTTTTACCCATCTTTTTCCCTTCTCTTGTCATAAGAAGAGGGCAGGTTAGTCCAAACATATCACCATGGGTATCGTCATTGGCAAAGCTATGTTTACGACCAAGATTCGTTCCAGCTACAATATTACCCCATTGGTCACTACCACCAATCTGTAAGGTACAACCATAGGTCTTATGAAGATGAACAAAGTCGTAAGATTGCATCAACATGTAACTCATCTCAAGGAACGTCAAACCACCTTCTTTTAATCGGTTGGCATAAGCATCAGCCTGCAACATGGTATTCATATTAAAGTGTACGCCAATATCACGCATGAAATCAACAAAATTATAAGGGTTAATCCAATCTGCATTATTAAGAATAATGGCAGCGTTATCTCCCTCTGTACAGATGAAACGACTTGCTAGAATCCTCACTTCCTCCACATTATGAGCAACTTGTTCCTTTGTTAACATTTTGCGCATGTCACTCTTGCCACTGGGATCGCCAATAAGAGCAGTAGCACCACCAATGACCAAGATACCCTTATGCCCAACATCCTGTAAGTAGCGAAACATCATCAATGCAAAAAAGTGACCAATATGCAGACTATCTGCGGTCGGATCTATTCCCAAGTAAAAAGTAATAGGCTTCTTACTATTAAGTGCTTTTATAATCTCTTCTTCATGTGTTGCTTGGTAAATGTAACCTCTTTCCTTCAATACTTCAAATACATGTTCCATCTAAGTAGCCTCCTTATATAAATTCTAATTAAAGTAATGGTGTCAAAAGCTTGACACTTTATCAATTAATGATTAATCATGCAACGTAACTTCGGCCAAAGTTAAACTAAATAAAAACAATCAAAAAACTCCCGTCCTTCATAAAAAGGACGAGAGTAACAATCACGTGGTACCACCTTCATTCATTGCTGCCTTACGACAACAATCTTAACAAGCACGCTAATGAATCATGGTTCAAAAGGATGCCTTGGTATGATAACGTATACCTTACGTCACTAGTCTACTCGTACCCTAAGGTCTTTCGATAGGAAACTCAAAGAGGTATTCACATTAGCTTGTTTGAAGCCTTTCACCAGCCGGCATCTCTCTGAAAAACGTTGCTAATACTACTAATTCTTATCAGTGTTTTTAATATGATATGGTGTTTTTCAAAATGTTGATTATGATTATATGCCAATGTTTCATTCTTGTCAAGGTATTTTTTTAAATAATAATTTAAAGGTAGATGGTAAATGTATCATTTATGAATAAAATCTTAATTTATAGCTGAGAGACATGACAAATGAGAGAGATTCATATAAAATAGAAGTAGTTGCAAAGAGAGCGTCAGTAGATTTTACCAGGTAATGTTTAGGTAGAAGAGAACTGCGAGTAATACTGTGAGCAAGATAATATAAAGGAGGCTTTATTATGGAACAGGGTAAAGTACTTATCGTTTTTTATTCTTTAAGTGGTAATACAAAGTTAATGGCAGAAGAGATAGCCAAATGTACGGGTGGTGATCTATTACAATTAGAGCCTAAGAACAGCAAGATTAAACCAAAGGGATTTATGAAGTTCGTATGGGGTGGAAGACAAGTAAAGATGGGTAGTAAGCCAGATCTTATGCCTTACGAGATAGATTTTGATAAATATGATACGGTTATTTTTGGTACACCTATATGGGCGAGTCGTTATGTGCCTGTGTTGCATACTTTCTTATCAGAACAAGTGATTAAGGATAAAAAAAATAGCTTTCTTTTGTTGCCATGCAGGTGGTGGTAATGGAAAATCTTTTGATGGCATGAAGGAACTATTACAAGGTAATCAATTTATTGGTGACATAGAGTTAAAAGATCCACAGAAAAAAGGATTAGAAGTAGCTTATGAGAGCGTAAGGACATGGATACAAGATATTTTGGCGTAGTTTCATAAAATAAGGAGGGATGACATGCGTGTAGATCGCTTACTTGCAATCATTCTTTATCTAAGTAATCGAGGTAAAACAACTGCAAAAATATTAGCAGAGCATTTTGAAGTGACTATTCGAACCATCTATCGGGATATTGATAAGTTATGTGAGGCAGGCGTACCAATCTGTGCAGAAGGTGGTAAGGGTGGCGGCTACTACCTCATGGAGAACTATTCAGTGGATCAGCTTTATCTTGGAACAGATAAGATGGATTCTTTGCTTACAATCATTGATAATGTACAGAATGTAATAGGCAAGAATGATTATGTTCAGGAGATTCTACAGCGCCACAAAGATCAGCGGAAAGAAAGTGAAGACAGGTTTAGTATTAACATGAGTCATTTTAGCTTGCAGGATGATATAAAAGATTATATGTACCTTACAAGTAAAGCCATCAAAGAAAACAAGTTGCTTACTTTTAACTATATCAATCGTCGATTTCAAGAAGAAATGAGGATAGTAGAACCTGTCTATATATCTTTTGGAGGTGGTACATGGTATCTCAATGGCTATTGTCGTATAAGAAATGACTATAGACGTTTTAAGTTCATTAGAATGAGAAATCTATACCTTGGTGATACTTATGAAGGTAATGACATAACCATGAATGAATTGAAAGCGTTGAACAATAAAGAATTTATAAACAGGAGTATCAAAGTGGTCTTACGATTTGATGAAAAATACGGTAAGCGTTTACATGAATATTTTGATAAGGAAACCATTACCCAGAATGCTGATGGCAGCTACGATGCTTATGATTATTTTCCACATGATGAAGGTTTAATTCGTCATATTCTTGGTTTTGGGACATGGTGTAAGGTTATAGAACCTATAGCATTAAGAGAAGAAGTGAAAGCTTATCTGCAAGAAATCAATCATTTGTATGACTATAATACATGACGCATATAGTCAAATGACCGAAGGAGGATATATGATAGAAAAAAGTATATGCCTACACAAAAGAGGCATCAGATTTGTTAGAGAATATTATTGAGAGAGATGATATGCGTCTTAATCATGTGGTGGTTCCACCAGGAAAATATTTTCCAAAACATCCAACAGATGCAGAAGTATGCATTATTATTATAAAAGGTGAGTTAGATATGACACTAGCTGATCAAGATAAAAAGACTTATGCAATGGGACAGGTGGTAGAAGTACCTAAAGGGACACCATCCATTTTAGGAAATGGGTCACAAGAACCTGTTGAATTATTTGTAATTAAGCGCTAAGGACATGAAGGGTTTGAGTTAGACAATAGAAAGTGGTGTTTTATGAAACAGATTTTAATACAAAATGGTTACATCATAACCATGAATGGTAACAAGGATTTCTATGAGAAAGCAGATATACTTATTGAAGATGATAAAATTAAGATCATAGGTCAGATTGATCTTAGTCAGATTAGTTCTGATGCTGAAGTGCTAGATGCAGCAGGTAAGATTGTGATGCCTGGGCTTATTAATACCCATGTTCATCTATCCCAGCAATTAGCAAGAGGGATAGCGGATGATGTAGATCTCTTAACATGGTTAAGAGAGCGTATTTGGCCTTATGAAAGCGAAATGACTCTTGAGGATTCTTATATATCCTCCTTGGCCTGTTGTACAGAACTTATACGTTCAGGGGTAACATGTTTTGCTGAAGCTGGTGGTCAAGAAGTTGACGGTATGGGACGAGCTGTCTCAGAAGCAGGTCTTCGAGGTGTCCTTTGTCGTTCAACCATGGACCAAGGGGAAGGTTTACCTAAGAAGTGGCAAGAATCCACAGATGAAAGTTTAGATAAACAGATTGCTTTGTATAAAAAGTGGCATAACCAGGCTGATGGACGTATTCGTTATTGGTTCGGAATACGTACACTATTTAATGCCAGTGACGATCTTATTGTTAGAACTAAGGAACTTGCAGATCAGTACAATGTAGGCATTCATATGCATGTGGCTGAAGTGGAAGAAGAGATACGATTTGCAAGGGAGTCTAGAGGAGCTAGTACGGTGGAACATCTAGCTAATTTAGGGGTTCTAGGTGAAAATCTTTTAGCTGTTCATACCGTATGGTTAACAGATCGTGAGATTGATTTCTTTAAATTATATGATGTGAAAGTATCCCATAATCCTGGGGCGGCTATGAAGGTGGTATTAGGGTTCGCAAGGATTCCAGAAATGTTACAAAAAAGGTATTCCAGTAGCTATTGGTACAGATGGTGCACCTTCTAATAATCGTATGGATATGATGGATGAGATGTATCTAACTTCCTTAATCCACAAAGGAAGGACGCTTAATCCTAAGGTAGTACCAGCTGAACAAATTATAGAGATGGCAACGATTAATGGTGCCAAATCTGTTCTATGGGATGATGAAATAGGTAGTTTGGAAGTGGATAAAAAAGCAGACTTGATTATACTTGACCCTCATTCAATCGGTTCCATACCACTCCATGATCCTATTGCTAATGTTGTTTATGGCATGCATTCATCCAATGTAATGTACTCCATGTGTAACGGTAAATGGTTGATGAAAGAACGACAGTTAATGACCATAGATGAAGATACAGTACTAGTGGAGGCTAGAAAGAGAGCAGAGGATATTGTTAAGCGAGCAGGTATTACGTTACCTCATCGTATGAAGTCATGTAAGTAAACATGATCAGAAAAGAGTTTCTTGAAAGGGCAGAGTGCAATCAGGACTATCATTTTTGGGTGAATTAACCAAAGACGATACACTATAGGCTTCCATGAGCTTACTAGAGGCTGGTTTTAAAAGAGATTGCAAATAACCAGGGTCTTTGATACTGGAATCAATCCACTTTTTTTTCGCTTTCCTGATCTAAGATCACAGGCATGCGATTATGAATGGGAGCCATGAGTGTATTCGGTTCTGTCGTGATGATGGTACATGTGCTTATTTTTTCACCGGCTTGATTATAATAAATACTATATAGTCCTGCCATAGCAAAGAGTTCTCTGCTTTTTAAGCTTATAAACATAGGCGTTTTATGACGACCTTCTTTTTTTCCATTCATAGAAACCGTTGGATAGGATTAAACAACGTTTCTGTAGGAAAGCATGTTTATAAGCAGGCTTTGTATCAACGGATTCACCTCTAGCATTAATCATTTTATAACCGATTTTCTCATCATTAGCCCAAGAGGGTACAAAACCCCATTTTAAATAGCCAATGCGTGTGTGTTGGTTATGACCAATGATGGAGAGAACAGGTTGACTAGGTGCGATATTATATCGTGGTTCATACTGGTGATGATCAGGTAGATTCTCAAGATCAAATCGACCTTTTAGGATATCCACCAATACATTAAAGTCAAGGGTAAGAACAAATCGGCCACACATAAACGAACCTTCTTTCTAATAAAATATAATCAAAACACATATAATGTCTTTCATTCATTATAGCAAATTATGTTTATAAGATAAATAAGAATGAAAATTAAGGGGAGTAACAAATTATTATGAAAAAGTATCTACAAACCATTACCTATGAATATAAAGCCATGCTCTCTGATTTTCGGTGGAGCTATATGCGCTATATTAAATATCAGCTCATAACCAAGTTTCTCATAGGTATTATTATGATTCCAACGTTTAAACTTATTTTAAGTTACATTTTGCGGAGTAGAGGTAGAACAAGTGTCTATAATGGGTTGTTATTAAAATATCTTGTGACACCACAAGGGATTATATCCATTATAATTACTTTATTACTGGCTATTTCTGTGGTTTTAATTGAAGTGGGTGGCTAATTATAATCAGCCATCAGGTGTATACCAAGGAAAAAGAAAGTCGTTATGATACGATTGTGTTAGCATCACTTAAACATTTTAAGAATTTAGTAGGAACAGGGGGGGGCTTATTGATTCTTTTTTATGTGTTAATCTTAACGCCTTGGCTAGACATAGGTTACCAGACCAGTCTAATTACGACCATCGAGATTCCAGGGTTTATTTTGGATTATATCAATCAAAACACTACTTTATGGGTTATCCATAGTGTGTTATTTATTGTCTTGATTTTTTGCATCTATTCGATGGATTTTTTCGCTACACTTGATTATGTTAGATAATAAATCTGCTTGGAAAGCAATAAAAGGTAGTAAAGAATTGGTGGTTAAACACTGGAAGAAATTCCTTGGTTTAACCATAGGTGTCAATGGATTGCTATTATTAGTAGCCCTATTGCTCTTTATCGTTATGTGTATTATTGGTTTTGGTATCATTGCATTAATTAATATAAAAACGGACGTGACGGTTATTGCTTTTGTTGGTTTCTTTGGATTGACCATTGTTTATATATTTGCTATCAGTTTTATTATACTGCCTATAGAAGTACACCTTTTCACAAGGTTGTACTATGGTTTGAGCGAGAAAACAGTCACACCCTTAAATCTTAAATCTAAGAAAAATCATGGAAACAAGCTAGATACTTGGTTAGCAAAACCTAAGGTAATAACAGGTATGATCATAACAGGCATGTTAATTGCTGCATCCATTACAGCCTATATTCTCTATGATATGGAAGAGGAAAAGATTAGGGTACAAGTGACTGCTCATCGTGGAAGTTCTGTGGATGCACCTGAGAACACTTTGGCAGCCATAAAAATAGCCATGGATCATAAAGCAGATTTTGTTGAAATTGATGTGCAAGAAACAGAGGATGGCCAGCTTATTTTGCTGCATGATAGTAGCTTCAAACGTACAACAGGGGTTGATGCGATACCCGGTGACATGACCCTTAAGGAAATCAAAACACTTGATGCAGGAAGTTGGTTTGATGCGATATATGCAGATGAAAAAGTACCAACCCTTCAAGAAGTCATTGATCTAGCTAAGGGTAATATTCGATTGAACATTGAAATAAAAGGAACGGGTGACGATGAGAATCTTATAAAAAAAAGTGATTCAAACCATCAGAGAAAATAATTTAATGCAATCATGTGTGGTGACATCTTTAGATTATGAGATTATTCAAGGCATTGAAGCAATTGAGCCTAGCATTAAAACAGGGTATATTATGTATGTGGCTATAGGCGATCTGAAAGATGTGAATGTTGATTTTTACAGTGTTGAGATGTCCAATGTGAATGAAAAGTTTATAGCTAAAGCTCATCTGTTAGGGCGTGAAGTTCATGTTTGGACTGTTAATAATGAAGGTGATATGGAATCCATGTTGTTATTAGGTGTAGATAATATTATTACGGATTATGATGCATTATTAAGAGATGTCATTAAGCAATTGAAGGAAGACCCATGGAGTCGTTTTATTCAGAGTACAATCTCATTAATGTATTGATGAGGTCGTACCCTTATTTTTTTTGTACTTTTGGAGAAGATAATAGAGACGAATATATCTGAGGTGAGCGAATGAACAAGAAAGAAGTAATAGCTATATTAAGAGAAATAGGATTATTACTGGAGGTTAAAGGTGAGAGCTTTTTTAAATCAAAAGCCTACTATGATGCTGCAAAAACATTGGAGCAAATGGAAGATGATATTGAGGGTCTTGTTAGTGAAAGACGTTTAGAAAGTATAAAAGGAATTGGGAAAGCTCTTAGTAAGAAAATCACTGAATTAGTGACTACAGGTGGGTTAGCTTATTATGACCGCTTAAAAGCCTCTATTCCAGAAGGCCTTGTGCACATGCTGAGAATTGATGGATTAGGTCCCAAGAAGATTATGACGCTATATGAAAAACTAGGTATTACTTCTGTAGAAGAGTTGTCGAAGGCTTGTGGAGAGAACAAACTATCAGGATTACCTGGTTTCAGTGTGAAGACTCAGGAAAAGATAGTAGAAGGTATTGAGCGGATGCACGATTATGATGAGCAGTTCCATTATCCAGTAGGCCACCTTATTGGAGAAGAGTTGTTAAAATATATGAAGGAATCAGGATCTATTATACGTTGTGATATAGCTGGAAGTCTAAGGCGTAAGAAAGAAATCATAAAAGATATTGATATAATAGCAAGTAGCGAAGAGCCAATAAAAGCTATGGACGTATTTGTATCTCACTCATATGTAGAAGATATTATTGGAAAAGGAGAGACAAAAAAAACAAGTATCTTATTACAAAATGGTATGAAAGCAGACTTAAGAGTAGTAAGTGATCAGCAGTATCCGTACGCTCTGCATCATTTTACAGGAAGCAAAGATCACAATGCGGCTTTACGACATATAGCTAAACAAGAAGGGTTAAAAATGAATGAGTATGGTGTCTTTCGTGAAGAGACCCTTATACCCTGTGCAGATGAAAAAGAGATCTTTCAACTATTTAATATGGCATATATCCCTCCAGAACTTCGTGAGAACAATGGAGAACTTGAAGCGGCAAGAGATCATAGCTTACCCAAACTCGTTGGAAATAGTGATATTAAGGGCATTATTCATGTTCATACCCAGTATAGTGATGGGAATACCACCATCGAGGAATTGGTTCAAGCATGTATCTTAAAAGGATATACTTATTTGGGGATATCTGACCATAGTCAGACTGCTGTATATGCAGGAGGGCTAACCGTGGAGCATTTAAAAAAGACAACATGAGGAAATCGATCGATTAAATGAGAAGTATCCAGATTTTACAATATTTAAAGGTATTGAATCGGATATTTTACTCGATGGTACATTAGATTATCCTGACCCTATTCTAGAATCTTTAGATTTTGTCATAGGCTCTATTCATAGTGCTTTTAAAATATCGGAAGAAAAAAATGACTAAGCGTATAATAGAAGCAGTAAAAAATCCACATATGACCATATTGGGTCACCCAACAGGTCGTTTATTACTTCGAAGAGAAGGTTATATGCTAGATATAAAAAAAAGTAATCGAGGCATGTATTGCACATCATGTTGTTATTGAAATTAATGCCAATCCATACCGACTAGATATGGACTGGCGACATATGAAATGGGCTAAGGAACAAGGAGCAAAATTTATTATATCACCAGATGCTCATAGTATAAAAGAATTGGACTATGTGAAATATGGTATTCAAGTTGCAAGAAAGGGCTGGCTGGAAATAGAAGATATTATCAATACACGTCAGCAAGAGAATTTTTTTTGTAACATATTTGTTAGATTATTTAACACGAAATTAATTGTATATCTCTGCCAAGTACTCTATAATTAATCTTTAATAAAAGAACTAGAATATGGTATTGTGGTTATTTTTAATGAACCAAGGAGTTGATAAGATGAAAAAAATAAAATGTTTAATTTGTGGTATGATGATTAATCATAAGAACTATGGTCTTAATGCATCCACATTCATGGCTGAAAATACAGATGGGAACATTGTACGTTGTCCTTTTTGTGGTGCTACAGAAGCATACTTGAGCAATGAGGATGCTTTGTTACATATCCCAGATAACCTGAGTATAGATATGCGAAAAATTTTAGATATGGGTATGAAACTAGAAATTTTTAATGGTGAATTTTATGAAGCTGCTAGTCAACAAGCTCAATCCAAGGAGCTTCAGGTGCTGTTCAAAGAACTTAGTAAAATAGAGTGGATGCATGCTAGAGTACATAAATTATTTGGTGGATTTGATACATTACCATCCTTAAGAGTACCTGATTATTCAAGGCATAATACAGACAAGCTATTATTAGCAGAAGCACAGAAACGAGAAGCCCATGCTATTGAATTCTATCAGCGGTACTATGACCAAGTGCCAGAAGTCATTCAGCAGGTTTTTAATGGGTTAATGGAGGTAGAGAGGGAGCATATGATGGTCACAGAGATTAAAGAATAGGGGGCATAAGATGTCAATAGTGCTATATGTTGTTGGGAGTATTATTATTTTCATTCATTTTATTATGAGTATAAAAACAGGTTCCTTCTATGGATTTGTAGCAGTGAATGCTACTGGATTTGCTACAGCTCTTATCTTTTTTGCGTTAGGTAAAATTTTGAGTAATCAAGAAGATATGAGCGCAGATATTCGCATAGCTACTAATAACAAGGAGCCGATTAATCCATATCAAGGTGAGTTGAAGAAATGTAAATATTGTAACAAGATGCATGATCCTATATTGTCCTCTTGCCCGTATTGTGGATTTCGAGAATAAACTTGTGGTTTGATACTTACAATGTTGTAAGGTTGTCCTCTAATATGTAAGATAATTGAATGGTATTAGTGGGGAGATTTTCGTATACTATACATATACTAAACAAAGGGGGAAATGATCATGGAAATGATTATGAAACTTATGAAATATGCTATGTTTACAGGTGTTGTGATGTTTGTAGGATACTTTATACTTAGGATTATGAATGGTGATTTGAAAGATGTAGATAATGAGCAATACAATTAAATGTTCATATAATGTAGTTAGGAATGAACATAAATAAACCCACAAAATCGTAGATTAGATTTTGTGGGTTTTTATTATAAGAGTATATAAAAATAAGCATACACAAATGTATGATTGACAAATAGCTTTTTTTTAGAGTATAATATGCAAAAACATAACTACTCAACTTTACTATAACACAAAACAGAGTAGGTGTCAAGGGTTTCTGAGAAAAAAGTTCAAAAAGTTTGGAGGGAGTATATGAAATTACCACTTATTATTCAGGAGACTTCTAAAACCAGTCAAATTCAGGAGATTGTTGCATTGAATGAGAAGACAAGAGCCTATGGACTAACGTTATCTTCTCATGAAGCGATGCAATTGATAGAAGTGAGAAATCAATTGCTTAAGGGGCATGGACGTATTGAAATGGGGACTGAAACCATGAAAAAGTTAATTGATAGTTTCTATATGTCACCTTTTATTCAACAAGATGATTATATGCTGACATTAATGGAATTACAAGAAGTTTTCTATTATATGAAGAATGAAACAGAGGACCAAATCAGCGATGATGAGTTAATTGAAGTTATCAAAGATTTTTTTTGAGAATTATTGCCGAGGGTCAGTTGAATTATTACAAGGTAGAGAAATTGAAACGTTTGCTAGAAATCAACGTATTCAGTATCAATCAGATGAATTCTATAGAGGAGGTAAGTAATCATATGAAGACTGATGCTATATAATGGAGCCCTTAGAAGGTGAAAATGAGATAGATAAGTCACAGTATACCCTATCCCTCATGGCACAAGGGATTAAAAAAGGGATGATACAACCTCAGTTTGTCCAAATGTTTCAGCAGAATACTTTAGAGATCCTAAAGAAACTGCTCGTGAAATATACCTTTGGAGAGAGTTCGTCTGTTAAAGTAGAAGTTGCAGAGAATATTATGCGATCTATCTATTATGTCATGGATGTTTATTTGGCAAGGAGTAAAACACCTTATGAAAGCATAACTCAGTTAGAAGACATGGGTATTCAAAAGGTGTATGAAGAAGGTCTTACTTATTTGCGTTGTATGGTGGAGTCTTGTAAGGAGAAGTATGAACAGGTTAAGGCCAGTAGCCTAGAATTAGATATGATAGCGTATCAGGATACCGTGAAAGATGGGCTTGATAGTTTTTTTTAAGTTATATAATGTATTATTTGGTGCTCATGATACCATGTGTAGCATTGATTACCCTTTGGCAATGGATGATATGAGCTTAGAGGGTATATTGTATATTAAGCAATATATAGAACATATAGCTATTGAAAATAGTGTCTGTCAATGTTTTTCCATAGAAAATATAGAAAGTATTCTAGAGAATTATGGTGCACTATATAAGCTTGATTATAGAGAGGCTTTAGTTAATGTATTTGAGATTGTAATTAATAATTATGTATTACGCTTGATGGCTGGATATACTAGTCGAGAGCTCCAAATAACCAAAATACAATATGATGTTATTCAGAAAGAACTTGACCAGCTGAGTGATCTTCAGGTAAGTTCCCTAGTAGATGATTTATTTGACAGGTTAGTTATAACATTAGAAATTCAAGAGGATAGGGTTATCGATTATATACAGTTGTATAAAGAAAAGTTCTTGAATCAATTGCTCCAACATAGAAAAATGAATTTAGGTTACTTAATTGTTGTGGATCAAGAGAAAGTGGGGAATAATGTATATGTCATAGATGATAAAGAGAAAATGGATGATGAAGACTTTAAGAAGTTAGTGGAGTTGATCATCGATTGTCAGACACCAGAGGATAAAGTTGCACTCATCAGGTCAAAGGTTGAATCTCTTGTAGATTTTGTGGATATATTAAAAGCAGATTGTCTGTTTGAAGATGAATATACCAGGTTCTATGAGACCGTTGAAGATATGGAATTAGTCATATTAGGTAAAATTATCTATGAGGAAGCACTTCGATTAGAACGAATCAGCATCATGGCACTAGATCACCTAGAGTTAGAAGAACCATGGCAATGGTATTTCGATAACTATATTAAACAATTAGAAAGTGATCGATTTAGTAAAATAGAATATCTGATTAATCATTATGATATTAACATGTAAAGGACTGTAATATGTTAAATGTGTGTTAAGGTAATTTACAAGAAATGCCAGTATGTATTATAATAGAAATAACGAGCTAAGGTTTCCTAAAGCATGAGAAAAGAGGTAAGATGATGATTACAACAACTTATAGTATTCAGACCAATGGGCATACACAAATGAAAGATATTACCTATCAGATTCAAGGATTTATCCATGAAAAAGGCATTAAGGAAGGACTCTGCACGGTTTTTATACCTCATACAACAGCCGGAGTGACCATTAATGAAAATGCAGATCCAGATGTAACAAGGGATATGCTAATGGAACTTAATAAAATTGTTCCATTGGAGGACGGTTATCACCACATGGAAGGGAACTCAGCAGCACACATTAAATCCAGTATGATGGGTTTTTCTGAAACGATTATTATTAAAGAGGGTAAATTGCTGTTAGGAACGTGGCAAGGGGTATATTTCTGCGAGTTTGATGGACCAAGACATAGGAAATATGTGATTAATATATTAGCATGATAGATGCGCTGGTAATATTTTGACTTTACAAAAATGATTTTTACGGTTATAATACCATGGGCAAATCTTTTATATTATTTAGGAAGAGAATTAATGAGCCTTTTATTGGGGAGTATATGCCCTATAAAGATAGATGATACATTTATAACGCATTTCTATTGCATCAATGGGAATGTAAGAACTTGAAAAGTTAGGAGGCATTTGATGTATAAAGCAAAAACAAAAATAATTTGTACAATTGGACCAGCCAGTGAGAACAAACAAACCATAATGGAGCTTGTCAAGAATGGTATGAGTATTGCACGTCTTAATTTATCACATGGTAACAAAGAATACTATAAAAAAATCATTAATATTATAGAAGAAGTAAGAGAAGAATTAGGAATTCCAGTTGCTATTCTCATGGATACCCGAGGTCCTGAGATTCGTACTAAGAATTTTGTAGGTGGAGAAGCAGAGTTAAAAGTTGGTCAAGAATTAATCATTTCGTCAGGTGATGAGGATGGAACGAACGAAGGATTCTGCATTACATATCCGACCCTCTACAAAGATGTTCAACCAGGTAGTAAAGTACTCATAGACGATGGATTAATTGAGTTAGAAGTTTTTTAAGGTGGATGCACCTAAGAAAAAAAAGATCTACTGTACTGTTAAAAATGGTGGTATTGTGAAGAATAAAAAAGGTATTAATGTACCAAATGTAGATATTCATTTACCTGCTATTACAGATAAAGACTGTGACGATATTATATATGGTTTAAAAAATGATATAGACTATATTGCAGCATCTTTCATTCGTAAAAAAGAAGATGTATTGGAAATTCGTAAGTTTCTTGATGATAATGGGGGGAAAGATGTAAAAATTATCTCTAAGATTGAAAATCAGCAAGGTGTAGATAATATTGATGAGATCATTGAAATTTCTGATGCCATTATGATTGCTAGAGGTGATTTAGGTGTTGAAACACCAACAGAAATGATTCCTATTACACAGAAAATGATCATTGAACATTGTAACAAGGCAGAATTACCAGTTATCACAGCTACCCAAATGCTAGATTCTATGATTAAGAATCCTAGACCAACCAGAGCAGAGGTATCGGATGTTGCTAATGCTGTTATTGACGGAACAGATGCTATTATGTTATCAGGCGAAACAGCAGCAGGAGCTTATCCTATTGAATCCGTAAAAGTAATGTCCAAGATTGCTCAGGCATCTGAAAATATGCCAACTTATGAACCACGTTTTATTTGTAAAAAAAAGAGAAAAAAGCATTACGAATGCGGTGAGTTATTCAGCATATTCTACAGCAATGCACTTAGGTGCTAAAGCAATTATATGCCCAACATATAGTGGCAATACTGCACGTATGATATCCATGTATCGTCCAATGGTTGAGATTATTGCTCTAACAAGTAATGAAAAAACCAGAAGACAGATGCAATTATTATGGGGCGTTACACCACTATACCTTAAGCAAGAGACATCAACGGATATCCTATTCTACAAATCAGTGATGATGGCTAGAGAGCTCAATATTGTTAAGCCTAAAGACTTGGTAGTTATTACAGCAGGTGTTCCACTAGCTGAAGGAAGCCGTACAAACCTTATGAAGGTTCAAGAAGTAGATTAATTGATTGTTATAGACTAAAATAATATATTATTTAGCGCAAAAAAGCTTGCCATTATAAACATAATGCAAGCTTTTTGTATTGTTTGAATGGCTCCATGAACTTCTTCATCAATTAGATATGCAACGTGAATATTTAATGATTAATCACAGTGTCTTATCCAATATGTTCAAGCTCTTCCTCATTGACACTGTCGTTGTCTGCTTTTGCAAAATCCACACTTTTACCTAAAATATATAGAGTTAAGCCAGTAGCAGCGATGCCAAGTGGGAGTGTCACATAAGCAGGTACACCAAGACCAGATGGTAAGAAGCCAAATAGGATAGAGATAATACCGATAACACCTGCGTATACTAACTGGGATTTTACGTGATCAATATGGTCAGAGGATGTACCCATAGAGGATAGTATGGTTGTGTCCGATATGGGAGAACAATGATCACCAAGTATAGCACCTGTTAACACAGCGCCTATGGATACTGTAATTAGATTCATATCACCACCTGATACGGCATTGGAAAGAGGAATAGCAAGTGGCATGAGAATACCCATAGTACCATAGCTAGTTCCTGTCGCAAAGGAGATAATAGAACCAAGAATGAAGATTAGCGTTGGTAAAATAAAGGCTGGTATTTTATCATCTAAAGCATAAGCTAAAAATTGATCAGCATCTAATTGTACTTTAATAATATCTGCAATAGACCATGCAAATAACAAGATGATAACAGTAATAATCATGGATTTCCATCCTTTTACCCATGTATCAACACCCTCTTCAGCTGTAAACAATTTCTGGGCAAGTCCCATAACAATAGCCACAATTCCTGCAATCATAGCTGCCATAAAGAGTACAATAGAAGCATCAGAGGCACTAAAACACTCTTTTATAGCCTCAAAGGATAAAGGATTGGCATTAACCATAGCCAGTATATCGCCTTCCAAAGTCCCGTATCCGTTAAAGTAAAATCCTAAAAGGGAACCAATAATAAGCACACTGATAGGAATAATAGCGTTCCATATATTTGTTTTAACACCTTTTTCAGGTTTTATATCCATGTTATCATCTATTGCTAGTGGCGTAGCACCATCCGCCAGTACTTTCCCTGTCAAACGAGCTCTTTTCTCAGCCTTATACATAGGTCCGAATTCTCGTAACATAACAATAGTAAAGATAATAAATGCTAATATAAAGATATTATAGAAGCGGTAAGGAATGGTATCTAAGAAGATCGAGTAGGCACTACGGGTAATACCTAATTCAGGTAGTTCCTCAGCAATGAGACTAAGTTCATAACCGATCCATGTTGATACAAGGGCAATACCTGCAATGGGTGCAGCTGTTGCATCCACAATAAAAGATAATTTTTCCCGTGATATCCGTTGTTTATCTGTGACAGGACGCATAACAGGTCCTACGATAAGTGCGTTAGCATAATCATCGAAAAAGACAAATAAGCCAAGAATCCACGTAATAAACTGTGAACTTCTAGCTGTTTTTGCTTTTTGTGCTAATTTCTCGGCTACAGCAAATGTACCGCCCATTCTAGTAATTAAAGCGATGAGGCCACCGATAGCCATAACTTGTAATAAGATACCTGCGTTCCAACTATCTGCCATAGAGTTCACCATGGTCTGGATGAATAAAGTAAAAGCATTAATTCCAGCTTTTATAATATTTGTACCACCAACGAGGGATACCATAAGCGTTCCAGACATAATACCTAGAAAAAGTGAAATAATCACATTTTTCGTTAAGAATGCTAGGGTAATAGCCACTAGAGGAGGTATCAATGTCCATATATGTAGAGCCTCCCAAATCGGTACTTTTTCCGTTACAGTTGCATGATAGGATGCTATAAATGCTGCAAGGGTAATAAGCATCAATAATCCATATACGATACCGTATATCCATTTCCTTTTCATCTGTTCGTCCTCCCAAAAAAATCTTTCATCATAATCCGTTCTAATTTAATTTTAATTTTTGCTATATTATCATATAACAGATTTTTGGAAAAGTAAACAGAAAAATAGTGGATTTTGCAATTTTTTATTTTAGTTCCTTCATATTTATGGAAAAAGCTAAAGGCTATAATTTTCTGATGGCGCAACCATTCTCATCACAGATGTAAGCGATTTCATGTTCCAAAGATTGATTATCTTCAAATTGCTTAATGCTTTTTAGGGTTGTTGATGCAATGTTTCCTAGAGCTTCTTTCGTAAAATAAGCTTGATGAGACGTTACAAGAACATTAGGGAATGTAATCAGTCTAGAGAGAACATCATCTTGAACACCTTCAACTGAGAAATCTTCATAAAAAATATTTATCTTCTTCTTCGTATACATCGAGGGCAGCACTTCCTACTTTACGTGATTTTAAAGCTTCAATAAGATCTTTAGACTGAATGAGTTTACCACGGCCTGTATTAACAATCATAACACCATCCTTCATCTGATGAATGCTTGATGCATTAATGATATATTCTGTCTCTTTTGTCAATGGACAATGCAATGAAACAATATCACTTTCCTTGAAAAACTGGTCGAGTTCAACATAAGTATAACCCAGTGATGATGCGGCTTTTTCATCAGGATATGGATCAAAAGCAAGTACGTTACAGTCAAAGCCTCTTAATATTTTTATAAGGATTTTTTGCTATTTTGCCTGTTCCGATAATACCAACTGTTTTTTGATACATATCAAATCCAAGAAGACCACTTAAAGAGAAATTAAGGTCTTTGGTACGGTTATGAGCCTTGTGAATTTTACGGTTAAGAGTTAACATCATGGATACAGTAAATTCAGCAATGGCATGTGGTGAGTAAGCAGGTACATGAACAACTTTTATTTTGTCTTTTGCTGCTTTGAAGTTCACATTATTATAACCTGCACATCGAAGTGCAATAAGCTTAACACCATAGTGATGGAGTTGGTCAATGACCTTAGAGGACGCTTTGTCCTGAACAAAAATTGAAATAATGTCGTAGCCTTCAGCCATTTTTACAGTTTTGTCATTAAGGCGTGTTTCAAAAAAAAGTAATGTCAAAATGATAGTCTTTATTTAAGACATCAAAGATTTCTTTATCATAGGGTTTTGTATCAAAAAAATGCTATTTTTAACATATAAATCACCTCTTCGTTAGTATGTATTAAAAATGATAATGATTATTAATTGATTATTATTATAGAATAATTGAGAGTTTAAGTCAATACTATAGGATATATTAGAAAAATACTTACACAAAAATAGTGTCTCCCATGAAAGTATTTATATGACTATTATAGGAAAAGCGAGCAGTTTAAGTGATTAGAGTGTTATGGATAAACGAAGCACAGACACTCTAAACATGCATGTTTAGGTGTCTGAAAATCTAATCTATTATGTGTGAATTTAAGTTGTGATGATTTTAATGTTTATAAGCTAAACGCGCTTTATGAGCCAAGTCCATTGCTCGGGCAAATTTTTTCATGAATTTGTAGATCATAAGGGTGAATTTTTCAGATTGATGCTTGTCTGCTTTATGTTTAAGACGTCTAACAAGATACCCCAGTTTTTTAAATTGTGTCAGATAGATCAGGGCGATCCAAACCTGATTATTATGCATGATGTTCATAGCAGTAGGACCCCAATACATATCATATTGTTCTCTAATAGAACTATACATGATTTTATCCAGTTGGTCTTTGGAGAGGTGACCATCTCGAATAGCCATATCAACAATATCTGTGCCAGGCAAGAAATTAAGCCCATGCAATTGTAGCTTAAATGGTTTTGCAAGTTTTGTACAGAGTTTATAGGTTTCTTTAAGATCATCTAGAGATTCAAAAGGATGTTGAAGCATAAAGTCATAGATGACAACAGGAACTTTGTAATGGGCTAGAATCTCGCTAGATTTTATAATTTGTTCCTGGGTTTCTGGGCGATTAAAGATATCTTTCCGTATGTGATAGGAACCACTTTGTATACCCACTACAATCTGATGTAGACCTGCATCTACAAGGTGTTTGATAACATTTTCTTTTATTTTTAGTGGATGGCCCCAGATATTAAAAGGCATACCAATTTCTTCTCTATACCGTCTGCTAAACTCAGAGATCCATTCCTCTTGGTCATTAAATATTTCATCCCAGAAATGAATCACTTTTAAATGGCGCATCTTTTCTTTTGCCTCTTTTAACTCCGATATAATGCTATCTACACTACGAAAACGCACATAGGTCCCTTTTTGCGTATAGAGACGTCTGAGATTAATGGAACTGCAGTAAGAGCAGGTAAATGGACAACCACGAGAACAAGTAAGTTCATAAGTAAAGGCATTTAACCCAGGATCTTTTGTAGTGAGGTGATTATCTTCAATAAAATAAGTTGGTGTACTGTCTATCTTAGGGTAACCTAATGTATCGAGGTTTTGAACTAATGGACGAACATCATTATTAATAATCTGATCATTTTCTACATAGGAAAGATTGAGGATTTTGCTGGGATTGTTTTTGTTTTCTAGAACATCAAGGAGTTCACAAAGTGCTTGTTCGCCTTCACCACGAATAATATAGTCACCATAATTCAATGACTTTTCAGGGAAGAGGGTTGGATACACGCCGCCCCATATAATCGGTGCATCTGTTGTTTTGCGAATACAGTCATTGACTTGATAGACAGTTTCTAGGTATAGTGATGACATGACACTCATGCCTATATAAGAAGGCTTCAGTGTAGAAATCAATTGTTCAAGTAGTGAGAGTTCTTCTGATGTGGCTTTTTTAGGATTAACGCTATTAAATTTTTTGAAGAAAAGTGTATGCACTTGATAATTATTATTAATTAAACCATTAGCTAAGTATTTTACACCTAGAGCTTTTTTCATTGTAAAACCCAATAAGTAATATGTTTTTAGACAATTTGAATTCCTCCGTTTACCTTTTGTACTTTTTTATATACTGAACATAATGAAGCATATTTATTCCCTGATATGAGAATAATTCATGACTCTCTAGTACCCGCCCTTAATTACTATAGGTTATTGGATGCTTTTAGACATGGATATGTAGAAATGATAGCAAGAAGGTATAAAGAATTAACAAGTATTTATCTTAAGAATTTCTTATTTTTTTTCACAGATAAATGTGTTAAAATATGACATATAGTTGTCAAGTATAGTATGATAAAATAGGTGTTGACTATAAAAGAAGGACGTGCTATGTGTCAATTGGAGAAGTATACGTAGAATAATTTGGTTATTTAATAAGGAACTTAAAAATAATGGGTTGGAGGTTTTATGTATGATTGAAATTCCAGAAGCTATTGCATTAGCTAATCAAATTAACGAAAGTTTAGTGGGGAGAGAAGTGAAAGAGGTTATCGCCAATCATTCACCTCATAAATTTGCTTGGTTTCATGAGGATCCAGAGGATTATTCTAATCGTTTATTAGGGAAAGTGATAGATGGAGCAAAACCCTATGGTGGCATAATTGAAGTGAGTCTAGATAATATACGATTGGTTTTTGGAGATGGTGTTGCTCTAAGGCTAATTATGAAGGGCGAGAAGATACCTAAGAAACATCAACTACTCATTCGATTTGATGATGATTCCATGTTAATTGCATCTGTGCAGATGTATGGTGGCATGTGGTGTTTTGAAGAGGGAACTTATGATAACATATATTATCAAATGGCAAAAGATAAGCCATCACCATTATCAGAGGCATTCGACGAGGCTTATTACCTAGGGATTGTTACAGACAAAAGCGTTCAGAAAAAAAGTGCAAAAGCCTTGTTAGCTACAGAACAACGAATTCCTGGATTAGGGAATGGTGTATTGCAAGATATCTTACTGAATGCACATATACATCCAAAGCGAAAAGTATCTTCTTTTACGAAGGAAGAAACAGATAAGCTTTTTCATGTGATCAAGTCAACATTGCATGAGATGACAATCCATGGTGGTCGAGATACGGAAAAGGACTTATTTGGATGCTCGGGAGGTTACCAAACGAAACTAAGCAAAAAAAACATTAAAAGAACCCTGCCGTGTATGTGGAGGCGTCATTGAGAAAAAAGCTTATATGGGAGGCAGTATCTATTACTGTGAAAATTGCCAACCCCAGAGTTAAATACGGATGTGGAAATGAGTTGCTATCATAAGCAAAGTTCCTATGCTCTCATCTTTATTAATGGTATTTTTTATGCTATAATCAACTAATTGTTATGGTACATATTAATTAGCTGAGACAAATAGGAAGAGAGAATGTTATGGGGAATGTTTTTAAAGGTAAGAAAAAGGAAGTAAGAGTCTATTTTTTAATCCTAGCCCTAACGGCTTTAGCGTTAGCACTATCTAACAGTATTTTTGCAAATTACTTTAAGGATGCTTACCAAGTAACACCATATCAGCGAGGGCTTATTGAATTTCCTAGAGAAATACCTGGAGTACTATGTGTGTTTTTTGTATCGGTATTATCCTTTATGGGTGATGTGCGTTTATCGGTTGTTGCACAGATTTTAAGTTTTATTGGCATTGCAGTTCTTGGATTAATGACACCAACTTTTTCAGTCATGCTTGTTTTTCTTTTTATTAATTCCATGGGTATGCATTTGTTTTTTCCATTACAAGACAGCATAGGGATGGCTCTTATTGATGATGATAAGCAAGTTGGTAAGATTATGGGACAGTACAAAGGTACTTTTACAGCCTTTAGTATGGTGGGTGGTATCATTGTATTTATAGGCTTTCGTACAGGTATCTTTAGTTTTGTATCTAAGATTAAATACGTATTTGTCCTTGATGCAATCTTGTTTTTATTGATTATTGGTCTGTTCATCTATTTGATGATATTATTAAAGAAGCCATTAATTAAGAAGAAAAAGTTCAATTTCATTTACCGTAAAGAATATAAATATTATTATGTATTAGCCATTATGAATGGGGTCCAAAAAAAACAGATTATGATGGTGTATGGACCATGGGTTTTAATTGAAATACTTGATAAAAAAGCAGATGTGCTTGCAATCCTTGCTATTTTGGGGTGTTTTGCTGGGATGTTTTTTATTCCTGCTATAGGTCGATGGATTGATCGGTTTGGTATACGTAAGCTCTTGTTTGCGGATGCGATTTCTTTTATTGGTGTCTATACGGCATATGGTTTGATTAGTGCTGGATTCTCTACACGGCGTTTAGCTCTTGTTGGATTACCTGTGTTGTTAGCTTATGGGATTATTATTATAGACCGTATGTCCATGCAGATGAGTATGATTAGAACAGTCTATCTAAAATCAATAGCTGTGAAACAATCGGATATAACACCCACGTTATCATTAGGTATTAGTATGGACCATATTGTTTCAATAGCATGTGCTTTCTTAGGTGGTATCATATGGGGGCGTGGGGACCACAATACATATTCTTCTTTGCTGCAGGGTTATCATTTATTAATTTATTTGTGGCGACTCGTATAAAAGAAGTGAAGGTATAGGAAGTATAAGAGATATTGGTATTATTAGGTAATAATGATATTATTGGATTCGGTTGTTAGGCTTAGAAACCGGCAACGGAAGTTGACGTATACCATATCGTGTGTGAATGCACTCTCGTTGCATTTGTTGCTTTTATCTGTTTGAAAGGAATGGGCAAAAGTCGTTTATTCACACACGATATGGTATATTTTTTTTAGTATAAGAAAGTTTTACTTTCTATTTTTCTTGATATCTTTACGTGACGAAGTCACTTTGCTTATTCTTTTTTTTAGCAACAAATGATTGCTTAATAAGCAAGAGGATTTATGAATTCTTATGGGTTATTTATACTTAGGATACGAAGAAAAGCCCATATGCTGAATAAAGATATAGGGTGAAATTTATCTTATATTGACAATTTATTAACATGTAGGTATAATAAAATTAAACAGTGTTTAATAAATGAATAGTGTTTAATAGCAAAGATAGAGATGAGGAAGCATGAGTAGAGAAAGACAGACATTGAAAAAAGAAGAAACGAGACAATTGATACTAGATACTGCACGTACAATTGTTGCAAAAGAGGGCATGGATAAGTTATCCATACGGAAGATAACCCGTATACTGGATTATTCACCTGGTATCATTTACCACTATTTTAAGGATAAAGATGAAATTATGGACAATATCTTACAAGAAGGGTATAAGAAGATATTAAGAAGCCTCATGGCTCAAGAGATGAATCAGCATGACCCTGAAAAGGAAATCGTTGAAAGTTTTAAGCATTATATTCAAACAGTCCTTAAATTTCAGGATGAATATAAGGCATTTATTTTAAGTGATCGACCATCTATATTACATCATACAAGTCTATTACATGAGGGAGTTAGTGAAGATAGAAAGTCCATTCAACAGTTATGTGGCAGCATACAGCGAGGTATTGATGCAGGTATTTTTGAGACATGTGATGTGGAACTTACAGCTCAGACACTGTGGGTGGCTATATTTGGTCTTGTTTTACGATTAATCATTGAAGACATTTCTGATAAGCAGAAAAATCGATTGATTAATCGGCAATTAGAAGTGTTGCTTCATGGTATTAAGAAGGCATAGGAGGGGCATATGAAAAAGAAAATCATCATAGGGGTTGTACTGGTAAGCATTGTATTAGTAGGTGTTTTTCTTAAAGTTAAGTCAACGAAGTATGAGCCTGTTGAGGTGAGCATGGATCTGACACAAATTCAAGATGGTACTTATGAAGGTGCAAGTGAAACCAATCTTGTAAAAGTTGAGGTTGCAGTGACGATTAAGGAACACAAGATTGAAGCTATTGACATTAAGAAACATGTCTGTGGTTTAGGCAAAAAAGCAGAAGCTATTGTGGATGATATCGTTAAGAATCAGACATTACAGGTCGATGGTGTAAGTGGAGCTACTATGAGCAGTAATGTTATAAAGTTAGCCATTGAGGAGGCGTTAAGATGAGTGTATTAATAATATATAGTACAAAATATGGTTTTACAAATCAGTGTGTAGATGTTTTAGCTAGTAAGTTATACGATCAAGATATTAAGAAAATTAACCTTCAGGTAGATAAGGTACCTAATCTAAGTTCGTATGATAAGATTATTGTTGGAGGCTCTATCTATATAGGTATGCTAAGGAAGGACATTAAGAAGTTCTGTGCAGAAAATAAGACCATCTTAATGGATAAGAAAGTTGGGTTGTTTATAACGTGTTCATCAATGGGAGAGGAAGCTAAGAAGCAGATCCAGATGAATTTTGATGAGGGTCTATATAACCATGCTACGGTGACGGATTATTTTGGTGGTAAAATGAATATGGAGAAGGCTAAGTTTTTTGATCGTATGATTATTAAGATGGTAACCAAGGCAGACAAAGGAAAGTCTGAGAGAAGTAATGGAATGGATACAGAGAGAATTGTACAATTTGCTGAAAAAATGAATGATATTTAATATGACATTAAGTTGTCAAGTTATATATGGTATACTAATAGTGGTGATGGATAGATGAAGATTAATCGATTATTAGAAATAACCATGATATTACTAAATAAAGGTACCGTAACGGCAGGTTATCTAGCTGAGCGTTTTGGTGTATCCACCAGGACCATTTATAGAGATATTGATGAACTGACATTGTCTGGTATACCTATTTATACGAATAAGGGAAAAGGGGGAGGCATTAGTCTCTTAGAGAATTTTTCTATTGACAGAACGCTTTTATCAAGTAAAGAAAAAGAAAGTATCATATTAGCCCTCAAGACCTTACAAGCAGTTCAGTACCCAGAGGTTGATACAGTATTTCATAAATTAGGAGCTGTGTTTGATAAGCTACCAGCCAATGATTGGGTTGAAGTTGATTTTACCAATTGGGGGAGCGATCCAAGTACGGACAATCGCTTTCATTTAATAAAACATGCTATCTTAGAACGTCAGGTCTTATCCTTTCAGTATGTCAATAGCCAGAGTCAACATTCCATAAGGAAAATTGCACCTATGAAACTTATTTATAAAGGGTATTCATGGTATCTTAAGGGTGTATGTCTTGAAAAATTGGCCTATCGTGTGTTTAAGATAACGAGGATGAAACAAGTAAACTGTTTAGATGAGTCTTTTGATCGAGGGGCCTATCAATCCTTAGAAGGGCATCATGACTCAGCCATTGATATACCTCGTGAGTCCATGGAAATGAAATTAAGATTTCATGCTTCAATGCTTTACCGATTATATGATGAATATGAAAACAGAATGGCCCTTTTACCTGATGGCCGCTATGAGGTCATTGCCAGCTATCCTTATGATGAGTGGGTGTATAGTTATATATTTTCCTTTGGGCATTTTGTAGAAGTAGTAGAGCCTTATTGGCTAAGAGAAGAAGTCCACAAGAGACTATGTAAGATGCTCAACCAGTATAAACAAGAGTGAGCATAACAATTTGATTACTTTTTAGCTACCTAAAATTGATTAGGTAGCTTTTTTTTGCATTGAGCCTAGAGATTCGCTATAATGAAACTATCTTTATTGAGAGAAGGTGAAGGGGATGCGAGTAAGAAGATTATTATTCATTGTGTTCGTCTTGTGTATAGGTGTATTTATTTGGCATCTTATGCGGATTGAAATTGGATATTCCAAAAGGTTAAAAGTATCGGATAAGTTTTATCAAGAGGACGTGGTTCAGCATATGGAAGAGGCTAATAGCACATATCATATTCTTAATAAGACCGATGATGTTGAAGTGTTGCTCAATCAGCAAGTATACAAAGCTTCAGATAAGATGATTTTTTACCATTAAAAATAATGGTTTAGCGGAGGCAGTTTTTTTTGGAACGGTGTACAGTATAGAAATCTATAAAAATGACCAGTGGTATGTTGTACCATTTCAAGATAATATTGCTTTTAATAGCTTAGCCTATATCGTGAAAGGTCAGAGTAAAGTGAGTCAAAATGTTTCATTAAATGTATTATATCGCCCACTTAAAAAGGGACGGTATCGTTTTATAAAAGTGGTTAATGGTGATTATTATAGCACAGAATTTGAAGTTGTGAACTGAATAAATGCTGTAAACTTGGAGATTGTGCTAACCATAGAAAATGGTAAGGAATACTAGACCCTTTATTGTATCTATGGTAGTATAACATACAAGAAATAACTTGACGACTTGGAGGCAATTATGGAAAACAAAACAAACTTACTGGTGAAAGTGTCGAATATGTATTATTACGAAAATCTAACCCAATCGGAAATTGCCAAAGCCCTTTATATTTCACGCTCCAAAGTATCAAGGCTCATTCAGGAAGCAAGAGAGTGTGGCATTGTAGAAATCATCATTCATGGTCCTAATGAACGTAATGCTTACCTAGAAGAGCAACTCAAAGAACGGTTTGGTCTGAAAGATGCAAGGGTTTTGTTAGGTTGTAATATTCAGACAGACCAGATATTAAGTGGGCTTGGGACATTGGCTAATGAGTATGTGGATTCGTTATTAAAACCTAATACGATTGTAGGCATCTCAAGAGGGAAGACCATGAAGAGTGTCATTAATGCCATATCGCCTAGCCGTAAGATGCCCATTACAGTGGTTCAGTTAGTCGGATCTACAAGGAGTAATGATCCAAGTATTGAGGGAACGGAAATAGCAAGACAGTTTGCTAATGCTTATGGTGGGACTTATTATTACTTATTTACCCCGCTATTTCTTGAAGATGAGAATGCTCGGGAAGTATTGATGAAAACAGGTGCTGTTGCAGAAACTTTGGCATTGTCAGAGCGAGCGGACATGATATTAACGGGTCTTGGTTTTTTTGTCCCAAGATGACTTGAGTTTACTATGGAATGGTTTTCTAGAACAAGAGGAGATATTCAATTTACGGTCAAAAGGAGCTATTGGTCATATATGTGGTTATTATTATGATATTAACGGACAGATCATTGATACCAAGATTCATAAGAGTATTATCGGACTTGATATTAACAAAATTATCCACAAGGAATGTGTTATAGGTGTAGCTGGCGGTCCATCTAAGATAAAATCCATTTTGGGAGCTTTGCGAGGACAGTTGGTTAATGTTCTCATTACCGATGAAAAGACTGCTTTAAATGTGATAACAATGGACTCCTATGGAACGATATAAATGTATAAGGGTAATGATTAGCTTAAGCTACTTTCGAAAAAAAAGAGGGTAGCTTTTTATTTGCTCATTTCATGATGATTTTGCACATATGTTCATTAGAAAATGAAAAAAGCAATTATGTCTCTTGTGAACATATGTGCAATAGATACAAAAAAAACAATCATTCGTCTAAGTTTTGCTGTATATATTGACCAAGTAATGCCTCTGTTATATACTTGCTTTATGATAAAGACATGTGAATGGTTTACATGCAAGAGTCAAGGATTATATAGTGGAGGTTGGCAACATGTTTGATTTAGATAGAAATCCTATTGGTATATATGAAAAGGCACTTCCATCGCGTTATACATGGGAAGAAAAGTTAATAGCAGCTAAAAAGGCAGGCTATGATTATGTTGAGATGTCCATCGATGAAAGTGATGAACGGTTATGTCGTCTTGATTGGACAGTTAATCAGCGAAAAGAAATTATAGAAGCAATTCACAAGACAGGTATAAGGATACCGACTATGTGTCTGAGTGGACATCGACGATTTCCCCTTGGAAGTGAAGATGACGGTATTCGTCAGCAGGCATTGGATATCATGAAGAAAGCCATCGGGTTAGCATCTGATTTAGGTATTCGTGTGATTCAGCTTGCAGGCTACGATGTCTATTATGATAAGAGTAATGCCATCACTGTTGAACGGTTTATAGATGGTTTGGAACAAAGTATTCAATGGGCGAGTCATGCCAATGTGATGTTAGCATGGAAGTTATGGATTATGAATTTATGGGTTCAGTTGAGAAAATTATGCATTATGTTAAGAAATTCAATTCCCCCTATTTTCAGATATATCCTGACCTTGGTAATATTTCTGCTTGGGGTAACACCTTATCTACTGATTTAGCATCAGGACATGGACATATTGTTGCAGTTCATGCCAAAGATACCATGCCAGGAGAATTTAGAAGAGTTGATTTTGGAACAGGTTGTGTTGATTTCATTGAAGGATTTAAGCAATTAAAACAGATGGCTTATAAAGGACCAATACTGATTGAGATGTGGACCGATGATGCGGAAGATTATATGACTATCATCACCAAAGCTAGAAAATGGATTGTAGATAAAATGCAGCAAGCAGGTATGGTTGTATAACGAAAGGAAAGAGGGGGAAAATATGTTAGAAGCACTGAAGAAGGAAGTCTTAGAAGCTAATCTTGAATTACCAAAGCGAGATTTAGTGACCTATACATGGGGCAATGTCAGTGGCATCGACCGAGAAAAAGGGTTAGTCGTTATTAAACCAAGTGGCATAGACTATGACCACATGACCATAGATGACCTTGTGGTTATTGACTTAGAAGGCAATAGTGTAGAAGGAAGGTTGAATCCTTCATCGGATACACCTACACATTTAGTACTCTATAAGCAATTTCTAGAAATAGGCGGCATTGTACATACACATTCCAGTTGGGCAACAACATGGGCACAAGCAGGAAGAAGTATTCCAGCCCTTGGTACCACTCATGCCGATTATTTCTATGGACATATACCTGTAACCCGTGGGTTAACAGCAGAAGAAATTAGGGGGGCATATGAAGAAGAAACTGGTAATGTGATTGTCGAGACCTTTTCTCATATTAATCCTCTACATTTACCAGGTGTTATCGTTAAAAATCATGGACCTTTTACTTGGGGAAAATCAGCCAGTGAAGCTGTTCATAATGCAGTGGTTCTGGAAGAAGTAGCTAAGATGGCTTATTATGCCTATCAACTTACACCAGGTATTGAGCCTATAGATCATCCACTATTGGATAAACATTTTTTGAGAAAGCATGGTGAGCATGCATATTACGGACAAAAATAAAGGAGTGTCAGTTATGATAAGAGAAACAGTTACAATTGTCAATAAAACAGGCCTACATGCAAGACCAGCTAGTGAATTCGTTAAAGCATCAAAAGATTTTAAATGCGATATTTTCTTAGAAAAAGAGAGTAAGAAGTTGAATGGTAAGAGTATCCTAGGTTTATTAGCCCTTGGGCTTAATCAAGGGTCACAAGTAGATATTATTGCTGATGGGGAAGATGAGCAACAAGCTCTAACAACCCTTGTGGAGCTTGTAAAAAAAAGCTTTACAGAATAGGGGGGGGAAGTTATGAAAGGAATTGCAGCATCTCCAGGAATTGTCATAGGTAAAGCATATCTTTTTGAAAAAGTAGAAGTGGATTGCATACCAACGAAGATTGATGAGCAATATGTTGATTATGAACTCCATCGCTTAAGTGGTGCTAAGAAAAAGACAAAAGAACAATTGGAACAGCTATATGAAGATACCAAAGAAAAAGTTGGTCAAGAGGAAGCTGCTATATTTGATGCACATATGATGCTCATTGAAGATCCTATACTTGAACATAAAATAAATGGTTACATAAAAGAGCATTTATATGTGGCAGAAACAGCTACAAGTTATGCTATGAAAGACGTTAAGCAGATGTTTGAAGAATTAGATGATGATTATCTAAGGGAAAGAGCAGCTGATGTTGTCGATGTGTGTTCGCGCCTTATCTATAATCTTGCAGATGTTGAGATGATGAGCCTTCAAGATCTAGATGAAGAGGTGATTGTTATAGCTAATGATTTGACACCATCAGATACCGCATCTATGAATTTTGATAAAGTACTCGGATTTGCAACGGATATGGGTGGCAAAACAGCACACACAGCAATCATGGCTCGGACCCTAGAATTACCAGCAGTAGTAGGATTGAAAGCTGTTACACTTGAAGTAGAGAGTGGCGATACGGTCATATTGGATGGTACAGAAGGTATTGTGGTGATTAATCCATCAGATCAAGACATTAGGCATTACCGATTAAAGGGTCAGCAATTAGAAGAAGAAAAGAAAGCACTAGAAGAACTGATTCATGAAAAAGCGATCACACTGGATGGTAAAACAGTGGAAATAGCAGCTAATATTGGCACACCAAAAGATATGGATAGTGTATTACGATATGGTGCAGAAGCCATTGGACTTTATCGCACAGAGTTTTTTATACATGGATAGAGTTGCTCTACCAACAGAAAGTGAACAATTCGATGCTTATAAAGTTGTAGCAGAGAAAATGGAAGGTAAACCTGTTGTGATACGTACACTGGATATTGGTGGTGACAAAAGCATTACATATCTAAAGTTTCCCCACGAGATGAATCCCTTTCTTGGATATCGTGCCATACGCATGTGCTTAGATAAAAAAGAGTTATTTAAGACACAATTAAAAGCCATATTACGAGCTAGTCATTACGGTAAAATTCGTATTATGTATCCCATGATTACACATGTAGAACAGGTTCATCAAGCAAATCAAATCTTGGATCAAGCCAAGGTTGAATTAAAGGATCAGCAAATACCTTTTGATGAAAACATAGAAGTGGGTATAATGATTGAAACGCCAGGAGCTGCTATGATGGCAGATTTACTCATTAAAGAAGTAGACTTCTTTAGCATCGGTACAAATGATTTAACCCAATACACACTAGCTGTTGATCGTGGAAACGAGAAGATTGATTACTTATATAGCTCATTTCACCCAGGCGTGTTAAGGCTCATTAAAAAAGTAATTGACGCATCCCATGAAGAAGGTAAATGGACGGGTATGTGTGGTGAATTTGCTGGCAATGAAAAAGCAGCGGTTTTATTACTTGGTTTAGGACTTGACGAGTTAAGCATGAGTGCTGTCTCCATGATGAAAGTCAAAGATATGATTCGTCATTGTCATTATAGCAGTGTAAAAGAAGTAGCGCATAAGTTATTAGATATTGCATATGTAGATAAATTAGAACAACATCTTGATGACTATATTAATGCGAACATAAAGAAAGAAGGTTAATAAGATGCATGTAAACGATATTACGAGAGAGTCATGGATTCTTAGCCAATTTCCTGAATGGGGAACGTGGTTAAATGAAGAAATTGAACAAGAAATAGTGAAACCTGGTACCTTTGCTATGTGGTGGTTAGGTTGTACGGGCATATGGTTAAAGTCAGAGGGTAATGCAAACTTATGTGTTGACTTATGGGTTAAAAGTGGCAAGCGTACAAAAGCCAATCCACTGATGACTGAGCAGCACCAACATCAACGTATGATTGGATGTAAAGCACTCCAACCGAACTTACGTAATTCACCTTGTGTGATTGATCCCTTTGCCATAAAGGAAGTAGATGCCATATTATCTACACATGATCATGGGGATCACATTGATGTTCATGTAGCAGCAGCTGTCATGCAAAATTGTAAAGAAGATGTTGTATTTATAGGTCCAAAAGCTTGTATAGATCTTTGGATAAAATGGGGGGTACCAAAAGAACGTTGCATCATTGTAAAACCTGGGGATACCATTAAAATAAAAGATACAGAGATCGTTGTACTGGATTCTTTTGATAGAACAGAGCTTGTAACGGCACCAAAAGGCGTTGTCTTAAAAGATAAAATGCCTCAAGATATGGATCGTTTAGCTGTTAATTATCTGTTTAAAACACCAGGTGGACATCTATATCACAGTGGGGATTCTCATTACTCCAATTATTATGCGAAGCATGGTAACGACCATAAAATTGATGTAGCTCTAGGTTCATATGGTGAAAACCCAAGAGGCATGACAGATAAAATGACCTCATCGGATATCTTACGTATGGCAGAATCTCTAAAAACAGAAGTGATTATTCCCTTCCACCATGATATCTGGACTAACTTTATGGCAGATCCAAAAGAGATTACCACATTATGGGAAATGAGAAAACACCGTTTACAATATGTATTTAAACCTTTTATCTGGGAAGTTGGCGGCAAATTCATCTACCCAAATGATAAAGATAAGATGGAATACCATCATGATAGAGGTTTCCATGATGCATTTGCTATGGAGCCAGATTTACCTTTTAGATCGCTATTATAATAACCTAGCATGACATCATAGGGTGACAAAGACGAAGAAAAGTTATACTAGGAGGGTATCAAATGCTTAAAAAACTTGTCAAACAAAACAGAGTATCTTTTTATGAGAAATTTGAAACATGGGAAGGAGCTGTTGCTGCAGCTTGCCAACCATTACTGATGGATAAAACCATTACCTGTGAATACATTGATGCTATTATCAAAGGTGTAAAGGTTCATGGACCCTATATTGTCATTGCACCGAATATCTGTATTCCACACGCACAAGAAGGTGGTGTGGGCGTTAATGAAACCGCTGTAGCATTCATGAAAGTGAATGAGCCAGTAAGGTTTAGTGATGATTCTGATCAAGATGCAAGATTGTTTTTCGTTCTAGCTTCAACAGATAATGATGCACATCTTCAGAATTTACAAGAATTAGTAGAAGTCATATCCGATGAGAGCAATGTAGAAAAAATGTTAGTAGCCAAATGTCCAGAGGATTTATTGAAAATATAACCTATAACATTTAAGGTTAACAATATTCAATATATGGTACATGAGGAGAAGGGTTATCGATAATATAAGGGTGGTTATTTTGTCTATAGGAGAATGCTTATACCAACTTAAGTTTATAGCTTTATAAAATTTTCTTATAGTAATATAAACATAAGTGGTTAAGGAATCGATGCAATAAGTATTCTCTCATATAAAAAATATTTTAAGGAGGATTACACATGGATGTAATTTTATCAATATGGGGGTTTTTCCAAGTTAACATTCTTACTAAGCCAGCTTTCTTTGTTGGTTTAATCGTACTCATTGGTTACTTATTACTTAGAAGACCAATATACGAAGCATTTGCAGGTTTTGTTAAGGCTACAGTTGGTTACATGATTCTTAACGTTGCTGCAGGAGGGCTAGTTGTTACATTTCGTCCTATACTAGCTGCATTAAAAGACCGTTTTGATTTATCAGCAGCTGTTATTGATCCATACTTTGGTCAAGCGGCAGCCCAGGCTTCTATTGAGAATATTGGACGTTCCTTCTCTATGATGATGGTTGTCTTATTAGTCGCTTTTATTTTCAATATTATTTTAGTTATATTCCGTAAAATTACAAAAATCCGTACCGTATTTATAACAGGACATATCATGGTACAACAATCTTCAACAGCGTTATGGTTAGTTCTATTCTGCTTCCCAGCGTTACAAGATACGGGTGTTGTACTGATGCTAGGTTTACTACTAGGTACTTATTGGGCAGTAGCAAGTAATCTTACGGTTGAAGCTACTCAAGAATTGACAGAAGGTGGCGGATTTGCAGTAGGACATCAACAGATGTTCGGTATTTGGTTAACCAATAAGATTGCTGGTAAAATCGGTGGTAAGAACAAGAAATCACTTGAAGATGTCAAATTACCAGATTTCTTATCTATCTTTAGAGACAATGTGGTTGCTACAGGTACATTAATGTTATTATTCTTTGGTATCATCATGAGTATCCTAGGACCAGACCTTATGCATGAAATTGATGCAAAGTTTGGGGAGAACCAAAGCTTCTTTTTCTACATATTAGAGAAGTCATTTAGCTTCGCAGTATATTTATCCATCCTACAACTTGGTGTACGTATGTTCGTTTCAGAACTTACAGAATCCTTCCAAGGTATTTCAACTAAGTTATTGCCAGGATCTATGCCAGCAGTTGATTGTGCAGCAACTTATGGTTTTGGTGACCCTAACGCAGTAACAATTGGTTTCTTATTCGGTGCATTAGGACAGTTCTTAGCCATTATTGGACTAGTTGTGTTCAAGAGTCCTGTACTTATTATTACAGGATTTGTACCAGTATTCTTCGATAATGCTACATTTGCAGTATTTGCTAATAAAAAAGGTGGTCTTCGTGCAGCGATTATGATTCCTTTCTTTTCAGGAATCATCCAAGTTATTGGTGGAGCATTTGCAGCACATTACTTTCAAACAGCAAAATACGGTGGATGGCATGGTAACTTCGACTGGGATACAGTGTGGCCGGTAATCGGTATTGTTATGAAAAATATGCAATATGTAGGTGTGGGTATTGCTATCTTAGTTTTATTGGCTATTCCACAATTTCAGTATCTTAAAAACAAAGAACATTATTTTGATGCAGCAGAAGACTATGATACGTATAGTGAAGCAATGAATATAGCATCATAAAAATAAAGTGTGACGATCGTAAGAGGTAATGACTTCTTGCGATCGTATATATTATCAAAACATAGTATAATATAGGCAAAATCAAATGTTAAGGAGATGAATAATGATGTTAAAGGTTATTGCAGCATGTGGAAATGGAATGGGTTCTAGCCAAATTATAAAGATGAAAATAGAAAAAATCTTCAAAAAGTTAAGTGTAGATGCTCAGATTCATCATACGAGTGTGGGTATGGCTAAATCACAAGCGACAAATTACGATGTGGTATTTTGTTCAGAAGCTTTCAAAGATACTTTCAAAAATGCAGAAACTAGAGGAACAATTATTGTTCCCCTTAAAAATTTACTATCAGAGCAAGAAATTGAAGAGAAAATACTAAGATTAGTAATTGATAAGAAGTAATCACATGGTAAAGGTTAACACCTTTAATCCATTCATATAAATCAGGAGGAATGTCCATGAACAAGCAAGATGTTAAGCACATGAGCTATATGGAATTATGGGGAATCAAGCGACAATTGGGGTTTTTACATCATATCATGAAGGCTGGATTTTATACATTGGTCTTACTCATGTTTTTTAGAGTATGTGTGAATATAGCTACAGGTGACTTACATTTTACTACTATTGATGGGCTGATTCTGATTATACCTGCCATTGGCATTGCAACAGTTATATGGTTAACGAACGAGTATTTTTATAAGCGTAAACATTAAGTTATTGAAAACCGCCATAGGAGTGATGGACAATGAAAAAGAGATTAACCTTTAATAAAAAACAAAAGGATATCGTCAACGTCTTCATCTATATTGCATTCATAGGAATGATGGTTAAGTGGGTTATAGATGCGGAGCAGATGGCAGTTAAAATAACGTATACGTGTATCTTATTAATCTTTGGTTCTGTTGTCATTTATTATGAATATTTAAAAAAAACTCAATGAAAGTGCTGTTCTTACATTAATTGAAAAATGCGATCCATACCAAGGTATGCATCTTATTCATAAATTAGAGCGCTTAGATCTATTTAAGAGCTTTAAGCAAGCCATACTGATTTATAGGCTATTAGCCCTTCGTGACCAAGGCAAATACGATGAAACCCTTAGAATGCTTAGAAATCTTGGTAAAAAACATTTTTCCAGTTCTTATGATTTGCTATTAATCTATCATCACAGCCTTTTTCAAGCTTATTGTGCGGTGCAGAATAGTGAACAGGCTGAGATAGCTTATCAAGAAGTCATGGCATTGCAACACAAGAAAAAAAGGTTTGAAAAAAAATTAACCCATTATTTGCTTGGGATGAGGTTAGCAGCATGTACTATTACACCATAGGACGCTATAAAAAACAGCCATAAATATCTCAAACAAGTATCCACGGATCATATGAATAAGCGAGAACAAATTCACTATCATATGTTAGCAGGACGTGTAGCATTAGCTAGAAAACAAATAAAAGATGCTAGAAAATCCTTTAAAGAAGTTCTTGTTAGAGACAATCAAATGGCAGTAGGTGAAGAAGCTAAAAACATACTGCAGAAGATATAAATGGCATAAAGGTAAGTAAAAGATGACTAATAGTGGAGGCATATATGAATATCAAAAAAAATTGTATTAGGCCAATTAGAAAGGGTCTATGCAACATCCATAACAAAAAATAGATGGGCAATATAACTATATTGTGGCTACAGAAGGTCAAGGTCCATGTCTAAGATTTAATCAACAGTTTGATTCAGAAACAGTATGGGATCTACCAGGTGGAACCATGAATGTTATACCTGTACCTGGACGTGAAAAAAGAGTTCATTGCAACACAACAATTTTTCCCAACTTTTGATGCACAAGAATCTAGAATTGTTCATGCAAAACGACAAGATAACGGTACATGGGAGGTAACACCCATTATGACCATCCCATATTTACATCGTTTTGATATCTTAGATATAAGTGGAGAACTTTATTTTGTTGGAGCTTCTCTATGTGAAGGTAAAGCATTTAAAGATGACTGGACTAAGCCAGGTAAAGTATACGTGGGTCAATTAGCCGAAGATATTACACAACCATTCAAAATTAGACCCGTTCTAGAAGGCATTACCAAGAATCATGGTTTCTGTAACACCTATTGGAACAATAAAAAAGCTATTTTAGTCACAGGAAGTGAAGGTGTGTTTGCTATCTATGTACCAGAAAAAGGGCATATGGATTGGCAAACAGAACAACTCTTATGCCACGAAGTCAGTGATGTTGCTGTATGTGATATTGATGGTGATGGAGAATTAGAATTAGCCACCATTGAAGCATTCCATGGAGACAAAGGCATTATTTATAAGAAAGTGGATGGCATACTAAAACCTATATTCGAATACCCATTTGAATTCGGTCATGTGATCTGGGGCGGTAAGATTCTAGGTGAACCAGCCTTCATTATCGGTGGCAGAAAAGGTGATATGGAGCTGATGTGTTTTAAGATGGATGAATTCGGTATTAGTGGTACACGCATAGACAACACAGGCGGTCCAAGTAATATCGCTGTTGTTAACATGGAGGACGAAGATGTCATTTTAGCAGCTAATCGACAAGTTGGTGAAATGGCTATCTATAAAATCACGAAGTAATAATATAAGATTAAGGTATTAGACTTACAGTTTTTAATTGTAGGTCTTTTTTAAGTATGAAAAAGTTCTAACTTTCTATTTTCCTTGAAATCTTTTACGTGACGAAGCCATTTTTGTTTTTAGCCTTATAGTAAAGAAATTGTCAAATAATCTTAAAAAATTGATGAGCAATCTCATAGACTTTTAATGCAACCAAAACTTAGCCTATGCTATAATAAGTAAAAGATAATACATGAAAGGATATATGGTAGCCATTATTTAATTCAACTTATATAGAACGGAGGATATAACATGCCTTTTACACTAGCTCATCCAGCAATAGTACTGCCATTTGGTTTTAAGAAAAATCCATATATCGACTTTACAGCTCTATTTCTAGGTACTATGGCACCTGATTTTGAGTATTTTTACCGATTTAGACTTATTCGAACAGTTGGGCATACCATAGCAGGTCAATTTTATTATAATTTACCTGTAATCTTGATACTAGCGATGGTATTTCATTATATCCTAAAGAAGCCCCTTATCCGACATCTACCAGAACCATATAATCACTGGTATTATCCTTTTGAAATAGAAAAGTGGTCACTGAATACTTGGAAGCGGTGGGTCGTTGTCATCTACTCAGGTATAGCCGGTTGTTTTACGCATATTCTTTGGGATGCTTTTACCCATGGCACAGGCTATTTTGTTCAAAGGATTCCTTTGTTACGGTATAATATTTTCGGGATACCTGTATTTAGCTTATTACAGTCTGGTAGTTCACTTATAGGTCTATTTGCAATTATGTTGTTTATCTATTACATAGGAATCAGAAATAGTCATGTAAAGAGAAAAGACGAACGAATTTCAAGTATGCAGAAAAGCATCTATTGGGGGGGCGTTCTACTCATTAGTTGTCTTACCCTATTGATGATTCACTTGATAAAAGGTAGAATGGTTTTAGGTAACTTTATAGTCATAAGTATTAATAGTGTTTTCATAGGTTTATGTATTATGTCATTGTGTATGAGAACTAGAAAAATGATGAGGTGACAGCATGATAGTAGACAGTTTCTATTGGAGTCATCATGAAAATATGGAGGAGGAATCAATGTGTTAAGTAAAACGTTAGTAACAGATGTATTGACAGCAGCTGTCTCAACAGGTGGCGATTTTGCAGAGATTTTTGTTGAAGAAAGAGATAATGGACACATTACATTAGTTGGTGGAAAGGTTGAAAAGAGTCTATCTGGAAAGGATTTTGGTATTGGTATACGTATATTTAATGACCTGACAAGTGTCTACGCCTATACGAATAATGCTTCTAGAGAGAATTTAATCAAAGTAGCAAAGGAGGCAGCGTTAGCTATAAAGGGAAGTCATGTGTGCCAAGTACTTGATCTGAGGGAAGAAAAGGTCATAACATCTCACCCTATCAGACTTATGCCAAACACCGTATCTAAACTTAGAAAAGTAGAGTTTATGAAACGAGGTTATGATGCCATGATAGGATATGATCCTATGATCACACAAGGTAAAGTAACCTATCTGGAAGGGGTGCAACATGTCCTTATAGCCAATACAGAAGGTATATTCGTGGAAGATACCCGAGTAAGGTCAAGGATAGCGTTACAAGCCATTGCATCAAAAGGTACAGAGATGCAAACAGGCGGACATTCTCCAGGCGCTCATGTAGGCTTTGAGTTATTAGAAGATATGGATATAGTAGGTATTGCTAGAGACGGTGCCCGTATGGCAAAAACCATGGTTGAAGCGGGTTATGCACCGAGTGGTAAAATGCCGGTTGTTATTGGTAATCATTTTGGTGGGGTATTATTCCATGAAGCTTGTGGCCATGGTCTAGAAGCAACATCCGTAGCCAAGAAAACATCTGTCTTTACAGATAAGATTGGAGAGCAGGTGGCATCTCATATCGTTACAGCTATAGATGATGGTACCATTCCTAATGCTTGGGGTTCAATGAATATCGATGATGAAGGTGCCAAAATGAGAAAGAATGTACTCATTGAAAATGGTATTTTAAAAGGTTATTTAATTGATAAATTAAATAGCCGAAGCATGAAAATGCCATCTACTGGATCTGGAAGAAGAGAATCCTATCGTTTCGCACCAACATCTCGTATGACCAATACATATATTGCAACAGGTGATTCCACAACAGAAGAGATTATAGCCAATACAGAATATGGTCTATATGCTAAGCATTTAGGTGGCGGTTCAGTTAATACAGCTACAGGCGATTTTAATTTTAGTGTACGGGAAGGCTATATGATTGAGAAGGGTAAAATTGTAAAACCTGTTCGTGGGGCTACAATTATAGGAAATGGGCCAAAGATATTGAAGAAAATTGATATGGTTGGAGATAATTTAGATCATGGTCAAGGCATGTGTGGTTCTCTAAGTGGTAGCATACCAACGAATGTAGGGCAACCGACCATACGTGTAAGTGAAATTACTGTTGGTGGAAGGGATGGTGAATAATATGCATAAAAGCATTTTTATAGAGAAATTATTTGAAAAAAGGTAAACAAGCGGGTTTTGAGGATATGGAAGTCTATACACAAGGTACACAAAATCTTGATATTATGACTTTCAAAGGCGATATTACCAAGTATGCTATTTCAGAAGAAGAGGGTCTATCTTATAGAGGATTATTTCAAGGAAAGATGGGTTATGCTTATACGGAGAAGCTTAATGATGAAGCTATGGATATGTTAATTAAAAATGCAAAAGAAAACGCTCTTATTTTAGATCATGATGATCAAGAATACATCCATGGGTTAGGTGATCAGTATGAAGAAGTCATTCAGTATAATGATAGTTGTGAAACTATTTCTAATGAAGCCAGAATAGAACTTGCTAAACAACTAGAAGAGGCTGCTTATCGCTATGATAAACGAGTAGATGCGGTTAATTACTGTGTATTAAATTGTGCTAAAGGCAATGTTCAAATCGTTAATAGTAAAGGTCTAGATCTAATGGATAAATCCAACTTATTTATTGCTTATGTATCAGCCGTAGTTAAAGAAAAGGATGATGTTAAAACAGGGTCATATTTTGTGGCTACCAATGACTATTATAAATTAGATTATGAAATGATAGCTAAGAAAGCAGTTGACAAAGGTGTATCCATGTTAGGAGCAGAGTCCATCCGGTCAGGACATTATCCTGTTATATTAAAAGCAGAGGCATCAGCAAGTATACTAAAAAAAACCTATGCGCCCATGTTTTCTGCGGATAATGTTCACAAAGATTTATCCTTGTTAAAAGGTAAGCTAGGAGAATCAGTTGCAAGTGATTGTGTTACCATTTCAGATAATCCTTTTATGGAAGATGGCGTATGCACAAGTGCTTTTGATGCAGAAGGTGTTTCAACGTCCTATAAAAAACTAGTGGATCAAGGTATATTAACGACCTATCTACATAACCTTAAAACATCTTATAAAGATAAAGTCCCATCTACGGGAAATGGTCATCGAGGCTCTTATAAAAATGCTGTTGATATAGCGCCAAGTAACTTGTATATTGAAAAGGGTTCTATAAGCTATGAGGATATGATAAAAGACATGAGTAATGGTATTATTATTAGTGAGGTACAAGGTCTTCATGCAGGTATTAACACCATTTCGGGAGATTTCTCTCTATCTGCCTCAGGTTATGAGGTTGTAAATGGTAAAATTCATCGTCCTATTAATCAAATTACCATGGCTGGGAATTATCTGCAACTTCTATCCGATATTACACAAGTAGGTAATGATCTAGAATTTGCTTTACCAGGAGCAGGTTATATTGGTTCGCCATCATTGCATATAAAAAAACTTGTCCATATCAGGTAAATAGAACAAAAGAATAAGGGTGAGTAGAGTGAAAAAAATATCTTTTAATTATGGGAATAAGTATCTTGTGTATGGTAGGATGTGTTGCGAAAGATGCACAAGAAAAGATGAGTGACAGTGTTTTAGATCTTCAGGACTCCACAGAAGCGCAAGAAGATCCTCTTACAGGAGCGAATAGCCAAGAAGAAGCAAAGCAAAGTGAACAAGAGTCAGAAGTTGATGATGCTCTGATGGAGAAGGATCATTCTAATGAGGATGAAAGCACGAAGGAACAGGAGAATATCGAAATAATCAATCCGGAGGGTATGACTATTCTTGATCGCTTTGATGTGCCTAATGGTTTTACACGTAATACTGTCAGTGATGATTCCTTTGGTGCCTATCTTAGAGGGCTACCCTTGAAGGAACATGGGTCAAAAGTGATGTATTATGATGGGCGTATCAAAAATCGTTCAGAGGTATATGAAGCGTAGTGGATATGGATATTGGTAAGAAGAACTTGCAGCAATGTGCAGATGCAGTTATGCGACTTCGTGGAGAATATTTTTATCAACAAGGTGCATATGACAAGATTCATTTTAATTTTACCAATGGTTTTCGGGTAGATTATAGCAAATGGATGGATGGTTATCGGGTGAGTATAGAAGGCAATAAAACCAGTTATGTGAAGCGTAAAGCAGCATCTAACACCTATGAAGATTTTAGACGATATATGGAGTTAATCTTTGCTTATGCTGGTACGTTATCTCTTGAACAGGAGCTAGAGTCCATTGATTTCAAGGATATGGAAATAGGCGATGTGCTCATACAAGGAGGCAGTCCCGGTCATGCTGTTATTGTTGTGGATATGGCTTCTAATGAAGATGGGAAGACGTTATACATGCTAGCCCAGAGTTATATGCCAGCACAAGATACTCAGGTATTATGCAATCCTAATGATGATAATAGTCCGTGGTATACTATTGATGAAAGTGAAAGGATTGTAACACCTGAGTGGACATTTACCAGAGACGATTTGAAACGCTTTACAGAAGATTAACATATAATTTACAATTAACAAAAAAGGTTGCCTTATTAAAGGTGGCCTTTTTTATTTACGATATTTTCTCAAAAAAAAGCTTTTAAAACAAAAAAAAGAAAAATAAAAAAAATGCCTTCTTTAATTAAGAAATAGGAAATATTGTTATCCATTAAAAGGACTTCTATATAAATGAGATGAGAATATATTGTATTAAGCGAATTCGTTTATATGTTACAATATTTTATCTTTTGAACCAAGCTCGTTATGAAGCTAACAATCTTATAGGATATGACGTGTTAAAATCTAAGACAGAAAAGTACGTCGTACAAAGAAAATTTTTAGGAGGATGATTCAATGAAAAAAAAGATTGTATGGTAAAATCATCATAGCGCTAGTTTTGGGATGTAGCCTATTATGGTCATCAACCGTATTTGCAGCTGAAGACAAAAAGGTAACTGCAAGACAAGTTTACAGTTTTGATCAACAGGAATTAGAGCGTGGATGGGAAATAGCTCGTTCTCAAAAGGTATATGCAGATAAGAGCTTGGGTTATGGTATAGCTTTAACAAATAAAACAGATTCCAACAGCTATCCCACTCGAAGAGGGGTTATATTGGTAACTGAAGATAAGTACAAAGGTCTTATTCCATTAGGCCATTCAGGTATTGTATGGACATCAACAACAGTGGTAGAATCCATATCTCAGGGCGTTGTAACAGGAAGAAATGACTGGAATGTAACTCGAAATACTTGCTATGGGGTAACAACCTATAATACAACACCAGATCAAGATAGCCAAGCAGCAAGTTGGTGCTATAATCAGATTGGCAAACCTTATAATTTTAACTACCCTAATAAATGGACTAGAAGTAAATTTTATTGTTCTCAGCTTGTATATGCTGCGTATAAGGATTTGTTTAGTATTGATTTAGACACTTACGCTTATTTATCAGCTGTACATCCAATGGAATTGGTTAATACCAGTCAGACATATACAATCTATACCAAGTAACTTAATAGGATTAACAGATCGTGTAAAATAGCTTAAATATTAAGCGTAGGACTAACTTATGGCTATTCAGATATCGTCTTAAATACTGATAGCATATATGAGATAGTCCTGCGCCATAAGGAGTCATATAAGTTCGAAAAGTAATAAGGTTTTGAGTCGTATGATGAACATAGATGATTAAAATGTTCAAAAAAGGGGAGATACGTGTGAAAATAAATTTTGCCACCCTTGCTGTGACTTTGCCCTTACAAGCAAGCAAAGTCATGGTGCGAAAAATGACTGTTAAAATGCTTGCTTTCCTCATAATCATCTTGGTAATGATACCATTTTCAAGTTGTTCTCAGAGAAAACCACGTTCTAAAATTATAAGTGATAAGCGATTCCTAGGTGTTATTGAAACCACAGGACAAGATAATAAGAGTTTCTTAACGTTTTATGATAAGGCGTTAATCAAACAAGATACGCTAGAGTTACCTTTTGGGTCCATGGGGTCTTACTTTGATCTACCCAAAGTCCAAGATCATTATTTATATATCGTACCAAGAGGTATCGCAAGTATAAAAGATTTAAGCATTGTATTAGAAGTGGACTTATCAGCAGGTAAGTATAAGACTTATGATATGAAACAACCCCAGATTAATAGTTTTTGTGTAGATGATGATTATGTTTATTCCGTAAACACACTCAATCATCAGTCAATCATTAGTCAATATAATAAGACAGACGAAGTCTTAAATACCTTAGAGATAGGGAAAATATTTATCGGTAAGATTGATCGCTATCAGGATAAATTATACGCCTTTGGTTTTGGTGATGATGGCATGGGAAGTATGCAATCATATCTCTATATTATAGACCCCATACAGCTAACCATTGAAATGGAAATTGATTTAACAGAAGAAGGACAAGATCAGTTAGGTACCATATCCATACAAAACAATCTCTACTTTACAAATGCTCTAAAATATAATCAAAATAGAGGTGATATACCTTCTACCAATCTAAGTCAGTTAGATACCAAACAACATAGCATCACAAGTATATCACTTCAAAGTACATATCCCTTTCAAATTCTGGAACATCAAGAAAAACTCTACATATCCCATTATAATCTTGTCCAGGGTAAGGGTAACCAATTATCCGTCTATGATCCTGCCTTAAAGATAACGGAAATTCATGATTTTCAACATCATCTAGCACAGATCTCAATCCATGATGGACATATCTATATTACTGATGGGGAGAAACTATATACCTATATCATAGAGGCTGACACCTTTAGAAAAGTGAAAGAAATAGACATATATACAAAGCGCCATGAAAACAATCATTATTATATTTCTGGTTTTTTTTGTTACGCCTTGATAAGGAAGATATAAGACAGAAAAAATAGAGACTGTTTTTATATGCTATTAAAGAGGCTGCCATATCCAATCATATGTGTTAATGATTCTAGAATGTAATCATTATATATGATGTAATGTGGCAGCCTTCAAAACGTTTATTGAAATATTGATTTCAGTGGTTTATGATTTCTCAACAGGTTTTCCTAGGAGGCGAACAACTACAATAATACCAACTAAACCCACTAACAGTGCAAGAATTGTACTCCATATAGATTGTGATAAGCCAATTATAAGATATCCTACAACAGTAAAAGCAGCGCCAGTGAGTGCATAAGGAATCTGTGTCTTTACATGATCCATGTGATCTGAACTAGATGCCATAGAAGACATAATCGTTGTATCAGATATAGGTGAACAATGGTCACCAAAGATTGAACCCGATAATACTGCACTTAATGTAGAAAGAACAAGTACAGATGAAGCAGGGTCGCCTGTTATGTAACTAGCTGCTATAGGTACAGCAAGTGTATAACAATAGCCATGGTTCCCCATGAAGTACCTGTTGCAAAGGCTACTAAACAGGAAATAAAGAACACAATAATAGGTAAGAAGATCGATGAAATACTTTCTGTTACATAAGAAACAAGAAAATCAGCGGTTCCCAGATCGGAAACAATGGTTCCGATGGACCAAGCCAGAACTAAGATAATAGCCGTGATAAAGAGGGATTTACAACCTTCAACCCATGAATCAAAGACTTCGCCCATATTCATGGATTTATTCCATAAGGCAACCACACCAGCAACAATACTTGCAAAGATTGCTGCCCAAATGAGGGAAATGGAAGGGTCAGCAGCACCAAAACAATCTGAAAGTTGATACCAAGCGACACCGTCTGCGGCTACAGCAGTATACCCGTTATACCACAGTGCGGCAAAAGCGGTAATAATAAGGGTGAGAATAGGAATGAGGGCAGTTGATACTTTTAGTTTTACACCTTCATTGACTTGTTCTGCTTGAGTGTCTAAGTCCGACATAGGGGATGCAGTACTTGATAACACTTTTCCAGTTAAAAAAGCACGTCTTTCAGCTTTGTACATGGGACCGTAATCTCTACGCCATAAAGCAATAGTAAACACTAAAACAATAGCAAAGATATTATAGAATGTATAAGGAATTGTTTTTAAAAAAAAGAGAGTAAAGAAGTTGGTTTCTACACCTAATTTGGTAAATGTCTGTGAGAATAGACCGATTTCATAACCTACCCATGTGGAAATACAAGCTAATCCAACGATTGGAGCAGCTGTTGAATCCACAATATACGCTAGCTTTTCTCTTGAGACTTTCATTTTGTCAGTAACAGGTCTCATAGTAGGACCAACAATTAAGGTGTTTGCATAGTCATCGAAGAAAATGAAAATACCAGCAAAAATGGTAGCTAGTTGAGCTGACTTAGCAGATTTAGCTTTTTTTTGCTAGCCAATTAGCAATAGCCTTTGTACCGCCAGCTTTAGCTATGATGCCAGCCATACCGCCAATGGAAAGTGTGAAGAAAATAATAGCAGCATTCCAACTATCTGCTAGACTACCAAGTAAGTAAGTATCTAAGGTGCGTAAAAATGAGTCAAATAGGTTACCACCTTGAACCATCAAAACCCCTGAGAAAATACCAAGAAATAAAGATAGTATAACTTGTCGGGTAATGAAAGCAAGTAAGATAGCAAAGATTGGTGGAATAAGAGACCATGCTCGGAAACCATTTGCTGGATTATCGACAAATTGAGGTGCAAGCATAGCTAATCCAAGACCGAGAACCACGACAATGAGGAAAAAAACCTTATTGAATCTTTTCATGATAAAACCTCCCTTATAAAATAGAATGATGAGACGAACGAGTTGTTCTGTAATATGTATATGGTTTGATGGTGAAATAAATGCGAATAAATGCATGATTTTATATGGAAGATGCCATACTAAAGGAAGGATAAAATAAGATGTATAGAAACTAAGATGACACAGCATATAGAGGTGAACTTCATGAGTAAAGAGATCTATCGAAAGCGTTACAAAGAATACTCGAATCGTGTCATATCGACGAAGGTTATTTTATCGGTGGCATCTAATGCAGATAATATCATTGCTGCTGCATTTATTAGTTCTGTCGTTCTTGCTTCACTAGCTTTACTCATGCCTTTAATTATTTTTGTCATTGCATTAGCCGTGCTGTTTTCTTCTGGTTTAGGTTCATATGTGGGGTATTTATTGGGAAAAGGAAATAAAGAAGAAGCTAATGATTTTGCTAGTTATACCATGATTGTCATAACCATTATAGCAATTGCCATTGCAACAATTACATCAGCTTTTGCAGGTTCTATTGCTACCTTATTAGGGGCAACAGGAAAATATAATGAAGTGGCTACTACGTATTTGCGTATCATTGGAATCAGCTTCATGCCACAAATCATTGCTATTGTACTTGATAAATTAATATTAAATGACGGAGCACCTAAGTTTACCTTTTATGTGAATATCGCCAGTATGTTTGTTAACCTTGGTTTAAATGTGATTTTTGTTATTGGGTTTTCAATGGGTGTTAATGGACTAGCATTAGCCACACTGATTAGCCATATAGTTCATTTAGGCGTGGATATTTATTATTTTTTGCATCGATCTAAAGTCGTGAAATTTGTTTTCCCTAAGAATCATATACGTGCATTTTTTTGAAATAATTTATAATGGAGCCAGTGACTTTCTTTCGGTTTTTTTTACAGATGCCATCATGATCTATGTGGTGAATAAATCTATTTTGAAATTTCTACCACACAATTATCTAGAAGCATTTGCTGTAGCTACTTTATTTACGGTTTATATTACAAAAAATCTATGTGGGTTCACAAGTTGGTTTACAGCCAATAACATCACAATTATTTGGAAAAGCACATTTTAAAGAGTTAAAAGGGATGTTCACGTATTCTCTTAAAAGAAGTCTTGTATATGGTATAGTCATGTATTTACTTCTGATACCAGTAGCATATTTTTTATTACCTTACCTATTGGATGACAAGGCACTTATTCCTATTGCCTTTCGTATGTATATTGGTGTAGGTATAGCATTTATTGGATCTTGTGTTGGTATTCAGGTCATCTTATTTTACACTGCCATAAACCGTCCAGTTGAATCTTTAGTTATTGCTGCCCTACGTACATTAGTCCTTATACCTGTAAGTAGTTTTATGATGATTTATTTGTTTAAGGTGGATGGTATTGCCATTGGATTTTTATTACCTGAAGTCATCATTACATCTGTATTTTTTGTTTTTTTTTAGAAGAATGGATATTGCAAAATATAGGTTGGTAAATCATTCTTAGATATATTAAGTTGTCGTTACAGCTATGTTTCTTAGCTAGTATATAGCATAACCATAAGATATAATAGAGTAGTTGATTTGTGAAATAAGTATGAAATATAGGATAATAGTTTGTCTATACAAAAGAGGAGGCGTTATATGTTTCGTAAAAAAAAAGTTCGTAGCTTTTGTCGGTTTTTTATGCGTAGCAATGATATTAGTAACATCCAAACTAGTAAATGAACAGAGTGATAATGCTAAGATCAATACGATTAATGATACTACACAGAATACTATTAAAGATGCTAATCAAGACGAAGAAAAGCCTATGGAAATTAAGCATACTATTAATACAGTTGTGAAAAAAAACATGAATTGTTAATAGGATTAGATTTAAATCAAGATGAACAGGTGGATTATAAATTATTGTTACAAGGTGATATGGATCAGAATATTAATCCTGAAATTATAGAAGAAGAAAGATTAGAATATAAGTACATGTGTGCCTATACATATCTCATTGGTTTATCCAAAGCTTATGGGGAAATTAAATTAACCATGCATGAAGTCTATGGTAGTGGCTTGATATACTATTTGGAATACAAACCATATAATGAGAAAAGCAAAGATGTTATTTTTCAATTGAAGGCAGGGGCAAGTCATGAATTAGAAATTCTTAAAGGTGTTTATAAAGGTAGGAAGTTAAACTTAAACCAAGCAGTTATCAATAAAAATACGACACTACCTAATACGGTCAATTACATTGATGGCAATAATAATCATATGCGATTAGGACGGGTATTTTTGGAAAAGAATATAGGTAAAACGGTAGTATCTGTTGAAAAAATAGTACAAGACATTCAATTAATGTTTGAAGATGAAATGGTGTATCAATATACACTACCTGTTATGACTGGTTATTCAACAAAAGTAGATGGCATGTTATCACTTGAAGAACTTTGTGATAAGAAAATTCAACTTAATTTGGATACACTATCGGTTATGGATTTAGCTAATGAAAAATACATGTGGGTCGATGGTGTCTATTACGAGAATCCGATGAAATATGAACCTTCTGCAGTGAATGATTTTTATCGAACACCTAGTGCATTACATATGCGTGCTTGTTATTGGGTAGTGGATAAAGGCAGTATATTCAAAACTTATGGTATTAGTCTTATGTATACATATATGCAGCTTTACAATGATAAAAAGTATATACCAACACAGCCAAAGTCAGGATGGCTCTATGAAGACTATGGCATAGTGGATAATTTTTATGATACACGATTTAATACTGACACTGTTAGCGCTTTGTTACATATGCAAAAAATCTATCCAGATGATGAAGTTAAACAAGCTATAGATAATTACTTTGCATTTTTTATGAACTACGTACAGAATAATAGTTTCTATGTAGATGGCAATATATTTGTAGCAGACTATATGAATTATAGTGGAAAAAATAAAGCCATGCCACATTGTTCACTGAATCATATGTTAGAAGAGATGACCGTATTATATAGATATTATTTGTTATATGAGAATAAAGAGGCATTCGATTTAGCAGAGCAATTTTTAGAAAGCATTAAGCTAACAAAAGATCGTTGGATTCGGTCCAATGGTGATTTATATTATTGCGTTACAGAAGATGGACGTTTTATAAAAGATGACTATCCATTAGTTACATACAATGATCTCAATAGAGGAAAATATTACCTAGAAAAGGTATATGGGGAAGTACCCAGAGATTATTTAGACATACTAGAATCTAAGGAAAAGTGGGCTAAGGCGAATGGGCATATAAAGTAACAAGTTTGTCCACATATATTGACTTAAATCCTTGAATTTGATATACTCCAACATGACTGTTAAAAATACATATGGGAGGACGTACATCATGAATGAACGTAAAATAGTGGTCGCAGATCCAACGGCAATAGGTTTATTTGGATTGGCAATTGTAACATTAGTAGCTTCATCGCAAAAACTAGGAGTGACAGAGGGTGTGGCTTATATCATTCCTTGGGCAATATTTATGGGAGCTTTTGCACAACTATATGCATCCATTCAAGATTCAAAGAAAAACAATGTTTTTGGAGCAACAGCTTTTGCAGGATATGCTTTTTTCTGGTTTGGTGTAGCATTCACTTGGCTCATTGGATTAGGTGTGTTTGGAGAAGCATTGAAAAGTAATGCTGATATCAATCAATTAGGTTTTGCTTTTGTAGGGTACTTAATCTTTAGTGTATTTATGACAATTGGTGCTATGGAAGTACACAAAGTATTATTTTTTATTTTCCTATTTATTGATTTTCTATTCATAGGATTATCACTTAGTACATTAGGGATTGCACCAGAATTTGGACATACACTTGCTGCGTATTCAGAGCTGATTATCTCATTATTATCATTCTATGGTTCAGCGGCAGCAGTGCTTAACGGACATTTTAATAAAAAAGTTTTTACCAGTTGGAAAGCCATTTGGTATTTTTAAATAAGATTAAGGGTGCTGTTTCATGCTTTATGAGACAAGCACCCTTTATTTGTGCGCCCTTAAAAAGTAGTCGCTATATTTTTACTATTTTCTTTCATGCGTGTGATGATAGAATAGAGCATATCAATTTCTTCTTTGCTAATATCTTGAAACATCACATTAGCTAACCTTACTTCGTAATCTTGGAAGTGTTGAGTTAGGTCCTTGGCTTTATCGGACACAAATAAACCGTAATGACGATGGTCATCTTCTTTTTTGATGCGTTCAACTAGACCAGTGGATAGAAGCTTTTTTAATGGCTTTTGTTACACTTGCTTTACTGACACACATCATGTCAGCTAGCTCTTTCTGATTGATACCATGATGTTTATAAATCATCAGAAAGTATTCAAATTGACCTTCATTTAAGTCATAATCTTGTAAAACGTAGTTTGTAAAATGTTTAATATTCCTTGATATTTGTCGTATATTCTTTCCTATATCAAATGTACTCATTTTTTCTACTCCTTAATTTATTGTAATCTCCTTTGAAGAAGATGCAGTTTTTAACACATAGGGTACAGCCATGTTGTTGAGCAAAAGGTTTAGCACATAATCTATAATCGATTGTTGTTCGATAACCACCATCATGGACAATATCTTCGTTATAGATAGCACCTGCTGGACATTTTTTAACACATCTTTTGCAAGTTGAGCAAAATGATCTAAGCCATAGATGCTCATTCTCCTCAGTACTTGGTAAATTGTCTATGCTGGTGTAAACGGCACCTATCCTAAGACTTGGTCCATACTTCGGATGAATAAGTAAACCATGTTTCCCAATAGCACCTAAACCTGCGTTTTCAGCAAGCTTTGGATAATTCACATCACCACCAAGAGCAGGGCCAGCTTGAGCACTATAACCTCTTTTTCTTAGAAAATCACAAACCTTATTAGCTACTCTTCCTAGTTCATAATAGGTTCTCATAATTTCTTTTTTGGCATATGGGGATGGGGCAGTATCGATTATGCTTTTCTTCATTTCCATAATGAGCACAATAGCATGTTTATGTAAGATGACCCGGTCTTTAAAAATCAAATTAGGATTGACAGTCGTAAAGCCTATATCATCTATATGAAAGCTTCTGATATATTCTTGTAACGCTTTTAGAGTTGCATCATCAATAGTCGTCTTAAAGTTTTTTTGGATTTTTCGTAATGCTTTTATAGGATTTTTTTTCATCTCAAACAGTAATTTTAACATGGTGGACATGCTCAAAGCTTTACTTGAGGGCAGACCTTTTTGCCCACCATAGATCATCACAATTTCTGGAACATGTAAACCCAATCTTGAATCTTTTCCGGCATGTATAACATCTAAATTCTTAATATGATCGGGATTAAGGGTTGGCATTTTTGGTGGCTTCATAGCAAACACTCCTTAAGTGGTTCATAATTGGTTAGCTGGTTAACTGTATAGGGTTATCATAACATCGAATAGTTAACCAGTCAACTATTAAAAAAAAACCAACTAACAATCAATATATCCTGATGGTCGTAGAGCTCCAGCATTAAATATTCATGGAAACAGGTATTTTTTTAATACATATGGAGATACAGGAACACTGCATTTGCCAACTTAATTTCATTTGATTTAGCTTTACTTGACCTAACATGTTTACCTGCTATAGCACATGATTTACCATTATTAAAGAATATTGAGAGTTGAACTGTGGTTATTTTTTTTGACAAAAGAGTAGACAACGGTTAGGCTTATTCTTCAAAATCAATCTATAAGATATTAATTTTAAAAAGTATTGACTTTTTGTCATGACAAATATATAATATTATTGTACTGGCATAAAGTGAGGTGAAGTAATGTCGCCAAAGAAAATGGGTCGTCCGCTTTCCGAAAATCCAAAGAATATAAAACTACAAATAAGAGTTGATCAAGAAACGATGGATATGCTTGATGAGTGTGTTGAAGAACTTAAGAGTAATCGTTCTGATGTAGTTCGTAAGGGGATAGAAAGAATTGCAAGTGACCTAAAGGGCAAATAGAAAAGAAGCAGTGCCAAATCGCTAAACTCGAACACTACTTCTTACTAGCCCTCCATAATAAGCGGAGGTAAATATATTATACATCTGTTTATTGTGAAAATCAATCAAATTGAATAAGCTTAGTACTGCGCTTGTTCAACTGGAGGTGTTTATTAAGGTGAAACCAGTAATAGAACAGTTATTTGATGGAGAAATCAATGCAAATGAACATTTTTCATGGACAGATGATTACAGAAAATATACTCATAATTTTAGTAAGGTGGAAGAAGAATTTCTAAAATTCATAAGTAAAAGCGAAGAGGAAATTTATGATAAACTCAAGGGTATGAGATCACATTGTTCAGTAATTGAGTCTAAGATACATTTTACATATGGGTTTAAATTAGGCTTTCAGCTAGCTAATGAAATTCTTGAAAAAGCTAACTTTAATAGATACTGAATAACACCTATCAAACAAGAGTGTATCAATTGTGGTATACTCTTGTTTAGCAAAATAAGATTGACAATATACCATATATGACATATTATATTAGTAGGAGATAACAATGCTTAAGATAAAATTTTATGAAACTCAAAATGGAAAAAGAGCCTGTAAGAGAAATTGAAAAGGCATTAAAATATAAGATGGATTTTGAAAGGAGGCATAAAAATGACTGATTTTAATGATTATTTGGATGAATGTATGCAAGATGCTGAATTTAAAAAAGGAATATGAAGCATTAGCAGTAGAATACGAGATAAAACAAGCAATGATAGATGCACGAAAGGAAAAAAAACCTTACTCAAAAAAGAACTATCAGAACTTACGGGTATACAACAAAGTCATATTAGTCGACTTGAAAATGGTAACTACAATCCAAGTATTGGATATTTAAAAAGGATTGCCATTGCCCTTGATAAAGAGCTTCATATAGAATTTAGATAAGCTAATCCGACCATTATAGTCGGATTTGTTTTTTATATAAAAATTAAATACCGTAATAATTTATTATAAGGTGTTTTTTATAACTAAGCATTTAGTTCAGTAGATAGAGTGTGGTATAATAGCCGTAATATGATGCAAGAGGGAGCGGAGATTATGTTTACAAGTATGCATTATTATGCACTTAGAATAGTTAGTTATCTCTTTTTAGTGGTATTACTCATTCGCAAGATCAGTAATATTAAAAGTTATAAGGATTTAATATTCGTCCTTATTTATATACTCATTTGTCAGTTAAGTATGTATCTACTTAAAATAAAAGAAAAGAAGCTAGTACACCATGTACTTTTTTTTGATAGGCAGTATTTTAGAACTTTCGATTATTTTAATTTTATCTCAAATCATTGGTGTCACTGTTTATTTCTTAGTTTATATTATCATGTTAGATACCATTTTATTTTATAAAAAAAAGACTAGGGTTCATTGGAGCTTCTATTGAGATGATTATAAGTATTTGCTTTTTGTATGTTCATAATCATTATAGTCTTGAGATTATGATGTTTTATAGTGGTAGTCTTATTGTTACATTAATTATAAGCCTTTACTTAAGGATTATTGAAGGTAAAAAAAATCAGGCTCAGGATTTTTATGACAGATTAAGAATATCAGAGGAAAAACTGGTGAAAGCCAATCAGGAGCTGGAATCTTATTCAAAAAATGTTGAGGAATTAACATTATTAAGGGAACGTACCAGAGTATCAAGAGAACTACACGATAGTGTGGGACATGCTTTATCTACGTTATGCATACAATTAAAAGCTGTACAAACCATTACAGAGAAGAAGCCTCAGTTGGCAATTGAAATGTTAGGCCATAATGTTCAGTATGTGGAAAATACCCTTGAGAATGTAAGACGAACTGTTAGGGAGTTAAAGCCCATTGAATTTGAAGCACTGGATGCCATTATTACCATTGAGGAAATGATTAAAACCTTTAGTAAATTAACGGGTGTTCAAGTAAAAATGATTTTATCTAAGGAAAAATGGAAAATGACCAGTGACCAGAGTCATCATCTCTACAGAATTATTCAAGAGAGTCTAAGCAATGCTTTGCGACATGGTAAGGCTAAGAATATAACGGTTAATCTTCAATTTTTTCAAGATAAATTATATGCATATATTAAAGATGATGGGATAGGATGTAAAGAGGTTAAACCTTTATTTGGATTAGAAGGTATCGTAGACAGAGCTAGGAGCCTCGGGGGAACAGTAGAGTTTACAACAGGATTAGGAGAAGGATTTGCAACAAAAATCACATTACCTAAAGATAAAATAAATGTAGAGGTTAGTGATTAGATTAAGTGAGAGCCGTAGAATACGTGTCCCCAACATGGACATTGTACATAGGGAGAGGATGCAAGGGATGATAAAAATAATTATTGTTGACGATGAGATACTCATTAGAGAAGGACTCAAAATATTACTATCCGTTTATGATGACATAGAAGTAGTAGGAGATTGCGAAAGTGGCAACGATGCTTTTGGGTTTTGTCAACATCATGAGGTAGATGTAGCCCTTATGGACATAAGGATGGAAAATGGAGATGGTGTCATGGCAACGAAAATGATAAAAAGCCTTGATAAAGATGTAAAGATTGTTATATTGACCACATTCAAAGATACGGCTTATATTAAGCAAGCCATCTCTTATGGTGCTAATGGTTATCTTCTGAAGGATAGTTCAAGTGATAAAATATATGAAGCCATTAAAAGTGCTTATCGAGGTAATGTTGCCCTTCACCCAGAAATAGCGGGACAAATCATTAATGCTTCTAAAACAGAAAAGGAACACGATATTAGTGAGTTTGCACTACTCGACAAAGAAGTAGACATTATTCGCTTGATTGCAGAGGGGTTATCCAATAAGGAAATCAGTAAGGAATTGTTTTTGGCAGAAGGAACCATTAAGAATAATGTCAGTACTATTCTATCCAAACTTCAGTTAAGAGATAGGACCCAAATCGCAATATTTGCTTATAAAAATGGGATATGCAGCTAATGGGAAAAATTGACAATTGCACTATGCTATGATAAAGTATAGAGTGACAAGACAGTGAATGACAGTAAATGAGGCATGAGCTATTTGAAGATTAAATCAAGTGGTTGATGCTTTTCTGTAGTATAAGAAAGTCTAGGTTTTATTCCTTGAAATCTTTTTGTGGCATAGTTATTTTAGTTGATCTATGGGATTAGTCAAAATTTTAAGAGGTGGTGGTGGAAAATATATGAGTCAATTATATGAAGTCATTAAAGTCATGAACAATAATGTATTATTAGCCATCAATCAAACCCATAAAAATGAAACCGTACTTATAGGTAAAGGGCTTGGTTTTAGTAAGAAAAGCGGACAAATCGTACATATTCCAGCAGAAAAAATCGAAAAAGCCTTTTATGCTTATGAAAAAAAACTTAAGGATGACTATATCAGATACTTAAGTGAAATCGATTCTAAGGTTCTTGCTACATGCGCAGAACTAATTACCCTAGCAGAAAAAGAGCTGGGTAACCTCAGTCACAAATTACTATTGGTGTTAACAGACCATGTTAGCTTTGCTATTGAAAGATTGCGTATGGGTATGGAGATTAGCAATCCTTTTATTTATGAAATCAAGAATCTGTATCCACAGGAATATGCCCTAGCAGAAATTGGACGACAGCTTTTTGAAAAGAATCTGAAACTAGATATTACAAGCAGTGAAGTTGGGTTTATTGCCTGGCATCTTAATGCTGCCAAACAACGGAAGGCTGTTACAGAGAATGTGAAGATTACACGTCTGATTAAAGAATTGATGGAAATGATAGAAAGAGAAATACAGTATACTTTCGATGTCAAGTCCATGGCTTATAATCGCTTAATTAATCATCTGAAGGGACTGATCTACCGTTCATCAAAGGAAGAAAAACTAATTAATCCACTAAAAGGTGTTGTTAAGGTGCAACTTCACCATGCATATAAGGTAGCAATGATGCTAAAGGAGCATATAGAACAAGGATTAGGAATTATGATATCTGAGGATGAGTTAGCTTATTTAGCTATTCATATTGATCGATTAAGGATGCTAAAAGAGACAGTTTTTTAAATTACAAAAGAAGGCGTATTTATTTGCCTCAAGTTGACCATACTTCTTTAAGAATCTAAACATAGACTAAGCATACTTAGCGGGTTACAATGTGGTATGATTATGGTACAATAATAGATAAATGGTAATAATGGATAAAATAGATAGAAGATAATAATAGACAGTGAGGTGCGCTATGAGAGAAACTGAATTATCACATAAATGCAATAAGGAGATTAATCAGATAAAGAACAGTGTGTTTACATGTATAGTTGAATATAAAGGGGAAGTTGTTTTCAGTTCAAAAGATAAGGGTGTAAAGCCGCTTATGGATTTTATTGGGTTGAATGCGAGTTATTCCCCTATTACAATCAAGGATAAGATTATAGGAAAAGGTGCGATGGTTCTAGCCATTAAATGTCAGGCTCATAAGGTTATAACACCAATTATTAGTGAGAAGGCTTTAGCCTTAGCCAATCAACATGCCTTGAACGTCGTTTATGAAAAGGTTGTACCTTACATTATGAATAGAACAGGTACAGGAGCATGCCCTATTGAATCAGCAGTTGATAGGGTAGATTCTATAGAAGAAGGCTATAAGGTGATTATAAGTACACTTGAGCAGTTGAGAAAGGGTACAGAAAATCTATAATGGGGAAACCCTAGATACATGATTTATGTATAGCTAGTT
>JDSF01000052.1_pt1 | contig 102192 bp, 99 predicted proteins | sample 199441 | NCBI WGS metagenome assembly JDSF01 (sample SAMN02592751, study PRJNA231836) | bioreactor metagenome | isolation source: continuous culture bioreactor denitrification-DNRA | place: Germany: Bremen
GAAGTAAATACAGTAGAAGGTGAAAGTGTGAACACAGATAACGAACTATACAATTATAAGCTGCTTGTGTATCAACTTATTGAGGAGGGCAACTACATTAAAGCCGCCTCAATATATGAGCGGATTTATAACAAGCAAAAAAGATAATGTGGATCTTCTATATGACATAGCTATGTTTCAGCATGAATATATTAATCCAAGACAGGCACTGTTCTATTACGATGAAATTATTGCTATTGAGAAAAGTGAAGCGGGAGCCTACTACGGTAAAGCTATCATTTTAGAGGAATTAGACCAAATAGATGATGCGATTTATCATTATAAGAAGGCCATTGAATGGGATCCTGGCTACCATTTGGCACATTTATATCTTGCCGATATATACGATGAGCAAAAGAAGGACACATTGGCTGAGGAGCACATCAAAAAGGCTATTAAATATGCACCTGATGAAGTTCTGTGCTTTAATCATTATGGTTCGTTTTTAGAAAGTAGAAATCGTGATGTGGAAGCTCTAGAACAAACGGAAAAAGCTTTAGAAATAGAATCAGATCATTATTTATCTCTTTTTAACATGGGGGTGCTCATGAAGAAAAAGGGGGAAATCAACGAAGCGATTCTCTACTACGAGAAATCAGTTCTTAGTCGGCCAACTTACGCATATTCATATTTGAATATGGCTGTTTTGTACAAAGAAAGCGGTCAGTATGAAAAGGCTTTTGAGATTCTTACAAGTGCCATTTTGCATAACTCTGATGTGAGTGTTCTTTATTACAATAGAGGCATTATGCTGGTGGGACTGGATCGGTTTGAACAGGCGACGAAAGATGTAATCAAGTCTATTGAATTAAGTCCTAGTCTCAAAAAATATGCTTTAATTGATACAGAATTAAAAGGGATTGATTTAGTGAAGATTAAAGCCCTTAATGCTTAACGTTTAGGATACAGGGTATCTAAGTGTTGAGGTGATGTTATGAAAACTATAATCCCATTAATCCCTTTTGTTTTAGGTGCTCTTATTAATATGGGCCTCGGTGCACTATGGTACTCCAATGTTTTGTTTGCCAAATCGTGGATGGCTGAGTCAGGTGTAACTTCAGAGCAAATTGAATCCACTGATGGCATGGGCAAAGTTTATGGTTTGACCATGTTAACAGCAGTCTCAACAAGTTTTGTAATTGGCTTATTGGTGACAAAACTGGGTATTGACTCTGTACTTCATGCCACTCTTTTTGCCGTTATTCTTTGGATTGGAACAAACTTGCCATCTGTTATTAAACGTTGGGGATTTGAAAACCAGTCATTCAAACTAGGGCTTATAAATCACGGTTATGATTTAACGGTTTACCTAATTGTCAGTGTTTTGTACGCAATTATGTCCTAAAATATACTAGTGGTAATAGCAGTCATATAACTTTAGTTGTTCTAATATATAATAATCAACAAACGTCTCGGACAGTGTGTCAGGGGCGTTTTTGTTTTCAAATTTAGGAGTGTGTTTGTTAAAATTGTGATTGTCCCTTGTAAAGTGGACGAAAACGGTGTATGATTTAAATGACAATTGTTATCAGATACTAAAACCTGATCACATAATTTGAACTACATATGAATGGCAACGAAGGAGATGAATGGTTTGAACAAATCTGAGTGGAATAAAAAATTAAAGAAATACTCTGAACCCAGCATGAAAAAGTCTGTGTTCCAGATTATTAATTCTGTAATACCCTATCTAGGACTGATTGTCCTTATGTATTACACAATACGTTTTGAAGTACCGTATATCCTAACACTCGGTTTAGCATTTGTCGCAAGTGGATTTTTAGTGAGGATATTTATTCTATTTCATGACTGCACACATTTGTCTTTCTTTAAATCTAAGACGGCAAACGCAATTTTTGGGCATATATTTGGGATAATATCATTTACGCCATATTATACATGGCAGCTTGAACATAGTATTCATCATGGTACTGTTGGAAATCTTGACCGAAGAGGTGTGGGAGACATTTGGACAATGACAGTCACGGAATATGAAGAGAGTCGTTTTCTAAGACGTTTATGGTATAGAGTGTATAGAAACCCTCTATTTTTATTCTTAGTGGCACCATTTGCATTGTTTATGGTACTGAATAGAATTCCTTCGACAGGCGCAAGAAGAAAAGACCATATAAGTTATATAGTCACTAACGCTGGTATAGTCGCAATATTTGTATTGACTTGGTTGACACTTGGGCTTAAGTATTACTTGGCAATTCAGCTACCAATATTGTATTTCGGAAGCATTATGGGTGTGTGGTTGTTCTTTGTACAGCACCAATTTGAAGAGGTATATTGGTCTAGTGATTCGGAGTGGGACGTAGTTAAAGCAGCACTTGAAGGCAGTTCTTTCTACAAACTTCCATTGGTGTTTGAATGGTTTTCAGGTTACATTGGATACCACAACATCCACCATTTAAATTCAAGGATACCGAACTACAACTTAAAAGCATGTTATGAAGACGTTCATGACTTACTTGACGGGAAGAAAATTACTATGATAGACAGTTTTAAACTTGCATTTCTTGAGCTCTATGATGAGAAAAGCAGAAAGATGATTTCGTTTAGGAAAGCTAGACGATTAAAGCACATAAGATAAAGCTTAAGTGTATAAAGTTTAAAATGTATAAAGCGACTATTTTTAAGGTTATAACGAACCTTAAAATAGTCGCTTTTTTGTTGCTATTAACGCCACTTATATACAAGTGCGAGTTCTTCGAATACTTGTCCAATAATACCCTTTAACTGATGAATTCCAAGATTGGAGTTTGTCATAATAACAGTACCAGATTCAATTTCTGGATAGGCAATAATCATACACTGAAAACCAAGTCCCCAGCCAAATGAAGACAGCTCAATACCAGCTTTATCTCGGTCGAGGAATACCCCTAAACCAGTGTGTTTGGAGACACCTTGAGGTGTTATCATGTCTTTGGCTGTTTTCACTGTAATACCGAGTTTACTTTTTCCATTAAGGGCGTGAAAATATTCAAATAAAAGAAGACTCAAATCACTTGGTGTTGACCAGAGACCAGCCGAAGCTGAATAGGGGTAGATTGGGTGTTTTTCAGTGAGAACAGAGCCCGTCTTATTATGACCGCAGGCATATTTTCTATTGTCTGTATTGATTGTTTTCCAGTCAAGTGTACTGTTATCCATATCTAGAGGTTTAAGTACGAGATCTTCTAATGCTTTCTTAAATGGAATGAGAAGTACGTCTTCAACAAGTTGTTCAATAATGCAAAAACCAAGGTCAGAGTATATAAAATCACTACCAGGCTTATACGTTAATAGTGCAGGTTTTGAATGATATGCTGTTTTCCCTTCTAGAATGTCTAACATTGTTGGCACTCCAGCAGATAATCTATATTCAGAAAAAACTGTCCTCAGCATCTGTAAGACCACCCTGATGTGCTAACAGATGTCTTAGAGTGACTTTTTTCATTATATTGAATTTCCGACTTTTGAAGTTCTGAATATGGAATAGTCCATGATTTGAGTTTTACGTTGACATCCTCGTCTAGATCCAAAATGCCTTCATCTACAAGTCGTAGTACAAGGAGGGCTGTAACAAATTTACTCATCGAACAAGCGTTAAAAATGGTGTTAGGTTTAACTTCATCTTGTGTGTTTGCCTCAATATGTCCAAAACATTCTTTGGCTTCTAATTTTCCGTTTTGAAGAATAGTAAGGCTAATTCCAGGTACTTTAGTTTTATCCATTTTCTTTAAAATGCTATTTTTGTCTAGTTTCATATTTTATCCTCCACCTTCTTGTGAGTTAATCATATAATGAATCACAAGGTGGTTCTTCATCAATCTTGCTAACATGTGATTGCTGTGAGAAAATTATTAAGAGGTGAAAAAAAATGTATATACAAAGCATACAGGTCGCTATAAATTATATAGAACAAAACTTAAAAGAAACACTTAACTTAGCGGCAATTGCAAAATCAGCAGGTTATTCCATGTATCATTTTGACAGAGTGTTTAAACTCACTTTGGGAGAAACGGTCATGGAGTACGTAAGAAAAAGAAAGCTGTCAGAAGCTGCTAAAGAGCTTATAGAAACTGATCATAGAATAATTGACATTGCAGTAGAGTACGGGTTTCAATCCCAAAGAGCGTTTACATCATCTTTTTCAAAATACTATGGAACATCACCAGGTCGTTATAGAAGAAACGGCAAAAATATTGAACTTTTAGCGAAATATAAACTAACACCGGAGTTGATTGAACGAACATGTGAAACACTGAAAAATGAACCAAAGCTAATAAGAAAAGAATCGTTTATGGTTGTAGGAATGGAGTATTTTGGGTCAAATAATCATGGTGAAATTCCGAGTTTATGGCAAGCGTTTATTGGAAAAATGAGTGAAATTGAAAAAGCAAAATACCCTTCGATAACTATGGGGATTTGTGACCATGTGGATGGCTATGATCCTGAAAAAAGTGAGTTTTCATACATGGCTTGTATGGAAGTGGAAGATGGATCGACCATACCTGAGGGCATGATTTTGAAACATATACCAGAAGGATACTATGTTGTGTTCACACATAGAGGGTCTGCTAATAATTTGGAAGAAACGTACCGTTATATTTATAGCACATATTTCTTTAAATCCAATTATGAACTTGCACAGGCACCTGATTTTGAGCTGTATGATAATAGGTTCAGGCCTGGAGAAGATGAGTCGGAAATGGATATTTATATTCCCGTAATCATAACAGAAGAATCGTGCGTAATAGAATAATGCCAGATAAAAAAGTGTTGACAATAACTCTGTATTTGATTTAGAATACATATCAACAAAACAAATCAGCAGCTATGATGAGATGAGTAGTTATGTTAGATCATTACAGGGAGCACCGTTAACTGAGAAGGTGTATGTGAAATTATAACGAAAAAAGCCTCTGAGCTTCGCACGGATTTCTGCATTAGGCAGACTGATGCTGCGACGGGATCTCCCGTTACAGAGATAAGGTATAAGCTACGGCCGTACCTGATAAGGATCATATGGTAACATATGATTTAACTGAGGTGGTACCACGGAGCATATAAGCTGTCGTCCTCAAAAGTCCAATAGGGATTTTTTGAGAACGACAGCTTTTCTTTTTGTACCCCAGCTGTTGAAATTACCAGCAATGTTTATATACAAGTTGAAAAACGTTAGATTCGAAAGGAAGTGTCTTTATGCATTGGGCAGAAAAAAATGGCAAGAGAGATTATTGAGAAGTATCCGAACGAAGAGGTGTATACATGTGCATCGGGAATCAGTCCTTCAGGTTCTGTACACATTGGGAATTTTAGAGAGATTATTACAACATACTTTGTTGTACGTGCTTTAAAGGACTTAGGCAAACGGACTAGATTTATTTTCTCCTGGGATGATTATGACAGGTTTAGAAAGGTACCAAAGAACATCGATCCTTCATTCGAGCAGTATATTGGCTTGCCGTATTCTGATATTCCTGACCCATACGGCTGCCACGGATCTTATGCAGAACACTTCCAGTCGGAATTTGAGGAAGCATTAGCACGGTTCGACATAGATGTGGAGTTTATTTATCAGAATAAAGAATATCGAAGGGGGCGGTACAATAGTCAAATTCTATATGCTTTACAGCATAGAAGAGAAATCTATGATATTCTCATGAGTTTCAAAACCCAGGAGTCCAGTGCAAAGGAACGAGACTTGTTTTATCCGATTGGTTTGTATTGTGAGTCATGTGGGCGTGACAATACAACTATCTTGTCCTCTTCGCAAGATGAACGCATTTTAGAGTATGAGTGTACTTGCGGTCATCATGCTGAGTTAAATGTATTAGAATCTAGATGCATTAAGCTAAATTGGAAGATTGATTGGCCTATGCGGTGGCAAGTTGAGAATGTCGTCTTTGAGCCAGGTGGTCGTGACCATTCATCAGAGACTGGGAGCTATAATGTCTCCAAGCAAATTGTAAATCAAATTTTCGACTTTCATGCACCAGAATATGTGGCTTATGAGTTCATAGGAATTAAAGGTGGTGGAAGTAAGATGTCTAGCTCCTCTGGTAATGTACTCACACCTGGAGACCTGCTTAACGTTTATACACCAGAGGTGCTTATGTTCATATTCTCAAAGTATCAGCCAAGTGCTGCGTTTAATATTGGTCTAGACAACGATGTAAACCGCAATTTCTCAGAATATGAGAGGTACAGCTCAATGTTAGAAGCGAACACACTTGATAATGTTGATGTTGCTTATGCACTGTCTCTTGCTCAAGTTAAGACATCTCATAAGAATGTTCCAAAGTTTAGCCAAGTCGCTGGAATTCTTCCACTGATCAATTATGATCATGCCTTGCTATTAGAGGTGTTTTCAAGATCAGGTGAATCCTATAACAAGGATGGTTTTGAGAGCATAAGTAGACGTGCCCAGTACTGGATTCAGGAATACTTTTCAGAAAAGGATATTCGTGTAAACGAGACTTTAAACGCTGAATACTTTGGTTCACTCATCTCAGACGATAGGGAGTGGTTGGATAGATTTTGTAGAATTTTAGATGATTCAAACAAGTTGTCGGAGGAAGCACTAATGAGACGTGTTTATGATATATGTTATGACCAAGACGCAAAAGTCAAAAGATCTAATCAAAAGCGACTTTTTAAGCACATATATAATCTTGTGTTAGGTCAGAACAATGGGCCACGGATTCCTCTTTTAATACAAGCAGTAGGGGCAAAGACTTGTAAATCTTTATTAATGCCATCTGTAACCTAACTTAATCAATATGTAAAGTTCATACGTTCTTTTAGATTTATGTCATTCATTCCTTGGTTTTTTTTAAATCTTTTAGTTTTTTGTTTCTTTTATATCTTGCGTAACATTAGTTACGACATAGTGGAGTGAAATAGGGTATATTAATACCAACAGATACACTACGAAAAGGAGAGACACTAATGAAAAAAGAACATAAAGATCAATTCAAAAAAGAAATTGGCTGGACACCTCCGGGAGCTATGCTTGCAGATAAATTTGGTGAAGAATTTGGGAATAGGATTTCAGAATATCACCACGATATATGGAGAGAAGACGGTGCTATTCCACTTAAGTACAGATATATGATAGCACTAGCTACAGCGATATTTGATAACAACGACACACGCGCTAAATTAGAAATGCGTAAGGCTATTAACCATGGTGCTACAAAAGATGAACTTCATGAAGTGCTAAAACAACAGGTATGGATGAAGGGCGCTCCAACGCTAGTACAAATTGCGCCACTGCTTGAAATGATCGAAAAGTCTTTTTAGGTAGCATATAAGAATGCTTATTAATAATATAAAGATTGGGACACGATTCTAGACAGAATGCGTGTCTCTTTTCTTATGGGGTAAATATATATTCGAAAGGAGTTACTTATGATCAAACTCACGAGGACTTCCAAACGCAAAAAATTAATAAGAGTGTCTATAGTATTTATAACAATACTACTTATGTTCACCTCACTAAATACGGGGTTTGCTACAGCTCCAGAGTATGGAACATCAGCCATTCTTTTGTACGAGTTGGGTGTGCTTACTGGCTCGGACAAAGGTTTTGAATTGGAGCGTGCTCCAACAAGACTAGAGGGGCTTATTATCCTCATAAAACTACTTGGAGAAGCGAACAATATTTCGAATTACAGTGGTTGGAGTGCACCCTTTGATGATGTGCCCGATTGGGGCAAGGATTGGGTGACGTACGCATATAATGAAGGATTGACTACAGGCGTTGGAAGTGGGCAATTTGGATCAAACGATCTAATGCAGGCCGAATCCTATATGACATTCTTGCTTAAAGCTTTGGAGTATGATCCTAATATAGGCGACTTTTCATGGGAAACATCTTTAGAGAAAGCTCATGAAATTGGAATGATTAGTTTAGAGGAGAAAATTGGTCTCGAAACACAGCCATTTCTTAGGGATCATGTAGCTTATCTTTCAGAAAAAGCCCTAATGCAGTATTTAAAAGACCAGAGCGTTACTTTAGCGGAACACCTTGTATTCAATAGAGCTATCGAGAGGCAATCAGCTGAAAAAGTTGGTATCATCAGCAAAAAACGAAATAGATTTGCTGGTCAAATTATTTGTGGAACTGCCTGAAGATGAATACGATATAACTGAAGCAGAGCAAATGATTGATAGAATCAAACTTGTTCCTGAGAATTATTTGGAAATTTTAATTGAAGACGGAACACGTATTAGACTTATAAACAATCCAATGACTGAAGAAGAGGAATATGAACATCTGAAAGGTGTTGTTCCAAGAGGATGGGAAGAAACAGGACGTACTTGGGACGACGTACCTGGAGCTGGAGGCCAGTTGATAGTTGCTAGGATTGGTTATAGTGACCCAGGTGAGTACCATGGTTCATTTAACCTTGAACTCCATGAAATTGGTCACCAAGTAGATTTTGTAGTTTTTGAAAAGTATGGTCTTGATTCAGAAAATGAGGATTTCGCTGAACTTACTGAGATTGAGCAGTCACTGTTTAGTGGCGCATATTACAAATATGACGAAGAATATTTTGCTGAGGCTTTTACGATGTTTTACTTGAATGAAGCGACAAACAAGGAACTGAAAAGAAAAGCCCCCCAGGTGTATGAGTACTTCAGATATTTTGAAGAACTGTATGGTTACGATTAAACATGTACGGTTAGAATTAGTTAAGTGAATGAATAACAGAACTGCCTCTAGAGTATTATCTATGAGGCAGTTTTGTTTTAATAACCCGTATTAAAAATTATTGCATAGTTTTAATTTCATAAGTCACTTCAGAAACTTGAGCGAGCATAGCAATCACTCCACAATATCTTTCTTGAGATAACTTCACAGCTTTTTTCAAGTTTTTTTCATAGGGAGATCATTCCCTTTAAACTTATAGATAACATTTATTTTGGTATATACCTTCGGGTGGTCTTCTGCAAGTTCACCGTCTACGTCAATTTCGAAAGCCTCAAAAGGAACCTGCATTTTCTTAAGAATAGAAACAACATCCATTGCTGTGCAACCAGACAAAGCGTTTAATAACAGAGGTTTAGGAAGCGGGCCGCGGTTTTCTCCACCAAATTCTGGAGCAGAGTCAATTACAATTTTATGACCATCGATATCTGTTTCAAAAGCCATTGAGTCCAACCATTTAGTTGATATTGTATGTTTCATTATGTCTCCTTTCGTGATGACAAATTCACTATTGGTATTCAGTAATACTTTAATTATAGAGTATGATTTAATATATATCTATGGTTATGTCTTAGAGACGTCCATAGATAGTAGATTTATAATAAAACATTAACCAGAAAAGAAGGTCGAATTGAAACAGAGTTTGTTGCTGATTTTAAAATATCTTGTGGGTTAAGTAAAAGGCATGTTACCTTTAAGTGGACTATACAATGGGGGAATAAACATGATAGTAAATTGGAAACCAGATAAAAGCAGTCAAGTGCCTTTATTCAGACAGATTGTTAATCATTTTGAAGAAGGCATTAGGTTGGGATTGTATATAAAAGATACAAGATTTCCATCACAAAGGTCGTTGTCATCTCAGTTTGGTGTGAATCGAAGCACCGTAGCCCTTGCAATGGACGAGCTCAAAGCCCTTGGTCTTGTACAAACTAAGGGCAAAGGTGGCACTCGCGTATCTGACCTACCAGATGACACTGGGTCCTTTGATTGGGGTCACTATGTAGAAGATAGTATGTACTACCCAAACAGGGCAATTATTCAAAAAAAATAAATGATCTTGATTTTGATGATAATATTATTCGTCTAAGTTCTGGTGCGGCTATGCCAGAAAGTTTTGAAATAACAGGGCTTCGAGATTTAATCAAAAAAAGCATCTATTGAAGCTGAAGCTCTTGATTATACAGAGCCGCGTGGCATGTTATCACTTAGGGAAGTTTTGTGTGAGTATTTATCAAGTATAGGTGTTAAAGCAAATCCATCGGAAGTGTTAGTTGTGAGTGGAGCACTTCAAGCCATTCAGCTCATAGCCCTTGGGGTATTACAAAGAGGGTCTACTGTCTTGATTGAAAAACCATCATACTTGTACTCTTTAAATATTCTAAAGTCCCTTGATATGCGTCGCCGCGGTATAGAATGCGATAAAGAAGGGTTAATCCCTGAGGTGCTTTATAAAGCTAGGCCAAGAAATCATCATTCTGTACTGTACACAATCCCTAACTATCAGAATCCAACAGGCTGTTTAATGAGTGAGTCAAGAAGAGTAGAAACACTTAAAATTTGTGAGGAACTCAATATACCAATTCTAGAAGATGATGTGTACAGGGAACTTTGGCTAGATAGTCCGCCACCACCGCCACTTAAAAGTTTGGAAACCAAGGGGCAGGTTCTGTATATAGGAAGTGTGTCAAAACACTTAAGTCCAGGACTTCGTATAGGATGGATTGTTGGACCAAAGGCTGTAATTGAGCGGCTAAGTGATATCAAAATGCAGGTGGATTATGGCGCCAGTACACTTTCGCAAATCGTAACAGAAATGTGGTTCAATTCTCCACGTCGAGAAGAGGCGCTTAAGGCCATACGAGACAATCTCAGGAAAAGAAGAGATACAGCACTCAGTGCGCTAAATACATATATGTCTGATCTTGGCGTCTGGGAAAACCCCCGTGGAGGCTTCTATATTTGGATAGATTTGAATACCCAAATATCTGAAGAACAGTTGTTTGAAAAGGCAGTTGAAGCTGGTGTTCTTGTTTACCCTGGACATGTTTATGGGACAGACGGTGGAACCGCTTTGAGAATATCTTATTCCAGCGAGACTGATGAACGTATTATTGAAGGGATTAGGAAGTTAAGTGAGGTTATAAGAGCGTTAACTTAAAAATATGGTTGGGTAGTCGGTCTGCAATCTGGTTGGTTTTATGGGTGGGTTCACTTTGGTTGATATGGTCGGTGTATTTATTCAAAATATCTGTATAATTTTACACAAACAAGTGTGGAGGTGCAGATATGAATTATCCAAACTTAATTATTAGACTGGATTATATAAAAGAGAATGCAAGAAGCATTACAAGTCGTTGTCTAGAAAAAGGCATTTCAGTATGTGGTATTGTGAAAGGTGTTCATAGTGATCCGAAGGTTGCAAAAGCCATGATCGATGGCGGTGTAAGTCAAGTTGGAGATGCTAGAATTGGCAATTTGAGAAGACTAAAAAAAAGCTGGAATTAGGGTTTCAACACTATTAACTCGAATACCGATGTTGTCCGAGGTAGATGATCTTGTAGAGTCAGCAGACATAAGTCTTAACTCTGAAATGGTGACCATTAAGGCGATTAATAAGGCTTGTATTCATAAGAATAAAAAACACAAGATTGTTCTTATGTGTGATCTCGGAGACCTGAGAGAAGGATTTATTGACAAAGATTTATTCGTTAAGTCTGCTTTAGAAATTGAAGAAATGAACGGAGTAGAACTGGCAGGTGTGGGCACAAACCTAGGGTGTTACGGGTCGATTAAACCAAGTTGTGAAAACCTCGGTGAACTTGTTAGTCTTGCAAGAGGTATTGAATCAAAAATAGGAAGACGCCTTGAAATCGTGTCGGGGGGCGCAACGTCAACCTTACCTATGGTTTATGAAGGCAGTATTCCAGACGGTATTAATCATCTTAGGGTTGGAGAGGCTATACTCCTTGCTAGAGATTTACCTGATATTTGGGAAGTTGACTTACCAAAGACTTATAAAAAATACAGTTGTTGTGGAAGCCCAGATTGTTGAACTAAAAACGAAACCCAGCCATCCTATTGGTGAGACATTTATTGATGCATTCGGAAACAGACCAACGTTTGAGGACAGAGGCCTAGAAACACGAGCTATTCTAGCTATTGGGCGACAGGACTTTGCAATGATGGATCAACTAATCCCAGTAGATACTAGTATTGAGCTTGTAGGTTGTAGTTCTGATCATTTAATCGTTTCTATAAATGAGGACGATAGGTATCAAGTTGGGGACGTTTTACAGTTTGAAATGTTTTATGGCCCAATGCTATTTTTAAGTGGTGCGGATCACGTTAATAAAACTTATTTATAAGCTAATTTTAAGAAGATACCCGCTTTCATATTTGAAGCTAATGGGTATCTTTTGTAGTATCGGAAACTAAAAAAAAACGAAGTTGTTTCAAAACGGGTCACGTGTGTTATAATGGAACATATTAAAACATGTATACGGAATTTTTGTTCCGATTCGGAACATAAAGTGTGTTACTTGGTTAAAAAAAATATCAATATTTTTATTCTAAATTCGGAACTAAGTCGTAAATCTAAGTAATTGCAATGGTTACAAATAAAGTGTATTTCAATTTAAAAGTTGGCACATGACTTGCGATAGTTATTATCAATTGGTTATAATAGTACAGTTGGAGTATCGAATAAACTTTGAAGGATAGATGGTTTTACCTGTGAACTTAAAGTGTTACATATTGATAAATCTGAAATAATAGATACCGATTTGGGTAACAATGTAAAAATGAAGTATTATGGAGGTTGGAATGACAAATAAGTGGATTAATAGCATACTGAAATTCATATCAATGTTGTTGTTCTGGCTTGTGTTAAGCGGGGAGATCAATATTAGAGTACTGGTTACAGGAGTACTTGCTGCGGTGTTCGTCTTGGCTGCGTCTGACTATTCTCTCAGGCGGTTTGAATCTAGTCACGTAATTATCAAGCACCATTATCACCTTCTTTGGTTCTTTGGGATCGTTCTATTTGAAATATTCTTGGCTGCCTATCATCACATCCAACGTGTTTTAGCCGGAGAAGATCGATCTGTTATTTTCGATTTAGAGTTAAGCGTACAAGATGAATTTGCTATAGCCCTGATTGCCAATGCAATTACGTTGACACCAGGGACGTTAACAATGCAGGTTCACGATCAAACTTTAACAATACTAGGTTTTGCTGAAACGGATGAAGAGGTTGAGGAAATTCGAGCTGTTATTCTCGATAAGTTTCAGAAACCCTTTTTAGGCGGTGGTCACTAATGCTTGAATTGACACTATTTTTTTATACTGGTATCGATGCTGACGTTAATCTTTTATACAGTTAGTGGAGAGTCAGTTTGGGAAAGGCTAATTGGATTAAATCTTATTGTTATTAAAATTATACTGCTTATTACTGTGTATGCTATTATGATAGACTCTTCTGCGATTCTAGACATAAGTATTACATATAGTATAGTTGGTTTTATTGCAACAACCCTCCTATCGAGGTTTTTTTTATTGAGAGGGGGTCGACTAAAATGATTGCTGACATTCTACTCATATTAGCTTGGTTCTTTATGCTGTTTGGCATCTTTGGGTTATTTAGACTAAAAGGTATATATACTAGACTTTTATCGAGCTCAAAAATTGACTCAGTAACTGTTATTACTCTATTTGGAGCACTTATGATTAAGTCTGGATGGAGTGCTATGACGCTTAAGTTGGCTGTAATACTGGTATTCTATTTACTCACGAATCCTGTTACAAATCAAATTATTGCAAATTCGGCACTGAGAAATGGTGTAAAACCTGATCGATTCATTCTTGATCCTCCTAAGAAGGGAGGGGAATCAGATGCTTAGCACGATTCTATTTGTCTTTGTTCTTATAATGCTGTAGCCGTTATTTTAACAAAGAACAACTTGTACTTAATTATGTACTTTTCGGTATTCTCATTTGCAGCTGCAGCAGCCTACTTCGTTATGAAAGCACCTGATATTGCACTTGCGGAAGTTGCAATAGGGTGTGCTTTTGTTCCTCTTATATACTTAATAACAATAGGCAAGCAGAAGGTCTTCACGGTTGTTTTTTTTTGATGGTGATATTGGAGAACATGGATCACTTAATTTTGAAACCATTAGACGGTTCTATATAGTACTAGATCATTTCTGTCTAGACTATGGCCTTGACCTAAATTTAATTAACAGGCCTACGAAATACAGCACATCAGTACATGGCGTTTTTAGACCAGGTAATATCGATCTAATTTGCATTTTCCACCCTGAAAAAGACTGTATTGAAGTTCAGGGTAATGCATCCAATATAATGATTTCTAATCTTGAACAAAGGTTGCACGAAGATGGACACATACAATGGAGAAGGGTGAGAGACAATGAAGAAGAATTTTAAAATGATCTTAGCCTTGACACTTCTTCTTGGTATTGGACTTCTTTTTACGGTTGAAGTCCTGCCTGAACTCAGTGAGTTTAATTCTACAAGCTATGACTACTTCTCAAGTAAAACATACGAAGAAGTAGGTTCAAAGAACATGGTCACAGGTATTTACTTAGACTATAGATTGTTCGATTCACTCCTAGAAGCAGGTATACTCTTTATTGTCACTGCAGGTGTACTCTTTATGGGTAAGAAAGATGAAGAGGTGAGATAATGATTGGAACATATACACTTCTTAGAATTATCAGTCGTTTTCTTCATCCTTTTGTTCTAATGTTTGGTGTTTTCATCGTTTTGAATGGAGATCTTTCTCCAGGTGGCGGTTTTCAAGGCGGCGTTGTACTAGCATCATCATTTATTCTGCTTTACTTTATTGGAGAAGTGAACAAGCTAAATATTACTAAGATTATTCGTACTGAAAAAATACTGTTTTTAATACTGGTTGTTGTAACTTTTTTAAGTAGGATGGATAGTATAAACACGCACCACATATACTATTTAATTCTGATGAACACAATAATAGGAATGAAGGTCGCACTGGGAATAGGAGCGATCATTATAATTTTCTTAGAGGAGGGAAATATATGATGCTAAGAAGTGCAATAGCATTTGCTGTTTTCCTAATTGGAATGTATGGACTCATAATGAGTGGCAATATTATTAAATCTATTATTAGTTTGAATGTTGTTCAAACATCTTTAATACTATTGTTTATAAATCTTTCGGGACATGCAGGCAGTGGCATTCCAATACTAGGGCTTGAAGATCTTCCACCAGTTGATCCATTACCACAAGCCTTAATGATCACGGCAATTGTAATCGGAGCGTCAATCACAGCATTAAGTCTCATGTTAACAGTAAAAATCTTTCACTATTATGGAACACTGGATTGGCATGAGATATTTGAGATGAAGGAAGCTATTCGCTAATCGGAGGACACAATGGAAAACTTGACACTTGGATTAATTTTCATACCGATGGTGTTGGCAATTCTGGTATATTTGCTGGACCGTAGAAGTATTAATCGACTGAGTCTACTTGCTCAGCCGGTTTTATTAGCCATGACCATTTTCCTTGCCATAGAAATGATGAATGGCGGCATTATGTCATTTGTAATGGGTGGTTGGGATGCTGGTGTAGGGATTCCATTCTCAATTGATAGGAAGAGTATCATTTTTATGATCCTAACTATTATAGGTGCAACATATTCTATATCATTTGCCTGGACAATTCATAGAGACGATCATAAGTATTTATTCTTTGTTCTCTTTCTTGAAGGGTCAATGATGGCTCTGTTTCAAGCCACAGATATTTTTTACTTTGTTTATTTTACTCGAGCTAATAACAATATTGGCTGGTATTCTAATTACTTATGAGAAAGAGGGCATATCTGTCAAAGCGGGACTGTATTATTTATTAATAAACACTGTGGGAATGACAATATATCTTATGGGGGTTATTTTACTCTATAATTCAGTTGGCGTTCTTGACATGCAGCTCATACGTGAGGCAATTGGCAGCGGGCCATATACTCCAATTCAATATGCAGCATTAGGGTGTTTTTTAACAGCGTTTGCTGTGAAGACAGCCATGTTTCCGCTGAGCAGTTGGCTGCCACTTGCACATGGGTCGGCCCCTTCCCAAATCTCAGCATTGTTATCAGGCCTACTTGTTAAGCTTGGAGTTTATGGTTTAATGAGATTCATGGATGTATTCAATTCAGATGTATATATGAATTTGATTCTAGTACTGGGTGTTGTAACAGCCATTTTTTTTGGAGTTTGGATGGCTATGCTTCAAAAAGATATAAAACTTATTTTGGCTTATCACACAGTGTCACAAATGGGGCTCATAATTATGGGGCTTTCATCTGGTAAAAATGGTGGATTCGTAGGCAGCTTACTTCACGATATAAACCATTTTCTTTTTAAAAGTTTGTTGTTCTTGGGTGCTGGTGTTGTAATTTACTTGTACGGAACAAGAGATGTGAATAAAATACGAGGCGTTCTTAAGAATCAGCCCGTAATTGGGATTTCCTTATTAATCGGTGTTTTGGGAATTACAGGTGCACCGCTCTTTGATGGGAGTCTAAGTAAAATACTTATAGAGGAGAGTTTAATAGGTAGGTGGGGTTACTATGTTGTAAGTCTCGTAAACTTTGGAACCATACTATCATTTCTCAAATTTTCTCAAATATTCTTTGGAAAAGCTGACAAAGATGTCAGCGCTCCAGTTGATAAGTGGAAGAAAAACACAGTTGTTGGGATGGCATTTCTGATGATGATTACCTACCTATAGAACTTATCTATTTTGACAGCCCTTGGAGTGATGTTCACTTTACTTTAAAAGTACTGGTTAAGTCAGGTTTGAAGTTTTTTGTAATGTTCTTCGCGGCGTATGAAGTTTATAAACGAGTGTTAAAGCCAATACTCAGGAAGTTTCCTCGGCTTGGAAAGCGTAGAGTTGGGTTCCAAGATGCGAACAGTATGATTGTACTGTTTTTAGGGTGCATGTGGGCATACTTCTTAATGGTATTGTCATAAGTGATATGAATAAAGGATGTTGAGACGATAGAAGTCCCAACATCCTTTTTACTTGTTTAAATTGTTTTATATAATTTACTTTAAATCTACTTAATTCCAGTTGTCCAACATTAAATCAACAGAACGTGCCATTTCTCTTGAAAATTCGGATCCGAACTTTCTAAAGTATAAAAGCTGTCCGAGGTTATCGGCATTAGGGTGTTTTTCGAAATCTACTTTGTCAGAATAAGGTTTGTACATAGACTCAAACTCATCTGGCTGTAGTCTGCGGTATTTTTCATTAAATACAATTGTGGATTCTGGGAATCTAGGACGAGGTGGTGTAGGTTCACCTTTTGAATAACCAAGTGTTAACATCCCTATAGGGAAGACATACTCAGGCAAGTCTAAAAGGTCTTTATGTGTTTCATAGTTTTCCATAATATCGCCTATATAACAAGAACCTAGTCCAAGGGACTCTGCTGCAATAACTGCATTCTGAGCGGCTATGAGTGCATCGCTGATTGCTAACATGAGATTTGCCTTCGTTGGTTTATAAAAAGGTAAGTTTCTTGCAGCGCATGTTTCTTTAACGCCTGAAGTTTCAAAGTAATCATATACTCTTTGCATGTCAGCAACAAAAATTAAACTCACGGGTGCCTTTGCAATGAATGGCTGGTCATCACAAGTTACACTAAGTTTGCTTCGTGTGTTTTGATCTTTTACTACAATAATAGAGTAGAGCATCATATTGCCAGCCGTTGGAGCGCGCATAGCTGCATTTATGATCGCTTTCAAAATGTCTTGTGAAACATCTTTATCATCATAATTACGAAGTGATGTACGTTTGTTGATTAAATCCATTACCTGATTCATGTTCTCCTCCTATGATCTTAATTCCATTCTGATTTGCTTAATACTTTCGACACACTAATAAGTATTCCTCTAATTTAATCATTTCAGTTTAAGTATTTTTTATTCCTCCGATGTTGGTTAGGTGTCCTGCCCTCAAATTTTTTTGAAAATCTTAGAGTAATAACCAGGATTACAGAAACTGAACATTTCTGAAATTTCCCCAACTGTCATATTAGTGAGTTCCAAAAAGTACTTGGACTCCTCAACTTTATTTATCTGAATGTACTCAACAACGCTATAACCTACTTCCTTTTTAAACAAGGTAGAAAGATACTCTTTTGAAGTCCCAACCCGCTCAGCAACGTCGTTTAATGAAATATCTTCAGAAATACTTTCGTGAATAAACTGAATGGCCTTAGCAACTGGCACAGGGTACTGAGCAGTTCTCTCTTTTCTTATAAGGTCGACAAATTCAAGGGCCATATCATATTCAAGGGCTTGTAATTCTTTTAGGTTTTTAATGCTTTCTATTTCATAAATGAACACGTCACTTAATGAGTAGGAATCTTCAGGATTAACATTTGACTCGATTGCAGCCCTTGCAAATAGGGTACAAGAGGCTATGAGGGAGTTTTTTGTGGACCTAAGAGGGGTGTCAGCAAGTCTAGCGCGTTCAAGGGCGTTGATTGCATCTAGAATCTCAATAACATCTGTATCTGTACATCTTTTCATCGCGCTAAGTAATTTTCTTTCGAGATAGTAAGAAGGATGTTTATAAAAAGTATTTAAGTTTTCCATCCTTAGATGAATATGACGAGATGACATATGGACCTCCATGTATTGGTGTTGAACGGATCGAATGAATTCACGATGAACAAACTAAAAATCGTTTTCCTGAGTACATTAAAATCATGTAAGTAACATTAAAATATTATACATATGACGATTTTGCAAGCCTTATAATAATATTGTCTTTCAGAAGAATAAGTTTTTTACTCAAGGGGGAGTTAAAAAATGAAAAAAAACATTTGCGATCATTCTCGCATTAGTCATGATGATGTCTATGGCACTGACTGGTTGTTCGTCTAGTACAGATACACCAGCAGAGGCACCTGCAGAAACACCAACAGAAACGATGACAGAAGACCCTACAGAAATGCCAGCTGAGAAGACAGTTGTAAAATTTGCTGTTCAGGCAGATTCAACTGAAGCCCTTAATGAAATTGTTAAGGCATTCAATGCTAAAAGCGAAATGTATGAAGTAGAAGCGATCGTTATGACAAACGATTCAGGAAACATGCATGACCAACTTATGAACTCTTTATCAAGTCAATCTGGAGAGTATGACATTGTTTCGATGGATGTTGTATGGGCAGGAGAATTTGCCGCAGCTGGTTATCTTAAGCCACTGGATAGCATGATTCGAGATGCGGGGTGGAAAATCACTGATTTTAATGCAGGTTCTATGGCATCTGGTAAGTATAAAGGTAAGAACTACGTTCTTCCATACTTCTCAGATCTAGGTTTCCTATATTACAGAGCTGATATCGTATCAGCAGAAGATGCTGCTGTTCTAGAGTCAGGTGCATTTTCATGGACAGATTTCCTGGCAATGGCTGAAAAGTATGCAGGTCAAGGTGAAACGAAGTTTGGTCATGTATACCAATCAAAGCAGTATGAAGGTTTAACGTGTAATGTAAACGAGTTCACAAATAACTGGTCAGACATTGAAAATGGTCTTGAAGTTATGAAGGCATTTGCTGACTCTGACGCAACGCCTAAAGACATTCTGAACTTCACTGAAGGTGAAACACATAGTGCTTTCCTAAATGGTGAATCAGTGTTCGCGCGTAACTGGCCTTATATGAATGGTATGGCTGCTAGTGGCGAGTACCCAGTTAAATCTGATCAAGTTGCATATGCACCGCTGCCTAATGGCGGAACTGTTGGCGGCTGGATTCTGGGTATGAATGCAAATTCAGCTAACCAAGAAGGGGCAATGGACTTCTTAATGTTTATTGCTGGACCAGAAGGACAGAAAATCAACGCAACAGTAGGTAGTTACTTACCTGGTTTTAATGCGCTTCTAAGTGATGAAGACGTTCTTGCATCAAATGCACTCCTAACAGACATGGCGTTCCAAAAAGCGCTTTCAACAACAATTGCACGCCCGGTTGCATCAAACTACGCAGAAGTATCAGATATGATTCAAGTGAAGGCTCATGAATATCTATCTGCAAATGGCGAGCTCGAAGATGCTGTTATGGAAATTAACACTGCACTTGAAAAGTAAGAGATTAAAGTGAAACCAAAAGCTTTAGTGGCAACTTAGCCACTAAAGCTTTTTTAAAGAAATATACGGTGAAATTAGTAATTTTAAATTATGTAATAGGTAAGAAGGTGATCGCTTGATGAAAATTAGAGAATTTCTAGATCGAAGATTGGGATATGTTCTCATTGCTCCAGCTATTATATTCATATTATTATTCTCAATACTTCCAATTGTCGAATCAACTAAGTATGCATTCTTCGATTTCCAGCTGAATGATCAGCAGAAATCTGGATTATACTTCAATGAACGTTACAACTTAGATCTAGTTAATGAAACGTATGACTACTTAGACTACTATCTTGAGACAGAACTTGACGTGGTAGAGTCTGATGAAACAAAGGCACAAATAGATTCCATGCGTGTAAAACTCTCCGAGCAACTAGGAGAGGTAAACGGCATTTTCGGTACAAACACTGGTATTGGAGATTTAAACGAAAGTACCACTGACAGATTAAATGCTCTAGACAAATCAGCATTTTCAATGTTAGATACACTCTACGCTCGCCAAGAAGCATTTATTTTAGAAGAAGACATTTATGCAGTTGCATCCGAACTAAACACAGCATATATTTCTCCTAATTATGCTGGGCTAGACAATTTTAAAAATATCATGAATGATGAGCGTGTCATAAATGCCCTTGTTATTACAATTATCTTTACGGTAGGTTCAGTAACGTTAGAGCTGGTATTAGGTCTTGTTTTAGCACTTATTATGAACAAGTCCATGGCAGGACGAGGTATGATCAGAACAATGTCATTAATACCTTGGGCAATACCAACATCAGTAGCAGCTCTTATATGGGCGTATTTATATAACGGATCAAATGGCATTGTAGCAATGCTACTGGCTAAAACAGGTTTGATTGAGACATCAGCGGACTTATTGCTTACAGGTTCTAGTGCATTATCAGCTGTAATTATGGCTGATGTTTGGAAGACAACGCCTTATATGGCCTTACTGCTACTCGCAGGTCTTCAGACAATACCAGGTAGTTTGTATGAAGCGGCATCTATAGATGGGGCTACCAAGTGGCAACAGTTTATGAATATCACATTACCTCTTTTAAAGCCTTCAATTATGGTTGCCCTCCTATTTAGAACACTAGATGCCTTCAGAGTGTTTGACCTTATTTGGGTTTTAACCGGTGGTGGTCCAGGTGGCAAAACGGAGTCTATATCCATTTATGCATATAAGGCAATGTTCGCCCAGACTAGATTTGGTTATGGCTCAGCAGTTGTTCTCGTAATGGCACTTGTTGTTGGTATTATTTCATATGCATACATCAAGCTATTAGATGTACAGCTTGTATCAGGAGAGAGGTGATCCCATGGAAAAGAAAAGTACTAAATATCTATTTTACACGGCGATTGCACTCTATTTATTTATTATAATTTTTCCATTCATTTGGGTATTGATTACATCCTTTAAACCGGAAACAGAGATATTTGGGGCAAATGCTCTTAAGATCGTTGCAGATCAGCCGACGCTGGAACACTATTCAGCGCTGTTCAAAGCGAACATATTTAACGCACTGAAAAACAGTTTAATTATTTCGTGTATTACAACAACATATGTGACATTTGTTGCTGCATTCTGTGCTTATTCAATTGCAAGACTTGAGTTTGTTGGAAAACGGCTGTTGCTTGCATTTGTGCTTGCTACGTCTATGTTCCCACAAATGATTGTTGTTGGACCCATTTACAGGACCTTTGTGGATCTAGGATGGACAAACTCATACTGGATAACACTCCCGTATTCAATGATTTCACTTCCAGTTGCGATCTATATTCTTGTAACACACTTTGCGAAGGTTCCCAAAGAAATGGAGGAATCTGCTTTCATGGATGGTGCATCGAAGTGGGAAACGTTTATAAAGATCATACTTCCGCTGGCTTTACCAGGACTCTTCACATCTGCGATCATTACATTTATTGGTGTGTGGAACGAGTTCTTATTATCATTGACACTTAACTCAGATGCGAGTTATCATACAGCACCTGTAGCTATCTCATACCTGAGAGGACAGTTTGAAATTTTCTGGGGGGCAAGTTACAGCAGCTACAGTTATTGTAACGATCCCGACACTGATTATAGTTATTCTGTTCCAAAGACAGATTATATCTGGTCTAACATCAGGTGCAGTGAAAGAATAGGAGATAGGAAATCATGTGGCAATACCAAAACAATGCGCTCGAGATGGATCAGCTCCTCGTTAATGAAAGTCTCTTTACCTTGGCCAATGGTTATTTGGGAATAAGAGGTTGCTTTGAAGAAGAGTATGATCAGACAGCAAAGGGCATACGAGGCACATATGTTAATGGCGTCTATGACACACTGCCCGTCAGTCATCCGGAAAAGCTTTATGGATTTCCTGAATTTCAGGACAAACAGCCCAATCTCATTGATCTGCAGTCCATAACTATAAAGCTGGACGGAGAAGCGGTGAGTCTGTTTTCTGACGCTCATGCGAACTATAGTAGAACACTCTACCTTGATAGAGGATACTCCGAGAGAGTTTTTAGTTATCAAACCAAAATTGGTAAGACTGCTAAAATAAAAATAAGAAGACTAGTCTCATTTGAAATTAAGGAACTTTTCCTACAAGAAGTACAAGTTGATTATGAAGGTGAAATTCACGTTACTAGTACAATGGATACAGACGTGACCAATTACACCAATCCCGATGACCCTCGAGTGGCTAGTGAACATGCGAGACTGCTTAAAGTAAAAAAAAGCTAGAAGTGATGCTTCGGGAATGTACTGCGAGTTTGAAACGGTTCACTCTTGTATTCAGCTGTCGTGTGGTTCAAGGCATCGTATTTCTACACACTCGGACAATACTTTAAAAGCCCAGGTGTTGCTTGAGGACACTTCCAGTATTGAAGATGGTAGATATGGATTCACATTTAAAGCTTCAAATAGTATTTGTTTGACCAAGTATAACGTTTATTCAGATGGTATAAGATTCGAAAATCCAGAGTTGAGAGTAGTATCAGTTCTAGATCAAGTTGAAAATAAGTCTTTTGACTATTTCGAAGCAGAGCAAAAAAGGCATCTAGATACATTTTGGAACGCTTCAGATATTGTTATAAAAGGCAATGATGAAGATCAGCTTTCCATTCGGTTTAACATGTATCAGTTGTATCAATCTGTTGGTAGAGATATGTTTAGTAACATATCAGCCAAAGGGTTATCGGGTGAAGGGTATGAAGGTCACTATTTCTGGGATACGGAAATTTACATTCTACCAACATTCCAGCTTAGTCAAAATGAAATAGCAAGAAATCTTTTATTATACAGGTACAATCAACTAGAGGCAGCTCGGGACAGGGCAAAGGCCCTTGGGCATAAAAGAGGCGTTAAGTTTCCATGGAGAACGATCTCTGGTATAGAGTGTTCTGCGTACTATCCTGCTGGAACAGCTCAATACCATATTAATGGAGATGTTGCACATTCCTTTATTCAGCACTACATTTTTACAAATGATTTGGACTTTATGGAGCAATATGGTGCAGAAGTATTATTTGAAACAGCACTGCTGTGGATAGAAATGGGTCATTTCCATAAAGGGGTATTCAAAATCGATGCTGTAACTGGTCCAGATGAATACACGGCGATAGTGAACAATAACTACTATACGAATGCTCTTGCAAAGCATAACTTAGAATGGGCAGTTAAAATTTATGACCTATTTAAAGCGCATGCTCCTGCAAAATTAGAAACCCTAATGAATAAAGTTGGTATTAATTCTGAAGAAATTCAGATTATGGATAAAGCCGCTAAAACTATGTATTTGCCACATGATAAGGTGCTTGGCATAGACATGCAAGATGATGGATTCCTTAACAAGAAAAAGTGGGATTTTGAAAATACACCAGAAGAACATTATCCCCTCCTGCTACATTATCATCCGCTGACTATATACAGATATCAAGTGCTTAAACAACCTGACACAGTGCTTGCACATTTCCTCCTTGAGGAATATACAGATCTAGAAACTATGAAAAAGTCCTATGATTATTACGAGGGAATTACGACCCATGACTCATCATTGTCCCCTTGTGTGTATGGCATAATGGCATCGCGTGTAGGTTACAGGGAGAAAGCATATGAATACTTTGGAGATTCATTGAAGCTTGATCTTGAGAACACCCATGGAAACACGAAAGACGGTCTTCATATGGCGAATTTGGCGGGTACAGCACTTTCCATGATTTATGGATTTGCTGGACTCAGAATATCTGAGAGTGGCATATCACTTAGACCATGGCTGCCTGATGGATGGGATGAATTTGCGTTCAAAGTGAAGTTCCGTGGTAGAACCATTTTAATAACGATTAATGATTCATTAAAAATTGATCTTCTCGAAGGCGATGTAATTGATTTAATGCTGAATGACAAAACGTACAAACTAAAAGATAAGGTTTTTATACCTCTCAAAGGGTAAAAAAAATATGGCTAGACAAACGGCGTGCTTGAAAAATGGCAGGCCGTTTGTCATATTAACAAGTTGACAAATAGTTTTGCATCCAACTATAATGTAAGTATGAAAATAGACAATACTTTAAAACTCATTAGCAGTCTACGGGAGGAAATCAACAAGTCGCTCGTTTCTGAAATGAATAAGGTTGGTATTGAAGGTCTTGTGCCATCACATGGAGATATTCTCAGCAAGTTGTTCCAAAATGGCGAAATGCCCAAAAGTCAGATTGCAGAGAGCATAAAAAAAAGACAAGTCGACAGTTACAACTCTTATTAATAAGCTTATAAAATATGGCTATGTTCAAACGAGGAAGAATCCTGAAGACAGCCGATCCATCCTTGTGTCAATGACTGAAAAAGGATTGGGTCTTAGACCAGAAGTCACAGTAATATCTGAACGTATTTTTTGAATCGCTTTTCACAGATATCAATGATGACGAAAGAGAAGCATTTAGAAACACACTTATGAAAATGATCCAGAATATGCAACAAGACAGATAAAAAGATAGCGTAAGCTATCTTTTTTATTTAAGATGATCAGGTATTAAGTCTCTCGTTATCATATCTTCATACGTCTCACGCCTTCTAATGAGAAAGTCGTTTCCCTCGCTAACTAGAACAACAGCTGGGCGTGTCAGGTAATTGTAGTTGCTTGACATGGATTCCGTATATGCACCTGTTCCAAACACAGCGAGCAAGTCTCCGCGTTCAGCACAAGGCAAACAAATGTCTTTAATGAGTATATCACCTGACTCACAACATTTTCCAGCAATTGTTACCATTTCAGATGTTGTATTTCCCATTTTATTGGCAATAACGGCTCTGTATTTTGCAGTATATAAAGCGGGTCGTATATTGTCAGGAATACCACCATCACTGATACGTATTTACGTACGCCAGGGATGTCTTTTGTACTTCCAATCTCATAAAGTGTTAGTCCAGCATTTGCGATGAACCACCGTCCTGGCTCAATAATAACAAGTGGACGTTCTATACCTGATGATTTGCTCCAAGACTCTATACGTTCCATAATTGGGTAAGTAAAGTGTTCGAGAGGCATTTCTTTGTCAGACTCAGTATATTGAACACCAAACCCTCCGCCAGTATTTAGTTCAGAGACAGTATAATCTTGTTTATAAAGATCCTCTATGAGCTTTAGCGCCACATCAAGAGCGTTTAAATGTGATGTGTTTGATTGGAGTTGAGACCCTACATGGAAGTGGAGTCCAACGGGTGTAAGATTCTTTGACTTGGCTGCATATGCATACTGTTCAGTAACAAGCTCTAGTGGAAATCCAAATTTTGAATCTCTATTTGCAGTGGCGATGTATGCATGGGTATCTGACTGAACCTCAGGTGTAATTCTGAATAGAATAGTAACTGATTTATTCAAATCTGAACATATCTTTTCAAGTAGCTTGAGTTCTGAGGGATTATCTACAACAATTCGGCCTACGTCAGAATGTACTGCCATTCGAAGCTCGTCTTTAGACTTGTTATTTCCATGAAAAATAACCTTTTCCATAGGAAACCCTGCTGACTTAGCAATGAAGAGTTCACCACCAGAGACAACATCCAGACCTAAGCCTTCCCGTTCGATGAATTTACACATTGTTAAATTTAAAAACGCTTTTGAGGCATATACAGCTCTGACGTTGTTGTATTTATTAAGAAAACTAGAACGGATTTCATTTGCTTTTTTAGTAATTTTTGATTCTGAAATAAGAAGTAATGGTGTACCGTACTTATTCGCCATATCTACTGCACTGCAATTGTCAAAATAAAGGATGTTATCTTTTGTTGTCATGATTGACCTCCTTGAATTCTATTTGACATATTACATATACAAGAAGTGTGCCAAATGTTAAAAAATCGTGCCCCATGCATATAGTTCTGTTCGGAGTTTTTCGTGAAACTGCTTTGAGTTCTTATCAAGGCTATTTAAAACGACACCCCCCTGTGACCCAGTGGAGTGAACGTACTTATTTTCCCCGAGGTAGACTGCAATATGGCCTGGAAAGTAAAGTAAATCACCAGGTTTTGCCTGATCCTCAGTGGTTTCTTTTACTAAGTATCCAGGTTCAATAACCGCATCTCTAAAAATTGATATACCATTCATCCAATGAGACATAAAAGCGAGTCCTGAGCAGTCAATCCCTGCTGGGGATTTACCGCCCCACTTATAATGTGTTCCAATATAACCAAGTGCATCGTGAATAATAGCTTTTCTGAGTGCATTTTCATTATCCTGTTCCGGAAAACTGGAATAGGGGCGAATCCATTCAAATCTACAAAATCCAATAGTTTGGTCATGGAGTTTAACTTTTAACCATCCATCCTTGTCCGGTTTTTCGGAAATTAAAATAACCGAGCTTCCTCTTACAAGGTTTATTATAGGAAACCCACGATATGTATTATTAGGTAAAACTTCAGCAAAGGGGGATTTTATAAGTGCATTTCTGTCTTCTATCCAGGCATCAACGTTTTCTTGGCTAAGGTGTTCTATAAGAATCCAACCTTTGTACCCATATTCCATTTGTACGTAAGCCCACTCCTTACGGGTTTCAAGCACTTCTAAAACCATGCCATAGATAGCTTCATCAGCAAGTTCAGACCCAGGATCAGGGTGTAGTAGTATCGGTGCCAGTTGTGACTTAACCAAGTATTTATTATCCATTTTGAACCTCCGTGTACATAATTTTAGCAATTTTCCCTATACATTCAGAGCCTCTTATTTCATCAGGCTCCCCTTCGATAAAGACACCAAAGAGATATGTAGATCCTCCATATTCAAAAAAAACCAATATCATGTTGTACACCATCGTTTAATCCCGTTTTATTGGATAATGCAATAGATTCAGGTAAGTAGCGGCCTAACATGGAACGGTCTTTTTGCTTGGATAGAATAGTTTTCATCCACAGTGACCAGGGGTCCTGGTTTTCAGCAGATTTATGTAGATGTTCAAGAAGTGTGGAAGCGTCCTTTAAACTCGTATAATTATCAAGACCGCTTTTAGCGGATTCAATATCCATCATTTTTCGCTGTAGAAGTGTGTCACTGAACCCTGAATTTGATATGAAACGGTTTATAGAACACATTCCAAGAATATTAATCATAATATTAGTAGCGGTATTGTCACTGAGAATGATCATGAGCGTTGCGATATCATCAAGTCTCCAACTGCGGGCTGAAAGATCTGTAATCAAGCTGAACTCAACTTGATCCACCTCATTAACTGAGACTTCTCTTTCTGGATAAATCTCGCCTTGTTTAAAGGCTTCAGCGCACTTTTTTCAGTATAAAAAGCTTAATAATACTAGCTGATCTCATTCTTTGTTGCGTGTTATGTGAGAAAAGAACTTTATTATAGGTAAGATCTTTGAGTATGACAGACATGTCTGCACTCTGTCCATGAATGATAGAGTTTAATCGTATGAAATCCATATAACCTCCTGAGTTATCGTGTTCACATATTTCTTACTCTTCATAAATAAGCAAAACATGTACCAAATCATATCAGCCATAGTATTTATTTTTGTTTTCAATATAGTGCTTAACAGCATCCTTATAGGCAACGATAAGAGCGCGCTGAGAACTGCCCCAGTAGCGGCGTTCAATTTCTTCGATGATGTCATTATGAATGTCATCAAATTTTTTCCCTACAAATAATGACCGTACAAAGCTCTTTGTTTCTTCAAGAATTACAGACGCCGCAGCGTCAACGACTTCGTCGGTTTCCACATTTACGGAAAAAACCAACAAAAAACTGTGTGTAGACATTCATAATTGGATTATCAGATTGGGTTCTTCCATGTCCGACAACATATACTGTGTTTGTATCCATAATCCCCTCCATAAAATGTGTTTAATTCAGTATAGAGAGCAAAAATGGAAATTGTCAAGTTGGCATTTCGTGCAGAACATGTTATAATATAGAAAATTCTGAATATTGAACAATTCGTTCGATGTACTCACAAGCGGCTATTTCAGTCGTACGTATCGGTATATTGGGTCCGAAACCTTACGTGTTTCGGGCCTTTTTTTGTTTGGAGGAATACAATATATGGAAAACGGAATTCTGGATGTATTAACAGAAGGCATAATTGTTGTTGATGATTCTGGAGTGGTCAAAACCTTCAACAGAAAAGCCAGAGAAATTTTTTTTGGAATGGAAGAATTGTCAGGTGCAGAGTATGATTCCGGGATTCTGGAATCTAGAGATATAGTCATTCTTGCTATAACCTCCCTGGGACAGGATGACGGTCATTTAGACAAAGCCCTCCTAGAAAAAATGGGAATCACCACAAAATTAAATCAAGGTACTGCAATTGTAGCAATCGGAAAGATTGATGATGGGGACTTAGCATTAGTCAAAACAATTAGTGTAGATGAAATTGGTACAAAACTTGAAATGACAAAGGTATATGAAAACAGACGGATTTCAGTGCAGATAGATCTGAAAGATCGTCATATAGATATTTTGGTGGACGGTCGTAACTATCCAATCCAGTTTATTCAAAGCTTTGGACATATGGTCGTCATAGATGGAAGGACAGGCAAAGTTAAGTTTGTTCAGTCTCATGGTTACTCGTTTAGAAAAGAGTCCATTGGTGATCTTTTAAGGGGACGCACTTTTCAGGGAAAAGGGAGTAAATCAAATGTCAACTTAATAGGAATGCCTCTAGTGCATGTTCTTAATGAACCAGAGCTTGTGTCTAAGCTATCAAACACTGCATCTGGAGCTTCCAAGGGATTTGAAAGCAAATACATGAATATTCACGGAAGACCAGTTCTTTGTTCCTTGCGGGGGATTAGAACCAAAGAAGGGGCTAATAGAGCACTTCTTGTTGTTGAGGATGTTTCCGAGTTTAACATGCTTATTCGAGAAAGAAACACTGCATTAAGAGAGCTAGAAAACATTAGAGAAAAACTTTTAGTTTCTAAGAATTCAGACTTGCTACCAGAAATTATTGGATCAAGTATAAGCATGAATAGAGTAAAACAACTTGCTAAAAGTGCTAGTGCTAGTAAATCCACCGTCTTGCTTTTGGGTGAAAGTGGTACAGGGAAGAATGTTGTTGCAGAGGCAATACATAAGAATTCTTCTGTAAGTGAACAACCATTTATTCAAGTGAATTGTGGTGCCTTGCCTGAGCATCTTATAGAAAGCGAGTTGTTTGGATATGCATCTGGAGCTTTTAGTGGTGCTAGCAGTAAAGGCAAACCAGGTTTCTTTGAACTTGCAAATGGCGGTGTTTTATTCCTAGATGAAGTTGGTGAGATTCCTCCGCATGTTCAAGTGAAATTGCTCCACGCCATACAACATTGCCAGTTTTTCAGAGTTGGTGGTACTAAGCCAGTTAGCATAAAAGTCAGAATTATTGCCGCAACAAATAAGAATCTAGACGATGAAGTATTGGAGGGGCGATTTAGAGAAGACTTGTATTACAGGCTAAATGTTCTAAGAATTACCATTCCGCCACTTAGGGAAAGACGCGAAGATATTCGAGAACTTGTTGAAAACCTTATGCCGAGAATATGCTCTAGGCTAGATATGAAGTTTCATGAAATATCACCTGACGCACTTTACATGCTGCAAAATCATAACTTTCCAGGCAATGTGAGAGAACTCGAAAATATACTGGAAAGAGCTATAAATCTAGCACATAGCGGATTGATACTACCTGAGCACCTTCTTCTTGATACGCTCGGGAAGAAAGTGAATTATATCAAGACGCCGAGTGAAATTAAACCATTAAAGGAGGTGGTGCAGCAGGCTGAGAAAACTGAGATTATGAAAGCTTTGAATCGAACTGAGGGAGATCGTGAATTGGCGATTAAGGATCTTGGAATAGGGAAATCCAGCTTTTATGAAAAAATCAAGAAATATAATATAAGTTATTAGCAAGATTTATATGATTGCTTTATTAAGAACGACGGGGGAATAGGAATGATACTCAAACAACTGGAAACAAGCAAAATAGATATTCCACTCAATAAACCCTTTAAAACGGCACTTCGTATTTTAGAAACGGTATCTTCGATACAGGTAAAGATCCTGACGGATGAAGGGCTGGTGGGCTATGGTGCTGCTTCACCAACTGTAGTGATCACAGGAGATACAAATGGATCAATCGAAGCTGCAGTTCAGGAGATCTGGTTGAGAATTCAAGGAAGGTCAATTGATGACTGGGATGATCTCATGCGTATTGTACACTCAGGCATTGTTGGTAATACCAGCGCTAAAGCAGCGATGGATATAGCGCTACATGACTTAAGGGCTAAACGTTACAAGACACCTTTATTCGTGCTTTTAGGCGGAGCCAAGGAGTCGCTAGACTCAGATATGACCATTAGTCTGGATACCCCGGAAATTATGGCAGAGGACGCGCAAAATGCGGTTCAAAGAGGTTTTAAAGCTTTGAAAATCAAATTGGGGAATGATCCTCAACTAGATATTCGCCGAATGAAATCCATAAATGATGTGGTTTCTGGAAATGCAAAAATTAGACTAGATGCCAATCAGGGGTGGACAAGAAAAGAAGCTGTTAGAGCTGTACTCAGCATGTTAGACGCAGGCGTAGACATTCAACTAGTAGAACAGCCTGTGATTGCACATGATTTTGAAGGTATGAAGTTTGTCACAGACAACTTACCTGTACCCATTTTAGCTGATGAGAGTGTGTTTTCCTATCAAGATGCAATTAGACTTATTCAAATGCGAGCCGCTGATTTCATAAACATTAAGCTAATGAAAACGGGAGGCATTGAACCCGCAATGAGAATCGCTTCATTAGCGGAAGCCTTTGAAGTGGAATGTATGATTGGCTGTATGATGGAAGGTCCAATCGGTATAGCAGCTGCTGTACACTTTGGATGTGGAAGACGTCAGGTTGGTCTTGCTGACTTAGATGTTCCGTCAATGTACAAGGAAAGTTTGAACTTCGGATTTGAAAGTCAAAAAGGTGTTCTTAGACCATCTCATGGTCCAGGCCTTGGACTAGAAAAATACAGTGAAAATGTAGTAGGAAAGAAAATGATTATGTTCTAGATGATTGATGTTGGCTGGAATCAGATCAACTGAGGGGCTGGTCTGAATACATAAAGAGGAAAAGGGAGGAACAAAAATGATGAAGAAACACTTAGCATGGTTAATGGTATTAATGCTTGTCATGGGTTCACTTGCAGGATGTTCATCAGCACCAGCAGAAGAACCAGCGGCAGAACCAGTTGCTGCAGAAACAGAAGCACCTGCTGAAGAAGAGGCACCAGCAGAGGAGCCAGTTAAAGAAATTGAGCAAGCTTTAGTATGGAACCTTGGTTCTGAACCTAAAACACTTGATCCAGGCCTAAATACAGCAGTTGATGGTGGCGACATTATCAACCATATGTTTGAAGGCTTAATGAGAGAAGTAGATGGTATGCTTGAGCCTGGTATTGCAGAAAGTTACACTGTATCGGATGACAAGTTGACATACACATTTACACTAAGAGATGCAAAGTGGTCTGATGGTAAACCTGTAACAGCAGGAGATTTTGAATATGCATGGGCACGTGTTTTGGATCCAGAAACAGCGTCTGAATACTCTTGGATCTTCGATGAAGCAAATGTAGATACGTTTAAAGCAGTCGATGAAAATACATTTGAGGTTACTTTAAAAGTACCGTCACCATACTTCCTTGGTCTTACAGCATTTTTCACATTCATGCCAGTTCGTGAAGAAGCCGTTGTTGCAGGTCCAGATGGAATGTGGGCAATGGATCCATCTATAAATATTGTAAATGGTCCATTTAAATTAGATTCATACGCTTCAGGTGACAAGCTGATATTAACAAAGAATGATTCGTATTGGAGAGCTGATCAAGTTGTAATCGAGAAAATTGAAGCTCTTATGATAGTAGATCAATCTACAGCATTAACTGGCTACGAGTCAGGTCAGATTCATGTAATTGACGATATGCCAACAGCAGAAATACCAAGACTTTTGGCTGAAGACCCAACTTTCATGATTCTTCCATATGACGGTGTGTATTACTACAATTTGAATACAACTATCAAACCGCTTGATGATGTTAATGTTCGTAAAGCACTTTCTCTAGCTATTGATAGAACAGCTATCGTAGAAACTGTATTAAAAGGTGGTCAGGTTCCTGGAAAGAACATGGTTTCTCAAGCGTCACGCGATGCAAACGGTGATGTGTTTGCTGATGTTGCAGGAAGTTTCGACATTCCAATGGATGGCAGTGGTGTTGCAGAAGCTCAACAACTATTAGCAGATGCAGGTTTCCCTAACGGTGAAGGATTCCCTGAATTCACAATTTTATATAATACTTCTGAGAGCCACAAAGCTGTTGCAGAAGCTATTCAGGAAATGTGGAATAAAAAAAACCTTGGCATTAGTGTTCAGTTAGCCAATCAAGAATGGGCTGTATTCCAAGATACAAGAAGAAATCACAATTTCGATATTTCGCGTGGTGGATGGATTGGTGATTACTCAGATCCAATGACGTATCTGGGAATGTTCCTTCAAGGCTCACCTAACAACTATGCACAGTGGAATAGTCCAGAGTACGATGCCCTTATTAAAGCGGCAACTGTTCAAGAGGGTCAGGAACGTTTTGATACACTTCAAGAAGCACTATCTCTTGTAATGGAAGGTCGCGGATACATGCCGATCTACTATTACACAGATCAGATTATGGTTTCTACAAACTTATCAAACTGGGAAAAGACAACTCGTGGTAACTGGTGGTTTGGTTTTGCAGAAATGGTAAACTAGTTCTTGAATCTTAGCAACAAGTGTAGAAATTAATCCCCTCTACACTTAGTTATATGGAGGCTGTCAACTGGTTATTGGCAGCTTCTTTTTTTTATAATGAGGAGACTAAATGGATAAGGCAAAATTGATAGATATACTTAAAATCGGTAAAAAGTCCAAGTCTAATTTCTATGAAATAGACACAAATTTTGAATTTAAAGAAATGATCCTTTCTTGGAATATGATCCTTACGAAAGAGGAGCTTATTCATATAAATTTTCAGGTGTACGCAAATAAAAGATGGTCTAAGGTTTTTCAACTTGCAACCTGGGCACTAGACGATCGAAAAGGCAGTTATAAACGCCAAAGTGATCCTTTCGGTGTACTCGACATAGATGTGTTCACACCAACGAATGCCATCAATATTGAAAGAGTGCGTGTTATGATCTGTTCAGATTCAGATAAAGATTATGCATATTCAATCAACCTGACGGGTTTATTTGCATCTTTCTTAGTTGAACCAAGGCATGAAAATCATGTAGATAGCTCTGAGACAAAGTCTAGTACATATTTAAAGGCATGTTTTTTCCCAGCGCCAGTATATGTACAATATCCAGTTGAAAAGATTGGAAGAAGAATATGTAGTCCTACGTCCTGTGCTATGGCAGTAAGTGCCTTTGGATACAAAGTTATACCAGAGAAAATGGCTGGCTGTGTTTATGATGTTAAAAATGATATTTATGGAAATTGGTCTATGAATATGGCTGCAGTATCCCAACTGGGATTTAGAGCAGTGGTACGTCATTTTAATGGAATAGGTGATTTGACGCGCAGCATAGAGCGGGGAGTTGCGGTGGTCGTTTCAGTTAAAACCTCAAAGGAAAAAGGGTTTGAGAATGCGCTTCAGACATATTCCCAAGGTCATCTGATGCTGGTGACTGGTTTCGTTGTTAAGAACAAAACTTGGTATGTGACAGTGCATGATCCTGCTGATGACAGTATTCCTAATGCAGTGCGAAAGTACACTTTAGAAGAGTTTTGTAAGTACTGGAGTGGTGTAGGCTATGAAATTGAGCCGCTAGACCAGACCAGGAAAGAATTTGGTATGAAGCAACTTGGTTTAATTTCAAATTGGATGCCTGATGTGGAGTTGGATCTTCAATATGCGTCAGACAAGAATGTTTTCGGTGAAGCGATCTATACACAGCCATTTGAACAGTTTCAGAAACTTCGGATTGGAACACTTCGAAAACTGTCATTTGCAAACTGGAGGTTAAAAAGTAGTGGGTATAGCTTGAAGGTTTGGGATGCTTTTCGACCAGTGTCAGTTCAAGAGAGACTGTGGGAGAGTATACCCAATGAAAAATATGTAGCAAATCCTCAAATAGGATCAAAGCATAACCGCGGTTGTGCGCTAGATGTAACACTGGTGAACTCTGAAGGGGAAGAACTTGAAATGCCAACGAATTTTGATGAGTTTACAGAGAAAGCCAGATTTGATCGTTCTGATTTATCAGCAAATGTAAAAAAGAATTTAGAAGTTTTACAAAAGGCCTTTCTAGAATCGGGATTCCTGGTGGATGAATCGGAGTGGTGGCACTTCAATGATTCTGATTGGAAAGTGTACCAGGTAATTAAGGGCAACACAAAAGGATGAGCATAAAAGCTCATCCTTCATAATTTTTTGTTGTTCAGTTCATTTAGTCTTGTTAGGATTACTCCTCAATGCTCTTAATTAAGTTCATAGAATACATAAGAACATAATCTACCTGTGCACTGACCTGTGGCCAAAACCGCTCGTCTGTAATGCCTTCTACAACAGAGTGGTCATAACACAAGTAACCTACAGCTTGTTTATACTCCTGCTTAATGGTATCTTCATCAACAAAGTATTCCGTCCGAGCTTGAGACAGCTCAGAATTCAAGTCCTTATCCATTGCGATAAGTGTCCTATACAACATATGGGTCATTTCCTCACGGCTTATAACTTCATTAGGATGGAAGAGCCTGTCAACAGACGCAGGCACGATACCGTATTGGAATGCACGAATTGCACTTGTGTCTGATGTATCTGTGAACACACTATATTGGAAACTTGAAGTGTCCGTTTCGTTGTAAATGTCATATATGTTAATACATAGTTTTGACATTTCAAGTCTGGTTATACCTCGTCTGTAGTCATTTAGGAAAGAGTTTTGCACAAGTTTATAGGCCTTGGCTTCACTAATTGAAATAATTGTTTCATCGGCAGGCTGTTTGCTCGACTCAAGGTTGATATAGCTTGCTTTTAGGCTTTCAATTTCCTTTGATAAGTCAACATCTTTTACAGCTTCGCTTTGTTTAACCAAAACGTCTTGGTCAACTTCTTCAGTTGATTCAATAATGTTACCGGTTGAATCAAAAATTCTTAACTGAGACGTTTGTCCATCTGCATAGATAACCATTTCATCCTCAAGGTCTCCATCCTCCGTGGTCACTTTAATAACCAAACGACAGATGAATTTTGCACCGATAGCTCTATTACTCTCCTCGAAGTATGTGACTTTTATTGGATTAAAATTTCTATCTGTAAGTTTTGCATCTGAGTCATCTATACTTACATATGATTCTAAAGTATAGTCATCACCAACTTGGTTCTTTTTTTGATGAAGACTCAAACGTGGTTAAATCACGTTTTCTATTAACACTTTCTAGTTTTTCTTCTTTTAATTCATTTGCAGCTTCTGACCCTTTTGGGTAGTCATCAGTTTTAAGGAGGTTGTCAATCGTTTCGATGCGTTCTTCTTCGAAGCTGATTTCTGTTTGAATGTATTCAAGAGGGACTCTGGTTTCAATGAGCTCTATTTTGTAATCTGTTTCTAAAACGGTATCAAATCCATAAAGAAGGTCATCTTTGGCAGTAAAAACTGGAGTTGGTCTGTATGCCATGTTAAGTCCTATTTCAGCGTAAGTAGGAAGAAACATTTCTTCGGCCATATCTTGTATTTCAACAGGAATAGTATCGATATGGTTACTATCTTTGGCCTCAACCCTTATAGTAACATCTCCGAGTTTTTTAGCAGTAAATTCTCCATCATCATTAACTGACAGGAGCTTAGAATCGCTTGAATCCCAATCAACATCATCAACCAGTATTTTTGAAGTGAGCTTCGCTTTTTCAAATATATGATCTAATTGACCTGTTTGACCGTGATACAGAACAAACCGCTGGCTTTCTGGATCACGTTCCAATGTTTCTGTTTCGATCTCTATGCCTTTTAAGTTAGACTTCACCTCAAAAGTTGTTGAATCTGAAAGTTTATTATCTGTGGTGAAGATAACTGTGTAACGACCTTCGTCATAACAAGTAAACTCATAATAGCCATCTCGTTTTGATGTCTTGCTGTCACCGCCGTATATTTTGACAGTCACATCTTTGTCAGTGGTATCTAAAGGTGATATTTTATAGCCAATCATAATTGTTTCTCCAGATTGAATTGTATCTAGGTGTTCGTCAATTTTTATTGACTGTGGCTCAATGACGAGTCCGCCATTGTAGTTTACAGTCACAAGTGCTGACTTTGAATATTCACCATCTTCAGATGTAGCGGTTATACTAACAATCCCATCTTTTTTAGCTTTTATCAATCCCTTAGAAGATACTGTGGCAACACTGGTATTGCTTGATTTCCAAGTGATACCATTTTCGATAGGTTCTACACCAGATTTAGCTGATATAAGAGTTGCTTCAAGTTGATACTCATTCAGTCCATTATCTATGAAGAAGTTTGATTCTGATATAGTGATTCCTTTAACCATAGACTCAACCACTATTTTAATGGTATCTGTTTTATTACCATCATCTGAATAAACAGTTACATAGCCAGTACCACCAACAAGTCCCATAATATTTCCGTTTTGATCAATAGATAAATGGTGTGTGCTATTCCCATTTGAGCTTTTTGTTGTACGCACTTTCGGGATAAACGGTTGCTGTAAGTTGGAACTCTTCACCTACGTATATTGTTTCAATGTTTTTTTCGATGAAAACACCAGAAATAGTCTTTTCCACATGGATTTTTATAGAATCTTTTCTGTTTCCATCTTCTGTTATGACATGAACAAACGCTGCGCCTTCACCAACAGCTGTTACAATGCCAGCACTATCAACTTTCAAAATATTTGAGTTAGATGTTGAATATTTTACATCTGTAACATGAGGGACTTCCAGTCGTTTGACAGGTGTCACAACATAATCTGTGGTCATTGTTTCACCTATTTGCATTGTTGTTTTAGGAACAATAAGTTCAACAGAAAAAACTGTAGATTTTACATTTATATATACACTTCCAGCGTGAACAGACGCACCAGAAATAGATTCGTATGAAATAATGGCAAATCCTTTTCCCTTAGCGGTTATTATTCCGTCTTTAACAGTTGCAATATTTGCATCTGATGAGAACCATTTGACATCTCCAGGGAGTTCGTCGCCACCATCTTCATATAACTGTGCTGTTAACCCGAGTGATTGTCCTACATAAAGCTCATAAGTTGTAACTTCCCCAAAACTTAGCACTTGAATAAATGCTAATATTAGCAGTAATATTAATCCTATTCGATACTTCATTTCACACCAGCCTCTCATTAAAATGAGTCTCTCTATATAATAAGTCCTATGAACTCAATATATCATATTTAAAATGTGTTTTACAGAAACCTAAGTGCATTGAAATGAAATGGAAATCTTAATGCAATCTAAAGAATTATGTATAAGATTTATGTTAGAATAATAGGACAATGAATGAAAAGGGGACTTACATATGAAGTTTAAAAATTCTATTGCTGCATTGCTTATTTTTTTTGTAATGTTATTTGCAATAACTGGTTGTACGAAGTTACAAAGTCAAATCAAGGATTTTAAGGCTGAAACACTTGGTCTTTCTAGGACATTTTCTGTCTATGATGATTTCGGCAATATTACGATGACTGTCAATGGTGAAAATACAGATATTCAGCCGTCGGATGTTGAAAATGTATTATTGATCACAATCGATGGTAGTACTTGGCAGCATGTTGGATCTTCAATGGTTGCAGCGGAGAAAGGTATTGAAAACATCGTTGACACGTACGACTTAAAGACAGAAATCGACACAACTGACAATGCAAGTTTATTCACTGGTCTTGATAGAAAAAATTAACAATTTTATGGCAGGTATGGCTGGACTTGATCGAGTGCTGGTTGTAAAGAATCAATCTGGTGTTATAGTGGGTGTCTATGAAGGTGACAATGTGTATGTTGAAGACAGTTCTCTTCCCAATACCACCAAGATATTAATCGATGGCAAAAGACTGCATATATATCGATCTGATTTTGAAATTTTTTGAACAAAAAATGCTTCAGTAGTCAAATAGAATTATGTGAAATCGCTAACAAATTTGTTAGCGATTTTTTACATTTGCAGTTATTTAAAACATCACAATTCTAAAAAATGTATATGGCGGTGGAAAGCTCCACAAAAATGAAAACGTTTTATGCCACAATGCAGGTTTTTTCAATCTAATGTCGGGGATTTTCCATACGGAAATATGATATACTTCTGAGTATATTCGACAAAAAGATACATTTTTTTTCATTTTAGTCTATGGGGGAATAATAATTATCAAGAGGTGTGTTAAATGTTATTCATCAAAAACATGAAGTTAAGAAGTAAAATGATGTACGGATTTTCACTTTCTATTATTTTAATGCTCACTGCATTAGGCTTTGCACTGTATGGTCTAACAAGTAATAGCGACGATATCGAAATGATGAACGTCATGTCTCAGGAGGCGAACCTCGCAGCACAAATACAAAAAGAGTTGCTTGAAAGCCAAATGGTTTTCAAAGAGTTTCAAATCTCTGGAAACACAGATTTAAGCAATCGGTTCAATAGTCACGAAACCAACATGATGCGTTATCTTGAAACACTGAAGGAAACTAATATCAATGAAGAAAGAAAATCATATGTGGCAGAACTTGAACAAGCAATGATTGATTACAGCGGTGGGTTTAAAACCTATCAAGCCTTAGACGAAACCCGACTGGAGTATTATGGTTCTGTTGGTCAAAGTGGTGCCGATATTATTGATTCACTTGGGAGACTATCGGAAACAGCTCATGACTTGGCTAGTGAAGAAGTTCAAATGGGTGTTGGTCGAAGTCTAGAGAACATTCTTCTTGCAAGACTCAATGCAATGAAGTTTTTTACCTTCCATGAATACGATGACTACTTAGCGTATCAAGAATCGTTTGATAAATTCAAGGCATATTTTAACAATTTATCAAGTATACAAAAGAATCTTAATTATAAGTCAGACTACATAACTGCCCATAGAAATTTGGGATTATATGAAGCAGGCATGTCAGAGCTTTACTTGATTATTAATAACATGGATGATCAAATCGATGCAATGGATGCAAAAGAGAAGCAAATCACAAGTATGATTTACATGATTAACAACTCAGTTCTTTATGAACAAAGTCAATTTGAAAGCAATATTGAGGCGCAAGTAACAAGGTATACTTCTGTTGCTACAGTTGTTTCAGTGCTGGCAATTATTATGGCAATTGCAATTGCCTCATGGATACTAAGACTTGTTCTTGTTCCAATCCATTCATTACGAAGTACTTTTGAAGGGATTTCCACTGGAAATGTTGACCTAGATTTCAGATTACCAGATGCAAGTGAAGATGAAATCGGACTTATGTCTAGAGCCTTTAACAAATTTATGGTAAACCTTAAATCAATTATGGATGATGTCAACTATCAGAACTGGTCTAAAACGGCGCAGAACGAGTTAAATGGTGTTATTCGTGACCAAAATGACATGGTAACACTTTCTCAAAGTATTTTGACCTATTTATGTCATTACATAGACGCACAGGTTGGTACGCTGTATTTAAATATGGAAGATGAACTTTCTCTGGTGGCATCTTATGCATTTTCTAACCGAAAAGGGCTTAAAGAAGCGATTAAGTTCGGTGATGGATTAGTAGGACAAAGTGCATTAGAGAAAAAGATTTTTATTATTGAAGATTTACCAGAATCATACATGGCAGTTCAATCAGGTCTTGGCAGTTCACAACCAACAAGTGTAGCAGTTGTTCCATGTACATATGAAAACGAAGTGAAGTGTGTCATTGAAATAGGAACTTTAAAAGCAATGACTGAAAAGGAATTGAATTTGCTTGAACTGCTGGCTGAAGCCATTGCTGTAGCCCTTCATTCAACAGATGTTCGCATAAAAATGAGAGAACTCCTAGATAAAACGGTTCATCAGTCTGAGGAACTTCAAATGCAACAAGAAGAACTTCGCCAAAGCAATGAGGAGTTAGAGGAGCAAACAAGAGCTCTTAAGGAATCAGAACAAAGGCTTCAAGCACAACAAGAAGAACTTCGGGTTTCAAATGAAGAGCTTGAGCAAAGAACGAAACAGCTTGAGCACCAGAAAAAGTCTTTGGATGAAAACAACAAAGAACTCATGTTGAAGCAACAGGAAATTATTGAAAAGGCAGAGGCGCTTGAGTTAGCAAACACATACAAGTCAGAGTTCCTCGCAAATATGTCACATGAGCTTAGAACGCCACTTAACAGTATTTTAGTACTGTCTCAACTTCTATCAGACCGTGATGCAAGTGCACCATTATCGCAGAAAGAATCAGAGTTTGCAGAGACAATTAATACATCTGGACAAGATTTATTAACCCTAATCAATGACATTCTAGACCTTTCCAAGGTGGAGGCAGGACATCTTGATATTCACCATGATGACATTAAGTTAACTGAACTCCTCAGAGACAGCGAAAACATGTTTAAGCCAATGGCCGATGTTAAAAACATTGTCTTTAGAACAGAGTTGATTTCTGGTTTGCCAGCAACTATGGTTTCGGACACACTCCGAATTCAACAGATTATAAAGAACCTTGTATCAAATGCAATCAAATTTACTCATTCTGGAGAGGTTGTACTTTCGCTTAGAAAGCCTTCAGACTTTGAATGTGATGCTATAAACTGCAAGGTCGATGACTATATAGCTATTGAGGTTTCTGATACAGGTATAGGCATACCTGGGGACAAACAACAGCTCATTTTTGAGGCATTTAGACAAACTGATGGAACAACAAGTCGTAAGTACGGAGGTACAGGACTTGGCCTGACAATTTCAAGAGAACTGTCTCATTTACTTGGGGGACAAATCATCCTTGAGAGTAAAGAGGGCGAAGGCAGTAAATTTGTGTTTATTCTCCCGCTTAAATCAGGAGAAGTAGATACAGAGCCACAGAAACATGTCTTAAACAGCAGACCTAGTAATCAAGCGGTTGAACCAGCTAAATTGATCACTAAAACTGAAGACATTACGAGTAATGAAAAACTTAAACCTGAAAAATCAGTTGCAGATGGTCCTAAAGTAGAATCAAATAATACACTTCTGATTATTGAGGATGATAATAATTTTTCAAGTATCCTAGCAAGCTTGTCGGAGGAAAAGGGCTTTGATTGTCGGGTGGCACATAATGGAGAAATGGGTCTGGAGCTTGCCATTGAGTTGAAACCGTCAGCTATTATTCTTGACTTAGGTTTACCAGATGTGGATGGCATGGAACTTGCTGAAAAATTAGGGCGTTTAAAAGAAACGAGTCACATTCCAATACATATTATTTCTGGCATGGAAAAAGACGCAAAGTCTCTTATGCCAAGTAGTGTTATTGGATTCTTAAAGAAACCAGTGGATATTAAAACAATTTATAAGACCTTGTCTAAAATCGAAACGGTTTCAAGCAGTGACTTTAAGAAACTTCTTGTTGTTGGACATTGTAGTGGTGAGAGCTTTGAACGATTTACAAGCCTTGGACAAGTTGAGGTTGTTAAAGTTAAGTCGGGAGCTGAAGCTGTGGAAATGCTAGAGACTGACATGTTTGAGTGTATCGTGCTAGATATTGAACTTAAGGACATGCATGGTGAAGTATTCCTTGAGAAATTGACTCAGACTTATGGAAACATTCCAGTTGTTATATACTCTGAAGCTGAACTCAGTCCAGATAAACTCAGTGGTCTAAATAAATATACTGACAATATCATTTTGAAAAGTCCAAAGTCTGAAGAAAGACTTTTAGATGAAGTATCATTGTTCCTCCATGGTATGAGTGAATCCATAAAAGAAAGCGCTCCATCTCCTGCGAGACGTGCTGCTGTTCTTGATGAAATAAAACACAAGGTTGTTTCTGAGGATATGTTTGAAGGTAAGAAAATACTTGTTGTTGATGATGATGACAGAAATGTGTTTGCAATTTCAAATGTACTTAAGAAACACGGTTTTGATGTACTCGTTGCACAGGATGGTCTTGAAAGTATTGAAATGTTCAAAAAGGACCTCGACATTGACTTGGTGCTCATGGATATTATGATGCCGAAGATGGATGGATATGAAGCAATCCGTAGCATTAGACAACTTGAGCAGGGAAGAGCCGTGCCAATTATCGCTATAACTGCAAAAGCAATGAAAGATGATAGAGACAAGTGTGTAGCAGCAGGTGCAAATGACTATATGACAAAGCCAATCGATATTGAGAGACTGTTGTCATTGTTGAAAGTGTGGCTGGTGTAATGAATAAAAATATTATGAATATGGACGTAGAAGATATTGAGGTACAGCTTTTTTATTGAAGCTATGTACCTCAAGTACGGTTATGATTTTAGAGATTATTCCCGAGCCCATATGAAAAGGCGTATTAAGAACCGCTTGGGGATTAGTGGTCTTGAAAGTATTTCAGCAATGCAGTATGAAATGCTGAGCAGTCAAGAATTCTTTAATAAGATACTACCTGACTTCTCAATTAATGTCACTGAGATGTTTAGAGATCCAGATGTATTTTCGTTTATCAGAAAAGAAGTTGTACCACTTCTAAAGACCTACCCTCAACTGAAAATCTGGCACGCTGGATGTTCAACTGGTGAGGAAGTTTACTCCATGGCGATACTGTTAAAGGAAGAAGGATTATATGACCGTTGTCAGATTTATGCAACGGACTTTAACGAGAGTGTTTTGAACATGGCGAAAGACGGTATATTTCCACTTGAAGTTGTTAAGGAGTATACTAAGAATTACATTGAGTCTGGCGGAAAAGAATCATTTTCCGACTACTATATAGCGAAGTATGATTCGATCATTATCGATCAGTCATTAAAGAAGAATATCATCTTTGCACAGCATAACTTGGTGACAGATCAAGTGTTTGGGCAAATGCATCTCATTATATGCAGGAATGTTATGATCTATTTCAATAACGAGCTTCAGGATAGAGTCATAAGTCTGTTTGACGAAAGTCTTCGTCCGGGCGGTGTTCTTTGCTTAGGCACAAAAGAGACATTGAAGCATGATGAAAAGAGCAAATTTGATGTTTATGAGAAGAATTTGAAGGTCTATAGAAAAAAGATGATTAGGTAGCAGGTGATGATATGCGTTTTGCAGCTATAGTTATAGGAACATCAGCTGGAGGAATAGAGGCATTAAAAACTTTATTTCTTGATATTGATATCCCTCCTTGTGTACCTATTGTTGTTGTTCAGCACCTAAGTCCAAGGCATGAAAGCTATTTACCATCTATTTTGGCTCATGTAACAGGACATAGTATTAAAGAAGTTGAAGAAAAGGAAAGACTAAAAAATGGATGGATATATATAGCGCCGCCAAATTTCCATGTCTTAATAGAGAAGGATGGGACCATATCGCTAAGTGTTGAAAAACGAGTGGCTTATGCAAGACCATCGATAGATGTATTGTTTGAGACGGCAGCAGATGCATATAGAGAAAAACTTATAGGTGTGATATTAACTGGAGCGAATCATGACGGTGCTTCAGGTATGAAATGCATTAAGGATATGGGCGGGTATACTATTGTGCAAACGCCTGAAACGGCTTATGCATCAGAGATGCCAAAAGCTGCGTTAGAGTTGATTGAAGCTGATTCTCTTTTAGAACTTGAAGAGATAGGTGAGCATGTTAACAAGCTTATTAAGGATTAGTGGGGCACCTTATTGGAGATTCTAAATGACAAATGAAAAAGTAGATATACTGATTGTTGATGATATAAAAGAAAACCATCTTGTAATGGAGAGTGTTCTTGCGGACGATGAGCTTAACTTAGTTAAAGCTCTGTCTGGTGAGGAGGCTCTAACGCTTTGTACATCACATTCTTTTGCTGTTATACTAATGGATGTTCAAATGCCAGGTATGGATGGATTTGAAACAGCTGAGATTCTTAGAAGTATAGAGAAGACTAAGAATATACCAATTATTTTTGTTACAGCAATTAGTAAAGAAAAAAACATCGATTTTTAAAGGGTATGAGATCGGCGCAGTTGATTATTTATTTAAACCAATTGATCCGATTATTTTGAAGAGTAAGGTTAGAATCTTTAAGGACCTACATATTCAAAAAAAGAATTATTGAAAGACAAGCTGAGGAGTTAGCATATAAAGTACGGGAGTTGACTGAAGTACAAGAGGAAAAGGATAGGTTAGAGAATCTAAGCTTGGAGGATTCACTGACTAAGACGTATAACAGGCGCGGGGTTGATAAACTCCTCGCAATGCACTGGAAGAACTGTGTAAGATATGAACTTCCTATGTCTGTCATCCTTCTGGATTTAGATAATTTCAAGAACTACAATGACAATTATGGTCATATAGAGGGCGATGTGGTACTAAAATCTATCTCAGCCGTCTTAAGAGAAACAATGTATAGACCAGAAGATTTTGTAGGACGTTATGGTGGCGAAGAGTTTTTAGTGGTTATGCCAAACACACCAAAGAGCGGGGCAGTATCGGTAGCTGAGCGCATTCAAATGGTTGTTGATGAATTGAATTTGAAACATGATTTCAACAGCGGTTATGGACGAGTTACTGTAAGTATGGGGCTAGCAACAACTCATCCAACGGATGAAAGTCCAATAATTGAAATTATTGAACGTGCTGATCAAGTTCTATACGAAGCTAAAAGAAGTGGTCGAAATACATTCAAGACTACTGAATATTAACTAAATGTTGGTTCTAAATTAGTTTTTATATTCAGAAAGCCTATTATGATTATTGTCATAATAGGCTTCTTTTGTTTTAGTGGTGGATATAGTGTTAGGCTAAGTGCCCTTCAAACCAGACAGTGGTACCAACGCCAATAGAACTATCAATACTAAATTTGAATTTGCGATAGTCACAAAAGATATAATAGTTAATTGCTTTTGCAGTAACTAGTGGTTTTATTTATTGGGGCATGATTCAAATTGTTGTGAAATATGGTTTGCTTTTTCTAGTAACACCTCTTGTTGTTCTTTTGTGTAGAACTCTCGTAATAGAAAGATTTGAAAGAACCATACCAGTGCAATAATACTGATAACAGTTCTGTAATCCCCATTGTAATCATATCCCCAAACCCTAGTGAGCAAGGTGTCTCGTTCTGCATGGCTATCCCTTAGACAATATTAGAACATAGATAAGTGAAAAGTATGTGAAAAAGAAGGACTTTTTATGGGTATAATAGGTAGAAGGCAAATGGATCTGTTGGGGCGCAGTGGTAATTCGTTAGGAGATAATATGAGATTTTCTGATAGGTATACAACAAAAGAACTTATACATCAAAATAGCCGTGTTAACATATTCCTTGCTAGTGACTCGGTTAAATCTCAAGATGTGGTCATAAAAGCTTTAAGAACAGAACTTTTGAATCCGTATGAGATATCTAGATTCAGAAAAGAATATTCCATTCTAAGAAGAATTAATCATGACGGTGTTGTAAAAGCGATTGATTATTATGAAGGTCATCAAGTGTACTTGGTCCTTGAGTATATTGACGGTAAACCCTTGCATAGATATATCGCTGACTCTGGCTTTAATCACAAGGATTTTATTGAAATTGCTTCTAAGTGTATGGAAGTGCTTGAACATATACATATTAACAATATTATTCACAAAGATATTAATCCATCTAATATTTTATGGAACAAAGCAACACGAAAAGTAACTGTGATAGATTTTAATATTTCTGAAGTTGTGAGTCATGAAAGTCAGGGATTTTGTAATCCAAACAATCTACAAGGTACATTAGGATATATATCACCTGAACAGACAGGTCGAATGAACCGTCTAATTGACTATAGAACAGACTTTTATTCTTTGGGAATTACATTTTATGAGATGTTGACTGGTCGAAGACCATTTCAGGACACTGATAGATTAAAACTGATTCATGCTCATATTGCTAGGATTCCAGAAGCACCAGCAGAAATGATGCAGGAAATTCCAGTGATTCTTTCAGACATTATTATGAAACTCATTGAAAAGGATGCAGCGTATCGATATCAATCTGAAAGAGGTATTCTAATTGATCTGAACCATGCAAAACAGCTGATGGAGAGCAATGAGACAGATATAAACTTTGTACCGGGAAGACACGACCGAGTTTCAAAATTTACAATGTCGCCAGATGTTTATGGCAGAGATAATGAAGTCGAAATGCTACTTTCGGCTTACAGTCTTGTGCAAAACGGTGGTTCAATGAATATGTTTGTTACTGGTAAATCGGGTGTTGGGAAAACAACAGTGATCCAAGAGCTATTTAAGCCTGTCACTTATTCTGAAGGAAACTTCGTTTACGGTAAGTTTGACCAGTTCAAGCGCGATATACCATACTCTGCTATAATTGATGCTTTTCAAGATTTTACCAGAATCATCTTGTCTGAGGACAAAAAATGTTGTAAGCATATGGCGAACTAGAATACTTTCATTTGTAGGGAATTCGGGAAAGCTCTTAATTGACCTTGTTCCAGAGCTTGAAAGTATTATAGGTGAACAGGAGAATCTGACAGAGTTGTCTGGCGTAGAAGCTCAGAATAGATTTAATTATGTCATTCATAAGTTTATTCAAGCGATAGGAAGTTCTGAACATCCCTTGGTATTGTTTATCGATGACCTTCAGTGGATTGACAGTGCATCTTTATCCTTATTTAAGATGCTTCTTGAAGACACGGAACTTGAATATGTATTTATAGTAGGTGCTTATCGCGATAATGAGGTTAACAGATCACATCCTCTTAAAATGGCACTTCATGACTTAGAATCAAGAGGTTTAGACATTAACAATATGTATATTGGAAGCCTTAATATTGACAATGTCTGCGATTTAATTGGTGATACCTTTAAAGGTATGGAGTCAATAAGTGGTGTGGCTAGAACAGTGTTAGAGAAAACAGATGGCAACGCGTTTTTTGTAAAACAGATGATAAAACGTTTGTTTATAGATAGAATTGTTTATTATGATCACAACTCAAGTAAATGGATTTGTGATGAGGACAAACTAACTGATTATGAAATATCAGCAAATGTAATAGAGTTTATGTCAAATGCACTTTCAGGTACTACTAAGTTGGCACACAGGGTTTTAGTTTATATTGCTTGTATGGGGAGAAAGACAACAGCGTTTAACTTATCAGAATTGTTGAATATAGAAATTGAAGTGTTAGAAACTGCCTTAAACGAGTTAATTCAAAATGGATTGGTTTCTAAGTCTGTTCAAGGTATGTACGGGTTTAACCACGATAAGGTACAAGAGGCTGTTTATGAGTCTGTAGAGAGTACTTTTAAGCAAGAAATACATGCTCGAATTGCTCAGGTTCTTCTTCAAAAGTACCAAGGTATAGCGGAAGAGGAACTACTTTTCGATATTATCAGCCATCTTGAAAGAAGTGCCGATGCGAAAGCAAAACTTCAAATCGAAAATTTGAGTGAACTATATTTTAGAGCTGGAGTGAAAGCACTGGAGGCATCTGCCAATCACAGGGCTTTTGTGTATCTAAAAGAAGCCGTCATTTTCCATAAAAACGATTGGGATACTGATTATACAAAGGCACTTTTGTTACATGATAAAGCGGCAGAAGCGGCATATTTAGCTGGTGAGTTTGAGTATCTTGAGCAAATTAGTGATGTCGTCTATTTAAAAGCAAAGTTGGTTGAGGATAAGGCGAATGTATATGGACTAAACATTCAATCGTGTATGTCTCAAAATAAACACTTAGAAGGTGTTGAACGTGCACTCAAAATTATCGATGAATTTGGCGTTAGTATTCCACTTCAACCGACCATGGAAGACGCTGGACAAGCATTCCAAACCGTAGGCGGTCTCTTGACAGAGCTTAAGAACGTGAGTGAACTGCTCGATCGACCTGAATTGGAAGATAGAAACCTACAATCTGTTATGCGAATCCTGGCGGATATTGTTCCGATTGCATTTAACGCTGCACCGGGTCATCTACCGCTTGTGGTGTGTAAAATGGTTGAAATATCAATAGTAAATGGAAATTCAAAACACTCTCCATTTGCGTATTCTTTATATGCGCTTCTTCTATGTGGAATTATTGGAGATATAAAGCTTGGGACCACCTTTGGAGACTTGGCAATAGACCTTGTCAATAAAAGGGGAACAAATAGTGAAATGGCTAAGACATACAATATGGTAGGTCTTCATGTTATGCATTTTAAAGATCATTTAGAGAAGGTGACACGAACACTAGAAATGGCATATTTGAAAGGTCTTGAGACTGGCGACCATTTATTTGCAGGATTTGCTGGACACGGGTATTGTTTAAATTACTATTTGTCAGGAAACGAGCTTAACAGAACACGCAAAGTTTTTGAGAACTATACCCATAGTATGGAAAATATAAAACAAGGCACTCAAACAACGTTCCAAAACGCATACAGTCAAGCCATTGTTAATCTTATAGAAAGTGTAGATCAGCCTTGGATATTCGACGGTGAAGTCTTTAATGAAAAAATAATGATTCCTGAGATTGAATCTAGAGGACATAAAACTGCATTACTCGTAGCCTATTATCAAAAAATGTACTTAGCTTATATGTTTGGTGCATATAATGAGGCTTTTGAGTACGCAAGGAAAGTGGAAAGTAATTTAGACGCAGGTGTAGGGCTTATACTTATACCGAATTATTACGCGTTTGATTCGCTGATTCGTCTTAAAATACTAGAAGAAGGTCATGACTTAGATGAGAATGAGCAGCTTATGCGTGTTCATGAGAATCAATCAAAGCTTGGTGGCTGGTGTGAGCTTGGACAAGTTAATTACTATCATAGGTATTTGATGGTTGATGGTGAAATAAAGTCAAAAAATGGTGACTACACCGAAGCCAGAAAGGCATTTGAAAGTGCACTCGAAATTGTCAAAGATGCTGGATATTTAAACGAAGAAGCTTTATACCGTGAGCGTATTTCAGAGTTTTACGATCGTATAGGGAATATTGAACTTCGAGATCATTATCTTGAATTGGCTTACATTGCCTATAGAAGATGGGGGGCTAACAATAAGGCCAAGCAACTTAGAGTTGACTTAGATGCTATGGGAAAAGAGTTACGAATAGATAAATCTATAATGACGATTCAGGAGTCCTCAACAACTAAGGATTTTAATGCTGAGATGGATTTGACGAGTATTTTAAAGGCAGTCTCAGGCAATTGCAAAAGAAATTGTATATGAGTCACTTTTAGAAACAATGCTTGAAATCTTAATTGAAAATGCTGGAGCACAGAGAGCTGTAATCGTCAATTATTTAGACGATGGCAGTATTGTTTGTGCGCGCAAGGAAATTGGTCAGACAATGGACATTCGAGAGAATCAGAAGGACATGAAAGCCCTTGATCTGCCGAATCAAATACTGAATTATGTGAACAACTCAATGAAGGCTGTGTTGTTAAGGTCTGCACTCAATGATACATTCTTTGGACAAGATCCTTATATCAAAAACAATAATGTGGAGTCTTTATTGTGTTTCCCAGTGATTAGACAAGCAAATATTATTGCTGTAATGTATATAGAAAATAATCTGTCAGCAGGTGTCTTTACAGAACAAAGGGTGGATGTCTTAAACTTACTGTCAACTCAAATTGCTATTTCTCTTAAAAATGCGATGATGTATAGGCATATGGAGTCACTTGTACAAGACAGAACTGTTGAGCTGGAAAAGAAAAACAGTACACTTGAAAGACTGAACAATCAACTTCAAATTATTTCTGTAACAGATGGGCTCACGCAGCTCTTTAATCGAAGAAAACTTGATGAAATTTTATATTATGAAAGAGAGCGGTACTTAAGATATGGACATAGTTTTTCGGTTATTCTACTCGATATTGATAAATTCAAAAATGTGAATGACAAATATGGTCATCATGTGGGGGATCAAGTTCTTGTAGGGCTTTCCGAACTGCTACAAGCCTCGGTACGATCAGTCGATGTTGTTGGCAGGTGGGGGGGCGAGGAATTTATGATTATTTGCCCGAATACTAGTAAAGATCATGCTGTTGTACTCGCTGAGACAATTCGAAAAGTGATTGAAACAAAACGATTTGCTGAAGTTAAAGCTGTGACAAGTAGTTTTGGGGTTACTGAAGTTCAGAGCAAAGATGACATAGAAACACTTATCAAAAGAGTTGATGGCTTATTATACAAGGCAAAAGAAAATGGACGTAATAGAGTAGAGTCCTAGTTGTAAAACCCTTGGCAAGTGTTTAGAATTATTCATACTTTCCAGGGGTTTTGCCTTGTAATTCCATTGACAAATAAGTAGAATGATAGCATACTGTATGAGAATGATTATCATTGAAGTGAGTGATTAGACAAAACTAAACAGGTAGTAAAGTATGGAGATGAAAATGAAAAATTGTAGAGGTTGCACAGGCTGTAAAAAGGACTTTTACAATGACGTGATCCACTGTCTTGTAAGTGCACTCGACTATAGGGATCATTACACAAAGGGACATTCTGGACGTGTAGGTGACATGGCTCTAGAGCTGGCAGATATGATGAATTTGGACGATAATATGAAAGAATTGATTCATATATCAGGTCACTTACATGATATTGGTAAGATCGGAATTGCTGATCAGATTCTTTTAAAAGAAGGTGGTTTATCAGAACTTGAGTGGGCAATGATGAAGACCCATCCTCAAATTGGATCAGATATTGTTAATAAGTGCAAAAATTTAAATGAAGTGAGTGAGATTATACTCCAACACCATGAAAGATGGGATGGTGGAGGGTATCCGAGAGGATTAAAAGGTGAGGAAATACATATTGCAGCGAGACTCATAGCGTTGTGTGATTCAATAGATGCTATGTCATCAAATAGACCATACAGGAAAAATTTTGATTGGGACTTCATAATAACTGAGATAAAAAGCTGTTCAGGGAAGCAATTTGACCCAGCGTTACTTCCGTATATGGATGCTCTGGTTGAAAAATGGATAAAACATAGTGAGTTAGGTGACTTTGTTGACAATGGCTGCAATTCTCTAGATATTAGTATTGTTTAAAAACTTCGCAGTAGTGAAGTTTTTTTTATTGCACTTAATAAAATTGAGTACTGTCACAAAGATTTGGTAAAATGGGATATGTGGAGGGAAGCCCATGAAAGAATCGGATATGTATTTACCAATCAAAGATTTTCTTGTAGAGGATGGATACGTCGTAAGAGGTGAAGTGAATAATGCTGATATTGTTGCCGTTAAAGGGGGCGATATGATCATAGTGGAAATGAAAAAAAAGCTTTAACCTAAAACTGGTGTATCAATTAGTCGAGAGACAACGAATGACCGATAAAGTGTATGCAGCTGTGCTTGTGAATTATAAAACAAGAAGAGGCAAGGCTTTTCAGAATATGATAAAACTCCTAAAGCGCTTGAGTTTGGGGCTAATTATTGTGTACGAAAAGAAGACTGGTATGACAGTTGAAAAGTTGTTAGACCCTGATTTTAGTAGGTATAACAGAAGTCATATAAAAGAAAAACGCCTTATGTATGAGTTTGAATCCAGATCTGGAGACCATAATACAGGAGGTGTTACGAAAAAGAAAATTGTAACATCTTATAGGGAAAAAGTATTACAAATCGCCTGTTTCCTTGAGAAAGAAGGTGCGATGAGTGTGAAGGCAATTAGGCTGTCAACTGGGGTTGAAACTGCTGGGTCTATCCTGCAAAAGAATCATTATGAATGGTTTGTAAGAGTAAAACGAGGTGTTTACCAACTGAGTGAGAAAGCACCTCAGGAAATGAAATCGTTTAAATCTGCATACGATAAAGCAAAAATCAATGACACAGGCGCTCTTTAAAAGTATAATAGGTATGGTTGAACCCAAATGTGTGAATTTTATACTAACGTAAGGAGTGACGGGAAATGACAAGAATTAATGTGAAGCTCGATGTCATTGAAGCAATGCTTTACTTTTGGAAAGCAACAAATGACAGAGAAAAAGTAGGCGAGGCATACATGGTTAACATTACTGGCTATGATGCAATGAAGCCACTTTACCAGGACGACTTCGATGAAGAGGCAGCTAGAGAGGTTTTAAGCGCAATCTCTAATAGGGAAATGCTGAATACATCAAGCAAAAAAGTCTCGTAAGTTTTGGAATAACAACATGTGGATGATGGAAGACCTAGAGTATACCGATATGATGGTTGCACCACTAAAGCAGTTGAATCTTGACGACGTAGCAGAACAGCTATCAGGTCAAGGTGGTCCTGAATCAATTGAAGTACATTTTGTCCCTGGACATCATGATGTTTACTACAAAGAAGAGAACAAGGTTATTATCAACTTCTTCAGAGTGAAACCAGATCTTATGGATGATTCGATTGTAACAATTGAAGATATGCCACTGAAAGATTTTGTTGCTGAAAAAGTGAAAGAACTAGTATAAGACTTAATCTACAAAAAACCTAAACACCTCAGTTATGTAATACATAATCTGAGGTGTTTTTTATAGCGTAAATACTTACGATGACTTGTTTTTCATTTTTAGCCATGTTTTTATGATACGGCCAATTGAGGTTGTTGAGATAATTGCACTGGCGATTGCAAGGGCAACGAGGACTGTTTCAAGTCCAGATTGCATGGCGGCCTGGTAGTCATTTTCTACACTTTTTAACATAGCATAGTAAAGACCGTAGCCAGGAACAAGAGGGATTATACCAGGAACAACAAAGATGGTTCCTGGCTCCTTATAAATTCTTGCGAATATTTCACCAACAATACCAACCACAAAAGCACCGACAAAAGCTGAAAATACAATCGATTCAAGGACTGTTTGTGCGTTGACATAGGCTAACCAACCTAAGGCACCACCAATACCAGATTGAATAATATTCTTCTTGGGAATATTGAATAGTATTGCAAATCCGATTGTGCATATAAAGGCGTAAAGAGCTGTTAAAAGCATTATAGTACACCTCCAGTTATAAGAAGGCGAGCTTGAAGAATGGTTACAACACCAAGAGCGATTGCCATTGCCACCCCAAATGCCTCAGAAAGCTTTGAAACGCCAGAAACGAAATCTCCTGAAATTGTGTCCCTCAGTGCATTGGTAATGGCTACACCAGGAACCAGAGGCATTACAGCACCAATGATTACAATATTTATATCTGGATGCATTCCGAAATAGTTACATATGTCTGTAAGTAGTATTGCAAGTAAGGTGTTAACCATTCCACCGCCGAGGTTCTTTAAAAAGAATGCCCTGGTTTTTTTCGAAATTTGATGTACAGTGAATACGACCATGAAACTCGTAATAAATGATAGTAATGCCTCTATGGCATTTCCTCCATATATAATCGAAAAGAAGCCACCAGCAATACCACCTGCAAAATACTGAAGCAAGGGTGGAAAATGGGGTGCGCGTCTAATGACATTCAGACGTTTTAATGCTTCGTCGTAAGGGATGTCATTGTTGACGAACTCCCTTGAAAAATCGTTCACCATCGATATAATTTGTAGATCAATTATATTAGCCTTCATTCTTCTAACGTATGAAAAATCTTGATCATCAAAAGTACACGATAGGAAAATTCCTGTTGGAATTGTAAAACTATGCACATCTTTTAATCCGCGCGATTTGCATATTATTTCAATTGTCTCCTCAACGCGGTATGTCTCAGCTCCATTTTCAAGCATAATCTGCCCAGAGAGTATGGCTATATCTAGTACTTGTCTTGTTGTTTCTCTATCTAATGTTAAATTTGTAAGCATCAGAAGTCTCCTAACACAAAGAATTGCAGCCTATTTTGGTAATACCCAAAAGACTGCAATTCAGTCTAGCACAAGATCGTGCAAATTGGAATTAAGAATCCGTAAAAGCGTGCAATTCTTGAAAACTTGACAACGTTTGCCTTAAATTAAAACAGTAAATGTGAAATTAGGACGATGATTGGCAATGAAATTAATGTTCTTTCTATAAAAATGACAATAAGTTCTCCCAGCGTAACTGGAATTTTTGACCCAAGTAAAAGTCCTCCAACTTCTGACATATAAATGAGCTGGGTTACAGAAAGGCATGCAATAATGAATCTTGTCATTTCGCTTTGAATAGAAGCGGCAAGTACCGATGGCAGGAACATATCTGTAAAACCAACCAAAATCGTTTCAGAAGCAGCTTGTGCTTCGGGAACCCCGAGTAGTTCTAATAGTGGTACAAACGGCAGACCAAGCCATGTAAATAGGGGTGTATATTCAGCTATGATAAGAGCCCCGGTGCCCATAGCCATAACAACAGGTAATACGCCAAGCCACATATCGAGAACATTTTTTACACCACCACTGAGTATTTTTCCAAAAGAAGCATTAGAATCAGCTTTTTCTAGGGCCATTTGCCAGCCCTCTTTAAGAGTAAGGCCTTCTTCAGATGCAGGTTTATCTGAAGTATAGATGTTAGATTTTCTATTTAGAGGCGCAATACGAGGCATAATTATAGCAGCTATAATACCCGTTACAAGAACGGTTCCGTAAAAAGGAAGGAACATATGTGAAAGTCCAACCTGAGAAATGACCACTAGACTAAATGTTATTGAGACAGCCGAGAAAGTTGTTCCGATAACTGCGGCTTCTCTTTCGCTGTAGAAACCCTCTTCATATTGTTTTGAAGTTAAAAGTATGCCAATAGTCCCATCGCCTAGCCATGATGCAATACAATCAATTGACGCTCTGCCTGGCAGTTTAAACAAAGGGCGCATTATCCCACTTAAAAGGGTGCCAGTTAATTCAAGTAAGCCAAAATCCATAAGAAATGGTAGGAACATACCAGCAAATAGAAATACTGAAAAGAGTGTAGGCATAAGGTCGAAAAATATTAGGCCACCTGTATTTCCACCCCATAAATGATCAGGCCCAAGCTTAAAATAAGTCATTAGAGCAAATATTGTACCTGTAATTCGAACCATTGCCCAAATAGGTGGTGGGTCTAGTAGTTCAGCATAAACTGAGTTTTTAAGATGTTTTCTAAGTCCTAATTTATACCCAATCATTCCAAGACTGCTTATAGTTAATGTTGATACAAGAATAAGCGATATTGTGTTTTTGAGCATGTCTAGAAGAATACCAGACAATGCAGCAATAGGTATAGTAACATTTGTCCCTTGTACAACAGGAATCATGAATAAACATATTCCAATAATGGAGGGTAAAAGAACCTTCCATGCTTTTAGTTTTTTCATGTTTTGGCTTGATGGTTTTGACGTGATTTCCATGATGTATACTCCTTGATTACGTTTTCATTTGAATAGGTCATTAATAAATGTCATTTATACAAAGCAACTGTATATTTATGCAACAAATATAATTATAATGCGAACTTAAAAAAAAGCAATGCCTTATGATTAGAATTTTTATTAGTTTTTTGTAATAATTATAACTTGCCTATTGAATAATTTGTGGAAAGTAATTGATGTTCAAGGCATCTAATCGGGTAAAAAAAAGCAAATAGTAATTGGAATACAATGGGTTTCAATAGGTGTAAATACGGAGGTGGTAAGGTGTCTCTGTTAAACAGATTTGCCATAGATGGTCCAGAAGGAAGTTTGGAAATATTAAATAATATTGAGGATCCTGTAATCATATTTGATGACGGCGTTATAGTATTTGTGAACGAAAAAGCAGTGGAGCTTTTTGAGTATAGATCAACTGACGAAATGGTTATGTTAAAATTGAGCGAAATCACTTCGATCTATGAAAAGAAACATGAGTACGCATGTGAGAGGTCAACGAGTTTTGTAATCTCAGACAACAAAGAAGTGTGTAATCGGTTTAGATGGATACATAAGAAACGCGACGGAGAACACTTCTATTCCGAGGTGATCAGTGTTCAACTTCCCGATGAACTATCTAAGGCATGGCCAAATTGCCAATGTGTTATTATTACTGACCTTAGTAGCTGGAATGAGCTGAAATCACAAGCTGAGAAAAGTTTTTTGCCTACAAGAAATCTAATTAACAACATCAGTCAAGTCATTTTAATCATAGACCTGAGACTGGGATTATTATTGATGCAAACAGTTATGCTTCAAATTTTTACGGTTATACATTACAGCAGTTAAGACGTCTAAATATTAGCGACATAAATACACTTCCTATGGAAGATATAAAGCTAGAAATGCAAAAAGCTATAGATGAAAAACGCGGACATTTTCTATTTAAACACCGTGTTGCCTCGGGAGAGGTCGTTGGTGTAAAGGTTATGAGTGGTCCAGTACAATACCGAGAAAGAAAAGCCCTGTACTCGATTGTTGCAGCAGAAACAAGCCATTTGAATCAAGTAATGTTCTCTGAATATGAGAAGGTTGCAGCAACTGATCAGAATATATTCGAGTCTTTATTCCACAGTTTACAAATTCCAGCGGTAATATTTAATCCTGATATGAGAATTCGTGCGGTAAACACTTCGTTTTTGAAAGAGTTTGAGTTTAGTATTTCAGAAGTGATGAACCAACATATAACACCGCTGATTTGTCCTTGGGAGTATATTGAAGAAGCCGAGTTCTTCCATGGGCTTGTTGTAAAAGGAAACAACATTTTTGAGGAAGTGCTTAGAAAAACAAAGTCTGGTCGAATCAAAAACTATAAAGTAAATGGGTTTCCATTATCGTATAACGGTAATGTTTCTGCTGTGGTTGCTGTATACTTAGACATTGATGCTGAGAAAAAGGCTTTTACCAAGCTTCATCTGATTAACAAGATATTTGAGAATATTGATGAAGGCATGTTAATCACAGATTCCGCAGGTCGTATAACGTGGGTCAACCATGCGTTTGAGAATATAACGGGGTTTGCGTTTGACTATGCAGTTGGTGAAACACCAGCTATACTCAGATCGGGTAAACACGATCAGTTGTTTTACCAAGTTATGTGGCAAGACCTAAATACACTTGGATACTGGGAAGGTGAAGTACTAAATAGAAAAAGCAGTGGAGATGAGTATCAAGCTTGGTTGACCATTGTCGCAGTAAAAGATAAGAGAGATAAAATAACAAATTATGTTGGTGTAATGAATGATATTACAAAGTATAAGGCGCAAGAGGAAAAAATAAAGCACCTTGCAAAGACAGATTCTTTAACAGGTTTAATGAACCGCTCGACTTTTATTGAAACTGTTGATGTGAAACTGAAACAAACCCCACAAAATGTTAAACATGCTTTTCTATTTATAGATCTTGATGAGTTCAAAAAGATAAATGATATGCATGGACATGACCAAGGAGATGTTCTGCTTAAGATCATATCCTATAGACTGAAGTCGACTTTTAAATCAAGAGATATTATAGCACGTCTAGGTGGGGACGAGTTCATTATTATGTTAGATGATATTGAAATTGAGCAGGTTCCTCTTGTGATCGACAGAATGATTGGTGTGATTGAACGAGCGATTAATTTAGACAATCAAGTGATACACATGGAAGCAAGTATCGGTGTTTCTATTTATCCTGACGACGCAAAAAAAATTAGTTGATCTAATGAAAAATTCAGATATTGCCCTTTATAACGCAAAAGAGATTAAAGGGAGTTCTTTTAAGTACTATTCTAAAGAAATTGAAAAGAGATTCAAAAGAATAAACAAACTTGAGAAGTGTTTAAAATTAGCATTAAAAAAACAATGAATTTGAAGTTTTTTATCAAGGGATTGTTGGCTGTCAAACTGAAAAGTTTGCGTCGGCCGAAGCATTATTAAGGTGGGATAATCAAGAGCTTGGCAAGATATCGCCAGCAATATTTATACCAATTGCAGAAAGAATTGGTATAATGCCAGACATAGGACTTTGGGTCATTGAAGAAGTCTTAAAAGACATTAAAACATGGAAGTACGATACGTTTCTTCAATATGGTATAGCCATTAATATTTCTGTAACCCAGCTTGAGGACGAAGCGTTTTGCAAGAAGGTAAAGACGTTGTTGACTCGGTACAATATACCGTCTGAGACCATTGAATTTGAAATAACTGAAAGTATTTACATCAGGAATTTTGACAAAGTTGTTCAAGTGCTTGACGAATTACATGAAATTGGAATTCGATTGACCATGGACGACTTCGGAACAGGTTATTCGTCGTTGTCTATGATTCACAAATTAAAGCTAAGTAAAATCAAAATAGATAGGTCATTTATTAATGAACTACCAATCCACGATAAATCTATTGAACTTACAAACAGTATTATTACTCTAGCTCAAAACTTGAATTTCAAAGTGGTTGCTGAGGGTGTAGAAAATCGTGATCAAGTTCAGTTTTTAAAAGCAAAAGATTGTGACTTCATTCAAGGCTATTATTATTCAAAACCAGTGAGTGGAAGCAATTTCTCTTCACTTCTTGAGGGTGATATTTGTTATAATAAGGGATAGGACTTTATTTGTAGATTGAAGGAGTTAAAATGGAGCGTAATACAGTATTAGTTTTTGGACATAAAAATCCTGATACGGATTCAATCTGTTCCGCCCTAGCAATGGCAAGACTGAAGAAGTTGGAAGGTATGAATGCAAAAGCATGCATGTTGGGCCCGCTTCCCAGAGAGGCGCAGTATGCTTTAAACAAGTTTGGAATAGAATCACCAGAGCTTCTAAGTAATGTTAGAACCCAGGTGCAGGATTTAAAACTAGACTATGTTAAACCTGTTGGTCCAGAAACATCTATACTGGATGCTTATGAGAGTATGGAAACAGGACGAGTGAGGACACTGCCTGTTTGTGATGAAGACCTTCATTTGCAAGGGTTATTAACAATGAACGATATCGCTATGAATCTTATTAAAGGCGATATATACGCATTAAATACAACAACAGAAAATGTCATTACAGGATTAAACGGTAGAAATCTAACGGGCATCTCAAAAAGGATTAGTGGTCGTATACTTGTAATGGCACTGGACTATAGAACCATCGAACAAGAAAGTACATTAGATGAAAAATGTATTACTATCGTTGGAGATCGGTATGAGACGATTGAGCTTGCCATTGATGCAGGTGTCCAATTGATTGTGGTCACTGGAAACAAGGATGTGCCTGCTGATCTAGTTTCTAAAGCAGTCCAAAAGGCAATACCAATAATTTCTGTAAACATGGATACCTATACAGTTTCTAGGAAGTTAACACTGTGTAATATGGTGTCTTCACTCATGATTAGAAAGGGTATTGTGAGCTTTGGCCTTCGAGACGAACTTGGGGACGTACAAGACAAAATGCGTGCAAGCAGACATACGTATTATCCGATTCTTACTGATGATCATAAGTATTATGGATCAATTGGTCGCTCTCACTTACTTAGACCAAGAAGAAAAAGAGTTATTATGGTTGATCATAATGAGTATGGTCAAAGTGCCATTGGTATAGAAGAAGCCGACGTTATTGAAATAGTAGATCACCACAAAATTGGGGCGATTAGAACCAATGCTCCGATTAGATTCAGTAATGTACCTGTCGGCAGTACGTGTACAATTATATACAATATGTTTATGGAATCAGGACATGAAATAATTAGAGAAACAGCGGGATTACTTATTTCAGGTATTATTTCAGATACGTTATATATGAAGTCTCCTACAACCACAGGGCAAGACATAAAAGCTTTAAAGGCACTTACCGAGAAGCTAGGAATAGATGCAGAAGAATATGCTATGTCAATGTTCAAGGAGGGCAGCAGACTTGAAGGTCAAACAGTCGATGAAATTCTCTTTAAGGATTTTAAGCAGTTTGAAGCTGACGGAGCCCAAATTGGAATAGGACAAGTGTTTACTTTAGACATTGAACCTGTCATGGAAATGAAAGAAGAGTTTTTTAGAAAAAATGGCATTTGAACATTCAAGAGCAACAATGAAATTACCATGTTTTTAGCAACGGACATTATAAAAGAAGGTTCGTATATGTTCTACTGCGCTAATAATCCTGTGATTCTTAAAGAAGCATTCAATTCGGAGCCTGAACAAGGTATGTTCGTTAATTGGATAGTATCAAGGAAAAAGCAGGTCGTTCCGAATATCATGGAGGCTATTGAACAAGTCAGACTTCAGGGGTGATCTCATGAAATTATCTACACGGCAATTGACCTATGACGCATTGACATTAACACTCTTAATTGTCGGCGGCGTTGTATTGTATTATCTGTCTAAGATTTTACCTGTGCCAGGGGCAAAATTTTTACTCATGGCACCGTATTTAACAATAGTTCTCTATTATCCAGTAAAAAGATCGCCAAAACCAGGAACAATTTCTTTAATAAATCTAGGCTTTGCAGCGCTATTATCATTGGTTTCACTCTTTATGGGTATTGCTATTGTATTGTCGGGTGTTTTGACGGATTTAACTGTACTTTTACTATTTAGAGGCTACGATACAGAATGGAAACGCAGATTGGGAATATCCTTTTATCCAGCATATGCCATGCTGACATCTCTTTTCATTACTGATTTCATTACAGGCAGGCATTTGTATGGCAATTTCGGCTTATGGCCGATCATATTTATGACAATTGCAACGTTTGTTCTTGGCTATATTGGCGCGGTATTTGGAAGCATAATTGAAAAGCGGGTTTCCAAGGGTGTCAAGAGGCTTAGAAATGAAAGTGAATACTAATTTGAGGATTTATATAGAAAAAAAAGAGTGATGACATTGATCTATACAATGAAAATGACATATCAGACAAAAGCTCATTTAGGCATGTTAGATGTAACGGAAGACTTTCAAGCTGCACTAAAATCTGCTGAATCAGAAAAGGGAATTAGATCAGGCATTATTACGGGATTTACAACAGGCGGAGTGGCTGGCATTACCATCATGGAATATGATCCTGGACTGGTTGAAAATGACTTGAAGAATGCACTCGATGTGTTTTCGCCATATAAAGATGAAACAGGTCAGTTGATTCATTATAAACACCACGAATCTTGGAATGATGATAATGGATCTGGTCATATTAAGGCAGCGCTTTTGTCACCGTCAGTTACCATACCTTTTATTGAAGGGAAAATGACACTTGGACCATGGCAAAACATTCTTTTAGTTGAATGCGATTCAAGGGACAGGGTTAGAGAAATAGTTTTTCAAATTATTGGAGAGTAACAAAATTAAAACAGTTTGGGCAATTGCTCAAACTGTTTTTTTAGAGCCTAGTTTTGCTTTGGTGCTTCACTGTTAGTTCATATTGATATGATATAATTAATAAACTGTGAGGAGATTACATGAGACTAAAAAAATGGCGACTTTCTATTGTGTTGTTACTGATTTTAATCGGAATTAATATATTTTCAAAACAAGCTGTTCTCGTTGAAAAATACTATTCACGTGGAATGTATCCTTTTGTTGCAAGGACTCTAAGTGGTGTGTCTTCTGTTTTTCCTTTTGCCCTTGGAGAACTCATAATACTACTTGGAAGTTTGGGGCTTATTGTGTATGGAATGCATGTTTTCTTCAAGAATCGTAAAAAACGGTCGATGATGTTTATAGGCCCTAAAACTCGAACGAACATAATGTCTAATTTAATAAGTATAGTTCTTATAGTACTTGTAGTGTTTCAACTGCTTTGGGGTCTGAATTATTCTAGGCTTCCATTAATGCATGTTCTGGATTTGGATGTGAAGCCAAGAGAGAGCGTTGAGCTTTATGAAGCACTGGTATGGCATATAGAAGAGGCGAACCATATTCGAGAAGGGTTAAAGGCGGAAGACTTCGATAAAACATACAATATCTGGTCGGGGTATGAAGCTATGAAGAATGACTTTGAGCCAATTGCAATGATTGAAGGTGAAGCAAAAAAAATCTAGTGAGTTCAACATTTTTTAGTTATGCAGGTATAGCTGGCATTTATAATCCTTTCCTAGGTGAGCCGAATATCAATTCACTCCAAGTGAACTATATGCACCCTGTGGTAAAAGCTCACGAGCTAGCTCATTTACAAGGCGTAGCACGGGAGGACGAGGCAAATTACATTGCTGTTATGGCATGTTTAGGCCATGAAGATGAGTTTGTGAATTATTCGGGCCATATGTTGGCTGTAATTCATATGTCAAATGCCCTTTATGAATCTGAGCACTCGTTATGGATATTAGCAAATGAGGAAATAAGTTTTCAAGTAAGGGAAGACTTAAATAGAAATAATGAGTTTTGGGATAGGTACGATGGGTGGTTTGAGGAAGCTTCTTCAGACCTGAATGATGCATACTTAAAAGCAAATGGTCAACCTGATGGCGTTAAAAGTTACGGCCGTATGGTAGATTTACTACTAGCAACAATTGATAGGTATAAAGAAATGTAATGAAGGTCCTAATATGTGGTATCATATATACTGAAAGACAGTTAAGGGCTTGGGGGATCTATATTCATGTCAATGAATACGAACATTATTAAAGAGGTCGTAGCAAAAAACTATACGAGCTATTGAGAGCAGTAAAGATGAGATTTACAAAATAGTTGAGAATGCAAGAACACAAGTTGAAAAAATCCGTCAAGAACTTGATGAAATCCAGACTGAGATAAACAAAGTTATTGATGACGTAGACAACCTTGAACATAAAGACAAGGTTATGCGAAGACAACTTGTTCAAGTTAGTAAGTTCTTTGAAAAGTATTCTGAACAGGAAGTCAAGGATGTGTACGAAAAAGCATCCGAAATAAGAATAGAATATAAAATGAAAGAACAAGAGGAAAGAACACTTCGTGCGAAACGTTCTGCCCTTGAGGTTAATCTTAAACAGGCAGAGGATATTCTACGTAGTGCTGAGAAGCTTATTGGCCAAGTTTCAGTAGCAATGAACTTTTTAGCAGGTGAGCTTGGTAATGTTACCGCTTCTGACGGCGAAGCATCATATGAGTTTGGTATACAACTACTTGAAACGCTTGAGAACGAGAAACGTAAAGTATCAAGAGAAATTCATGATGGTCCAGCTCAGTCATTAGCAAATATTGTAATGAAAGCAGATATTGCTAAAGCAGTAATAAAAAAGGATTTGGAACAAGGGTTTATAGAATTAGACGATTTGAAGGATTCCGTAAGGTCAACCCTTCAGGAAATAAGACATATTATCTATGAACTTAGACCAGGTTTGTTAGAAGAGAAAGAGCTGACACCAGCTATAAAAAGTCTTATTGTGGACTTTAAGAAGTACACTGAATGTGAAGTTAAATTAATTGCAGGCGATGAACGTAGTGATATGGACAGTGCTATGCAAGTTGCAGTGTTTAGATTAATACAGGAATCGTTGAATAACATAAAAAAACATGCAAATGCAACAAAGGTTCAGGTAAGAATTGAGTACAGCTTGAAGTTTGTTAATGTAAAGATCGTTGACAATGGTGAAGGGTTTGATACCGAAAAGGTATTTTCTGAAAAGGTGCATGCAGGTACATCCTTTGGATTAAAGGGTATGAAAGAACGTATAGAGCAACTTGCGGGTGAGTTTAAGTGCCGTAGTCAAGTTGGTGTAGGCACTGAAACAACATTCAAAATTCCAGTAAATAAAGAGGTGATGCTAGATGTCTACCGTTCCAATTAGAGTATTTATAGCAGATGATCATTCCTTGATCCGTCAAGGAATTAAGCGAATCATTGAATTTGAAGAAGATATAGCAGTGGTAGGCGATGCAGCGGGTGGTCAAACGACCCTAGATCAAGTTTTGCTGCTTAAACCAGACATTATTCTACTGGATTTTCATATGCCTGACATGACAGGCCTTGAAGTTCTAAAGGCTATGAAAGAAAAGGATATGACTTCTAAGGCGATTATGTTAACAGTTGCTGATGATCGAAAGACACTTCTTGAGTGTATTCAGTTTGGAGCTGAAGGATATATACTTAAAGATTCTGATACAGTGGATATCGTTTCGGCGATTCGTGAAGTATACCGCGGAGAATCATATATTGATAAGAGGCTTGTGAAACTCCTGGTAGAAACTTTCACTGAAAATAAAGATGAAGATGATGCGGGCAATAAGTTTGGTGACTTGACCGAAAGAGAGCTCGATGTACTTAGGAGTATTTCTGAAGGTATGACGAACAAGGAAGTTGCAAGTGTACTCTTTCTGAGTGAAAAAACTGTTAAAAACTATGCGAGTAGCTTGTTTAGAAAGCTTGGAGTCAAAGACAGAGTGCAAGCGACTCTGTATGCCATTAACAATAATCTTTCGGATTACATGGCAAGAAAATAACCATAATGACTATAGTCATACGATATTCGAACGAAAGGTCACTTAACAATGTGACCTTTCGTTTTATTTTTTTTCGACATTTTTCGACTATACTGTACTCAAGAAACAAATAAATGAGTCCGAAAGATTTGGGTTGAAGTTAAGGACAAAACAATTGGGTGCAAGGAGGATTAATTATGTTGAATTTCATGTATAACGCTTGGGCACTACTGAATAACAAAAGAGGTCAAGGTATGGTTGAATATGTATTACTAATTGGTCTGATCGCAGTAGCTGTTATCGCAATTATGATTACAATGGGCACAACTATCACAGCAGAGTTCCAAGCGATCATTAATAGTTTAACAGCACAGTAATAATTAAATAACGGATAATAGCCTGATAAACAGGCACTGAGAGCCTTACAACTAGTGTTTGTAAGGCTCTAATTGTTTGGGGTGATAAGATATGTTGCAAGTGATAAAAAACAATCGCGGGCAGGCGATTGTTGAATTCGTTTTAATAATTCCATTGGTTTTCTTACTCATATTCGCAATGCTTGAGACGGGACGCTACGTGCATGCTGCGTATGAAATCGAACACGCTTCGAGGGAAGCCGCTAGAATTGGAGCTATAGGAGGCTCAGATACAGATATTCATTCAGCGGTTACATTAAACACAAATGGTCTTGACGCCCAGCGGGTGAGTGTTCAAATAGTTCCGACTGAGTATTTCAGAGATTCTGGGGATCAACTTACAATCACTGTAAGGTATCAGTTTTCCCCAATTACGCCATTTTTAGGAGCAATATACACCGACGGTATGAACTTGTCAACAAATATATCAATGCGAGTGGAATGAGGTTGATCGTATGAGAAATGAGAAAGGATCTGCTGCGATTATACTGGTTATAAGTTTCTCGGTAATAGCAATGTTCGCAGTTGTAGGTGTAGATGTCGGTGCTATTGTCTATGAAAAAGCAGAGTTAAGTAATGCGTTAGACTCAGCAGCTCTAGCTGGAGCACAAGCACTTCCAAATGAACCAGATGAAGCAATAGCAATAGCTGTAAGCTACTTATCTATAAATGGTGTTGACCCGCAACAAGCCAGTATTTCTATTGATGCTGATAATAGGGGCATTACAATAAATGCGACACAGAGTATAAACACATTTTTTGGTCCACTTATTGAGTTGAGTACCATTGCCATAAGTGAGCAGTCCAAAGTACGAGTAGGTCCAGTTGGGCGTGTACGATCTGGTATTCGACCTCTAGTTATAGAAAACCAACCTCTTGGTTATGGTGATGTGGTAGCGCTTAAGCTAAATGCATCAGAAAATTATCATGGTAACTTTGGAGCGGTTTCGCTTGGCGGTAATGGGGCGTGCATTTATAGGAATAATTTACTGTATGGTTATAGTGGCAGTATTGAAATAGGAGACGTCATCTATACCGAACCTGGGAATATGGCGTCGGTTATTAACCCGCTTAGAAATCACTTAAGCTCTGATTATTCTACATTTGATAATTACTCTAGAGATTCGGACAGACTTTGGGTAATACCAATTGTAGACAGTCTTAATGTTTCGGGTGCATCGCCTGTAACCGTTGTGGGATTTGCAGAATTTTTTATTGAAGAAATTGGCCGACAGTCTGGTCAAACTAATATCGAAGGACGCTTTATTAGATTTTCAGGTGGTGGTGTCATAAATGAAGGTGCACCAGACTTTGGACTATATGCAATAAACCTAGTACCATAACTTATTCATTTAGATAGAGGTGTTAATATGAGAAATGGTGGCGTTAAGTACTTTTTACTCGCTTTAATATTTGGAATACTAGCTGCTTTAGGTAGCTTTATATATCTAAACAGTCAAAAATCTGAAACGAAGGCTGTAGATCTAATTAATGTACCTGTTGCTTCAAAAGCTATTGAGGCGTATGCATTACTAAATCCATCGCAATTTGTAATGAAGTCCTTCCCTAAAAATTCAATTCACCCAGATACTTTGCTTAGTATTGATGAAATTTCGGGTAAATATGCAACAACAGACATTATGGAAGGTGAACAAATCTTGAGTGCAAGAATTCGTGAAAGTATTGATGATGTGTTACCTTCCGTTATTCAAGACGGTTATCGAGCAATCAGTTTACTAACAAATGAGTTTCAAGCAGTTGGCGATATACTTCACCCTGGGGACTATGTGGACTTGATTGTATTTTTACCTGAAAAAACCAGACAAGAGGTTGTTATTAGGGAAGATCAAGCGCAACTTTTTATAGAAGCTGTTAAAGTACTTGCTGTCAGCCGTGAGACGTTAAATGGTAGTACTGCGCATGAAGAAGTCCCAGACCGTTACTCTGTAACCCTTGAAGTGCCTGTTGAGTTGACAAAAGACATAGTGCTTGCAGAAAATATAGGTGTAATAGAAATTGTTCTTCGAGGTGAAAATGATAATGGCAGATTAAACACTCCGCCAATTTTCTGGGAGGATCTGCAATAACGAGGTGGATATATATGAATAAAATTCGTGTGTTGGTTGTTGATGATCATGATGAGACAAGGGAATTGATCAAAAAAAATACTAATGATTCAAGATGATATTGAAGTAGTTGATGAAGCCAGTAATGGTGTAGAAGGTATTGAACGGTATGATCCTGAGATTATGGATGTTGTTCTTATGGACATAAACATGCCAGAAATGAATGGACTTGAAGCCGCGGACAAAATATCTACCGATCATCCAGACTCTATCATTATAATGATGTCTGTTCAGAATGAAAGTGAATATTTAAGAAAAGCAATGGACAGTGGCGCACGATCGTATATTGTGAAACCATTTGATGTTGATGCTCTAAGTGAAACCATTCGAAGTGCATTTCTTAAGAATAGGAAGCAACGTGTATCACTGTCTGACATTAATCGGTCAGAAGGACGTCTTGTATCTTTTTTTTATGGCTCAAAAGGCGGTGTTGGAAAATCGGTTTTAGCTATGAATTCAGCAGTAATTATAAGTCAACAAAGTGGAAGCAAAGTTATCTTAGTGGACATGGATCTCCAATTTGGTGATGTTGGTATGCTTATGAACATTAAACCTCGAGCCACAATGTATGATGCACTCCTCTCTGATGCAGACGATTTTTATGATCAAATAGCTGCTTCGATTATTAAAGAGTCTGACCAATTAGATGTCCTCTTGGCGCCAAAAAGACCAGATCAAGCAGAGGGCATATCGCCACCTGAAGTGAAGATGCTTTTGACGTGGCTTAAGTCTCAATACGACTATGTAATAGTTGATCTAGGGACGAATTATTCGGAAGTGACTTTGTCCTCGCTAGACCTTTCTGATGCGGTGTTTTATGTATCAACACCAGACATGTTGTCAATTAAAAACACAAGACTTGGACTCGATGTTATGAGATCCCTAGAATATGACTTTGATAAAGTACATTTAGTTGTAAACAGATGGACTGGAAAAGAAAAAATAAGCGAATCAGACATAGAAAGAGCACTTGGTGTGAAAGTTACAGCAAAAATTAGTGACGAGAAAAAACATATGTTAGAAATGATAAATAGAGGAGATCCAATTGCCTCTGAGAAAAAAATGAGTAAATCTAAGTTTATGAAAGACATGGTTAAGGCAATTAAAGACTTTCTTTAAGGAGTTGAGGAAATGTCATTAAAAGATAGATTAAAGGACAAAGTTGAAGTTGAGAGTGAAAAAAAACTAAGCAAAAAAACCCAGTCTAAAACTGATCCGAACGATGAATTAAAAATCAAAATTCAAAACACTGTTATTGATTCTTTGAATATAGATTTTTCTGACGAAAACAGTAGTTTGTCCAATTATCGAGAGGAAGTCAGGTCATTAATTGAAAGTGAAGTGAGAAAAGCTTCTGAAGACTTGTCTATAAGAGAACAAAGTAAGATTACAAGCGAGGTTACTGATGAAATTCTAGGATTTGGACCAATAACCAGTCTTTTGAACGATCCTGATGTGTCAGAAGTTATGGTAAATGGGCCAAGACAAGTGTATGCAGAAAAAAGTGGCAAGCTTATTCTAACAAATGCACATTTTAAAGACAATCATCATGTACTACATGTGATAAAAAAAATAGTAGCGCCAATAGGAAGACGGATCGACGAAAGTTCACCCATGGTAGACGCAAGGTTACCAGACGGATCTCGTGTAAACGCAATTATTCCACCTCTTGCATTAGGTGGGCCCACAATAACCATTAGAAAGTTTTCGAAAGATCCATTTCAAGTTTCAGACCTAGTTGGTTTTGGAACGTTAACACAATCTATGGCGGATTTTATAGAATTCTGTATTAAGGGACATCTCAATATTATTGTATCTGGCGGAACAGGTAGCGGTAAAACAACAACCTTAAACGTCTTGTCATCGTTTATTCCAAATGATGAGCGAATTATAACTATAGAAGATGCAGCTGAGTTAAAACTTGTTCAAGATCATGTTGTTAGGTTAGAAACCCGCCCTGCTAACATGGAGGGAAAGGGCGAAATCTCTATTCGTGATTTGGTAAAGAACAGCCTTAGAATGCGACCAGATAGAATCGTTGTAGGTGAGGTGCGTTCAGGTGAAGCACTTGACATGCTACAAGCCATGAACACAGGTCATGACGGATCACTTACAACTGGTCATGCCAATTCGCCTAGAGATATGCTCTCGCGACTGGAAACAATGGTGCTTATGTCAGGTATGAACTTACCTGTAAAAGCAATTAGAGATCAAATATCATCTGCAATTGACATTATAATACAACAGACAAGGCTTCCAGATGGAAGCAGAAAAATTGTAAATATCACTGAGGTACACGGTATGGAAGGTGACGTGATTGTTCTTCAGGATATTTTCAAGTTTGAGCAAACTGGCATGAATGCAAAAGGACAAGTAGCTGGTCGGTTTGCCTTTACAGGCGTTCGTCCAAAAGCTGTGGATAAATTGGCGGCAAAAAGTATAAAAATTCCTGCATCACTCTTCCATTCGAGGTGATTTCTTTGTTGATTTTGATAATTCTATTTGGACTATCTGCTGCGATGTTTGTACTCGGTTTTGTTAATGTGAAAAAAAACTGATGCTGAATTTCTTCGTATTGAAAGCATAATGGATTACACCTCAGAGTATGTTGAGGGGGAGTCCAAATCTAAAAAAATAACATCAGTTTTAAAACGTGAAGGAAAGTGGAGAGGGATTCTTGGCAAAACAAGGTCTGACGCTATGGGAATTGAAGCAATAAAAGCCGACTTGCCTCTTTCAGGAGATGAGTGGTTTGTTATTAAGCTCATTATTCCGATAATTTTTACAGTTTTGCTAGGCGTGTTAACTAGGAATTTGATCATTATAGTAATGGGTATGGTTTTCTCGAATCTTGCACTGAGAGCGTTTGTGGAAATGAGAATTCAAAAAAGGATGAAGGCGTTTACAGGTCAATTAAATGATGCGTTGGCTATAATGTCAAACTCCCTAAGAGCGGGGTATAGTTTTCTTCAATCGGTCAATTCGGTATCGCGTGAAATGCCAGATCCGATAGCCCATGAGTTTAGAAGACTTTTAAAAGAGTTAAGTCTTGGCCAAGATACAGATACTGCACTTAGAAATTTGACAGCGCGTGTTGATAGCGAAGATTTAGAGCTTATTGTCAGGGCAATACTTATTCAAAAAGAAACTGGCGGAAACCTAGCTGAAATATTAGATACAATATCAACAACCATTAGAGACCGAGTTAAAATACAAGGTGAGATTAAAACCCTAACGGCTCAGGGAAGGCTATCTGGTATGGTTGTGAGCGTCATGCCACTTTTCCTTATAGGTGTTATGTACTTAATAAATCCTGAATATATTGGCGTATTGTTTACACATCCAATTGGTAGACTTATGTTGGGACTTGCAACTTGTAGTGAATTGATTGGCATTTTTCTTATAAAGCAAATTGTTAGTATTGAAGTATAGACCTAGAGGTGATTTCATGTTTCTGGTAGTCATATTTGCATTTATATCAGTATTCAGCCTCACTTGGTGGGCTGGGTTTAATAGAATGGTCGCTGCCGACAAAATTAGCAGCAGGCTTCGTGATATCTCAGGAGATGTAGAGATTGACCACGCATCTGACGAGAATCAAGGTATGATTATTGCACGAATCGCAACGTTTATATCAGACAAAATTATATTGATTATAAGTAAGTTTATGCCTGACCGTATGAATAGCAAACTTGTGAATATGTTGGCTGCGGCAGGCTTGTATCCAAAAGTATCGTGGAGAGAGTGGCGTTTGATTACAATATTAACAGGTGTTGTTTTGCCAGTTGTTATTGCTCAAGTTATGCTTATAGTGGGTGTATCACTGGCTAGAAGCTTAACGAGTGCAATGCTATTAGGACTGGGTATGCAGTTATGTTTGAGATATTACCTGTTTGGAAAAGCGAAGAAAAGAAGAACAAAAATTATTGCAGAATTACCTGACATACTAGATTTGATTACAGTTAGTGTAGAAGCGGGATTGTCATTTGACGGTGCTATAGATCGGGTAGCAAGTGAAGCCAATGGACCTCTAGCAATGGAGTTTTCAATAACCTTAAAGGAACTGAGAATGGGCAAAACACGAAGAGATGCCCTTCGGAAAATGAGCGAACGGTGCTCTGTTCCTGACTTAACAGCCCTAGTAGGATCGATTATTCAAGCTGATGAGCTTGGAGTGGCAATTGGAAAAATTCTAAGAATCCAATCTGAACAAATGAGAGAAAGAAGAAAACAGCGTGCTCGAGAAAAGTCTATGAAAGCACCTGTCAAACTTCTATTCCCTCTAATACTATTTATATTTCCATCGGTACTCATTGTTCTTATTGGTCCTGCAATCATAAGGTTAAGTGAAATGTTCTAGCCATTAAAACGGAAATATACTGACTTTAGTCCTTACACCCATAAAACGAAAGGTCATGTAAAATGTGACTTTTCGTTTTATTTTTTTGAGAAAGACTAGTATAAAATGTTAGTAATAAGAAGTCTATCTACTATAAAAAGAAGATGCGGAGTGATCTTATGAATACAATGATGCTGGAAGTTAACTATATGCGATCGGATTTGTCAAAATTGCAGATTCTTTCCCTGACAGATTTAAAGGGTTAATGCTAAAAGAGGAAAATGACGCACAGTATGTATTGGCAATATCGCCTTGTAAACAAGTTCACACTTTTTTTATGAAGTTTCCCATTGATGTGGTTTACTGTGACGAAAACGGATGTGTCCTTGAAGTCCATAGACACGTTGAACCATGGAGGGTTGACAAGCTTGTAACGAGAGCGTATTCGGCAATTGAAGCACGATCTGGAACATTTTTGAAGAATGTAATGATCGGAGATGTTATCCAGTTTTAATACCGTTCTAATGTGTTTCTAATTTTACCCCTCTAAACTATAAACTGAAGATGGTTATCATAGCAAATAACACATATGATGCTTGTATCATGTGTGTTCTCTTTTTTCGCAGGGAATAGTGAGAAGAGGAACTAATCAAGGAGGGGAACCATGAAAAACGATCAAGAATGGAGAGACATACCCGAACTCCAACAGCCTAAAAATATTTTAGGCAAATGGGCTGCTTTCTTCATAGACCGATATAAAATCGTATACCTAATGTTGATAGCAATTATTATCATCGGGGTTAGCGCTTTTGTTGGTCTGCCAAGGGAACTACAACCAGAAATTGTGTTGCCTTATGGGCAAGTATTCACAATGTATCCTGGAGCGGCTCCAGAAGAAGTAGAAACACTTGTAACAAACAAACTTGAAGCAAGACTTGAGGAAATTGAAGATTTAAAAATGATATCTTCATATTCATATTCAGGCGCTTCAAGTGTATGGCTTGAGTTTGAGCAAGGAACTGACATGGAAAAACGCATGAATGAAGTGCGTGAGAAAGTAACAAGTGCACAATACGATCTACCGAGTGATGCAGAAACGCCTGAAGTTAATGAACTACAGTCGAATAACTCACCGATCATGATTGTTAACGTGTCGGGTGATTTTACACAAGCAGAACTTAAAAAGTACGCTGAAGATATAGAACAAAGACTTGAAATGGAATCAATGGTTTCAGATGTTCTAGTAATCGGAGGGCTTGAAAAAGAAGTTAAGATTCATGTAGATCCTAAGCGGTTAGCAATTTATGGAATCTCAATGGATCAAATTAAAGATAGTATTAAGGCTTCGAACTTGAACTATCCAGGCGGTTCAGCAACTCTCGACGAAAAGAATTTCAACATCAGAACAGTTGGAGAGTTAAAGGAAGTTGAAGCGTTTAATGAAGTTATTGTTGGCTATTCAGGTTCTGGTCCAATTAAACTAAAAGACATTGCTGTCATTGAAAATGGCTACAAAGAAGTAGAATCTTATTCTAGAATGTCAGTTGGACTTGGTGCTGAAAATGCACATATGAAAAGTTCTGTTGCTCTTTCTATAAAAAAGAAAGACACCGCAGATGTAATAAAAACAAGTGCGCTTGTAAGACAAATTCTAGAAGAGGAAAGAGGTAATTTATTTCCTCTAGATATGGAAGTTCAAGTCAGTGGTGACACTGCAGAGTTTGTTGACGAACAGCTTGGTGCTGTAATGGACAATGCGTTCTCAGGACTCTATTTAGTACTTGTTGTACTCTTCCTATTTATTGGACTTAGAGAAGCTGGTATTGTTTCAATCGTTATTCCTCTAGCAATTATGATGGCACTGTCCTTCTTAAATGCAGCGGATATGACTCTAAACAACATAACTTTATTCTCAATGGTGCTTGCAGTAGGTATGCTCGTTGATAACGGTATTGTAATTATGGAAAATGTCGATCGTTTAAGATCAAAGGGTCTTGATTCTAGATTGGCAGCTGAGGCTGGTACAAACCAAATTGCCCCAGCGATCATGGCATCTACCTTAACGACTCTAGCGGCATTCTTCCCTATTGCGTTGACACCAGGTATGATGGGTGCATTTATCAAACCAATACCGATTACAGTAATGTTTGCTCTAGCATCGTCATTCTTCTTAGCTATAACAATTACACCTGCGCTATGTTCGGTCTTTCTAAGAAAAGATCCAAAGCCTGAAGACCAGTTACCAGCTTGGAGAAGACATTTATCACGTATTGCATCGATTGTATTTATAGTATTCCTTTCATTACAGGCCTTCAAAGGTGATGATGGATATGGTTTATTAGCAATAGGGTTTGCAGCGATATTTGGCAGCTTTATGTTTGCGAAACTATATCTTAAAAAAGACAAAAAATCGGAAAGTCCATTTATATACAAATATGGTAAAATACTGTACGGCATTGTAAGCAAACGTGGCCGCAGATGGCTGGTAATTGGCGCGCTCGTTCTTGCCTTTATTAGCAGTATGGCTTTGATTCCTCTAGGGATCTTAAAGGTTGAAATGTTTGGACAGTCAGATAATGATAGACTATATGTAGACATTACAACACCGCTTGGGTCAACTCTAGATCAAACAGCAGAGGTTGCAGCTAAAGTTGAAAATGTATTATTCAATTATCCAGAAATTGAGACGTTTGTGTCAAACGTTGGTATTACTGGTGCAGATAGTTTTAATACATTTAGTGGTTCCTCATCAGGCACACCAAATATAGCAAGGTTTACAATTGACTTGTACAGTGCTGATGATAGAGAATTGACTTCTATGGATATCGCTGCACTGCTGCGTGAACAGGTAAAGAAAATACCAGGCGCAGAAATTGAAGTTCAAGAACTTGAAGATGGGCCTCCAAGTGATGCACCGATCGTCATTGGACTAATTGGTGAAGATCTTGTGAAAATGGAAGCCACTGCAAACAGATTTAAAGGAATTTTAGAAGAGCTTGATGGTACACGTGATGTGAGCACTTCTTTAGCCAGTGGTGGTCCAGAAATTGAAGTTCGTATTGATAAAGAAAAAGCTGCGCTTTACGGCTTGAATGATTATTCAATTGCCAGCGCAATTAGAAACTCCGTTGCTGGTTTAAAAGCAACAACATTCAGAAATAATCAAGAAGAAATTGATGTTATGATTCGTTCGGGTATTGCATCTATGTCATCAAAAGATGAACTGAAGTCAATGTACTTCTATAATAGACAAGGTCAAGCCATTCGTTTTGATCAGGTTGCAAATTTAATTGAATCAGAAACGTCACCAACCATTCGCCATGAAGACGGTAGACGTCGAGTGAACGTTTTGGCTCAGACAGTTGCTGGTGCAAACACAGTTGAGATTATGGACGAGTTCAAAGCTCGTATTGAAAACATCTCATTGCCAGATGGCGTAACGATTAACTTTGCTGGTGAACTGGGAGACATGGAAGATTCATTTACAGATATGCTGGTTAATATGGTTGTTGCCGCAATTCTGGTTTACATTATACTTGCTGTACAGTTTAACTCATTATCGCAACCGCTTATCATCCTGTTTGCAGTTCCTCTAGGTCTAATTGGTGTTATGCCTGGGCTTGCATTAACAGGAAACAGCTTTGGATTCCTTGCGTTTATAGGTGTTGTTGCCTTAGTTGGTATAGCTGTTAATGACGCGATTGTACTAGTTGACTACATTAACTACTTAAGAAAGAATGGGTATGATTTGTATGATGCTGTTGAGGAAACAGGTAAAACTAGATTTATGCCAGTTCTTGCAACGACAATTACAACAGCAGGTGGTATTTTGCCAATTACACTTAAGCAAGAATTCTTCGGACCGATGGGATATGCACTTATCTTTGGTCTAATGATGGCTACAGTGCTAACTCTAGTGGCAGTACCAACGCTATATACAATGCTTGAAGAACTTAAAATTAATGTTAAAAATCGTAAATCAAAGAAGACAGAAGCTGCAGACCTGCAGCCGAATACAGTGACAGAATAAGGAGGATGGCGATGAAACGTTTATTATTAATTGCCCTAGGCATTCTGGTTCTAGCTGGTTGTTCAAATGCTTCGGCTGAAGAGGGTACCGCAGAAGCAGCTCCAGTGATAGAGACAAAAGCCGTAGAAATAGAAGTGCTTGAAAATAGAGAAATGATTGGAACGCTTGTTATGCCTGGTAAAGTAGAGGCTGATGAAGTTCAAACTGTATCAACTCTAGTAAGTGGTCAGATAGAAGCAATGCATGGTGAAGTTGGTGAGTATGTTGAAGAAGGCACTGTACTTGTGGAAATAGACGATGAACTTGTTCGTCTTCAAAAAGCACAAGCAGACCTAGGCACTAACTTATATAACTTGTCCCTAGAAACAGCTAAACGCAGTTACGAAAGAACAAAAGCACTATATGACAGTGGCTCAACAACGCAGGCTAATTACGATGGAGCAACTGATCAGCTGGCTAAAGCGAAACTAGACTATTCTATGGGTTCGAATAAAGTGAGCCAGATTAAGTATCAATTAAAGCATATGGACATCAAAGCACCAATTAGTGGTGTCATCTCAGCTAAAATGCAAACTGTAGGTTCATCAGTGAACCAAGGTATGTCAGTCTATGAGATTGTGAATATCAATGATGTGATTATAGAAGCTGGTGTAACTGAGAGTGATATTAACCGTCTTGATAGTGGTCAAATTGTTACGGTTGACCTTCCAGCGGCTGGACTGCTAGTAAGTGGTACAGTTGAAGGTATTGGCCCAGTTCAAGGTGAAGGTGGAACGTACCCGATTCGAGTTCGTATAGAAAATGAAGACGGATTAATCAAGCCGGGCATGTATGCAGAGCTTAAGATTGAAACAGAGACACCAAAACAGGTTCTATCAGTTCCGAAAATTGCTGTAATGCATGAAGACGGTAAAAACTATGTTTTCGTTGCAAATGGCGAAATTGCTGAAAAGCGTCAGATAAAAAAAAGGAATGGCGTTTGAAACGTACTTTGAAGTATTAGAAGGCGTTTCGTTAGGTGAGCAGATTGTAATTTCTGGACAGGCATATCTTGACGAAGGCGATGCATTAGAGGTTGTTGGAGAGTAAACGTCTTAACCTAACCAAATATTCTAGTGAGATAAATAATCAATCAAGCAAAGACGGCGTTATAGTGATCTTATTCACATGACGTCGTCTTTTTTGTATATGCTCTTATACTATTATCAATTAGAACATAATTTATAAATTTTAAACTGAATAAAGAAATTAAAGCAATGATATTCACTCTAATGGGTAAATATAAATTAAGGTTGAAACTCAGTTTGATAGAAGGAGTTGGTAATTTTGGATCAAAGAGAACTGCTTAATCAAATAATCAATCATAAAATGCTGCAGAAAATATTAGAAGTGGAATGTGATAGAACAGTGATTGACCTCCATGCTTTCACAAGAAATCAGAAACAGGAGATATCTTTAGCAAGAAGTTATATGGAAACAGACCTTATGTTAAAGGCCATAAATGTTCAAATCGCTGAAGAAGAAGACATGTTCCGTTATTCAAAGTAGAGGGAGTAATGTTACTTTGAATCCATTGGAGGTTAATTATGAACACTGACGGTCGCTTGATGCGTGCTTACAATAAGGCTAAGGAAATTCACTTTGATGATTCATCAAAGCTTGTGTTCTTAAGCGATGTACATAGGGGAGATAATAGTATTTCTGATGAATTTGCACATAATCAGAACATTTATTATCATGCGCTAAACCATTACAATAACGAGGGGTATACCTATGTAGAAGTAGGAGATGGTGACGAGCTATGGGAACATTCGAAATTTGAACATATTAGGAGTGCACATAGTGATGTGTACTGGCTTTTAAGTAAGTTTTACAGTGCCAACCGATTTATATTACTGTATGGAAATCACAATATGCATTTTGGTAATAAGACGTATGTTGAAAAGAATCTTTTCAAGTTTTATGATGAGTATCTTGAGGAGCAAGGTGAATTGTTTCCAGGAATAGAGGTGCACGAGAGTATTATTCTGAAACATGCCTCAACTGGCCAGAAGGTGTTCGTTGTTCATGGACATCAAGGGGATATGCTGAATGATCAGTTATGGCGAATGTCCATGGCGTGGATGCGTTATTTCTGGAGAATAATGCATGTTATTGGTTTCAGAAATCCTGCTAGTCCAGCAAAGAATAGGGTCAAGCGGCATAAAATCGAAAAAAACTTCAGTGATTTTATTAACCGCCATGGAATAATTTTAATATGTGGTCATACACATAGACCTCGATTTCCCAATCCGGGAGAAATACCGTATTTCAACGATGGCTGCTGTGTTCATCCGCGTGGAATATCTGGACTTGAAATCGTTGGGGGTCAGATTATGCTTGTAGATTGGCGGGTAAGACCAAATGAAAAAAGGGTCATTATATATCAGTAAAAAAAATTATTCGTGGGCCTGAGCCGTTATCGGCATATTTGATCAAAGAAAAAATAAATAGTGAAATTGTATAGAAATTAGATTGACATAATGAAAACATTAAATTATAATAAACGAGTAAATTATTTTAACGTTATTTCAATCGGCTTTGCAAATGTTTCAAACATTGCGAAAGGAGTGGTCATGATGAAAAGTTCAAAAAATTATATTAATGCCACTTTGGTAGACCGAAAGTAATTTATACTATAAATTTGATTCTAGACGTTTGTTTTATGCGTTATGAAATCAACTTGATATGAAATTGATCATTGTAACGAGTGATCTAATCCTTTGTCTTTTGTGAAAAGTATATATTTGAATTCTAACTGATGTGGCATACACATCAGTTTTTTTTATTACTCAAATTATACAATTACGCGTAAAGCGAAGGAGAATTACATGACAATGATTAGAAATTGGGGAAAACTTTCCTCTGAAACTTTTGAACAAGTAATGAACACAAATGTACAACTCATGCGTGTTATTAGAGATGGAAACATGCGTTATACCTTAGCAGATGAAGCAGGACAAACACAAGGTGTTCTATCAGGAAAAATGAAAAAAAAATATGGACGACCACGTTGGTCATCCGTGTGTTGGAGATTGGGTTGCAGTACAGGCAAGGGAAGCTGGCGCTGAAGAAGTGGTTATTGAATCTATTATGCCAAGAGAGACATGTCTAAAACGTAAAAATGCAGGTGATGGTGTAGATATTCAAAATATGGCTGCCAATGTGGACACTGTGTTCATTTGCACGTCTATTAATGATGATTTGAATCCGAGACGTATTGAACGTTTTGGGATTATAGCAAAAGGCAGTGGGGCTGATACAGTGGTTGTCCTTACAAAGTCTGACTTAATTGAAGACCCTCAGGTTATAGCAGACGATCTTCAAAAAAGACTGGGTAATACACTTGTTGTAACAGTAAATTCTGAAGATGAAAGTGGCTACAGTAGTGTGAAAGAGCTACTTAGACCACATAAAACATATGCGCTTATTGGCTCTTCTGGCGTTGGTAAGTCAACCTTAATAAATGGATTAATGGGTGAAGAAATTATGCATACAAGCGGTGTAAGAGATGACGATAAAGGTCGACACACTACTACACACAGACAGATGCTTAGAACCCCAGAGGGCCATATTCTAATTGATATGCCTGGTGTACGGGAGGTTCAGCTTTATGATGACAAGGATGCATTAAATTTAGCCTTTGAAGACATTGCTCAATTAGCAGACACTTGTAAGTTCAGTGATTGCAAACATGAAAGTGAGCCTGGTTGTGCAGTTCTAGAAGCTATTTATACAGGTGAAATTGATGAGGACAGACTCACTAATTACAAGAAAATGCTCCGTGAAATGGATGCCTACTGGAAACGCAAGGGTCGAGCTAAATTCAAAAGCAAAAGACGGAAATAAACAAATTTAAGAAGCAGGTGGTGACTGACAATTGTATCAGTCACCACCTGCTTTTCAGGTTTTGTCTAAATCATTTCAAAAAAAGTATCATCATACACTTTATGCATGACACGCCAATCGTACTTAGATGTGATGTGTTGCAAATTGGGTCTGGTATTCGGCTTAAACTCTGTCAAAAAAGTTTTCAATTTGGTTTTCATTTCAAGTGGACTAGTGTAGTAATACTCACAATGTGATTCTGGCTCAATAAGTTCGGGATATGACAATCTGTTTGGCAAAAGGGGCTGAACACCATTGTGCATGGCTTCCATTAGACTTATACCGAAAGTCTCATGCATAGACGTAATTGGTATAATATCGGAATGTTGTAGCCACTGTGTGTAAGCCTCATAGGTTTCTGGTTTTCCATATGCCACGAGGTGTTTATCAAGCTGTTCTTTGATGGTTTTAAATATTTTAGGTGGCTTAGGACTTTTTGCGCCAAGCACCGCCAAATTAAAGGCAACACCCTCGTTTGAAAGTTGGATTAAGGCATTAAAAAAGTCATCAGGATTTTTGTCGTATTCCCACCTATGTGTCCATAAAACAGTTGGATGTTCGTTTCTTCGAGTATCTATTCCAAACTTGGGATTATTGTGTCCCTCTTGATCTATTGTGTTGTATTCAATTCCAAGGGGTAAAACAGAAGTTTTTTCCCTAAGTATATCTATTGTATTAAGACCATTATAATCGGGCATACGGTTTAACAATTTTGTAAGGGCCTCAAAAAATGACTCCATTTGTGATTTGGAGTTGAAAAACACTCTATCAGAGGCAAGGGCAGAAGTGTAGTTAATGAATCCGTAGTGAAAGTCTCTATCTCGCTTTGAATCAGTGTCCTTCTCTGTATAAGGGTAAGACAATTGATTCACATGAAAGTATAATGCTATGGGAACGCTATGAAGGGGACTATTCAGCAAGCTTTTGAGTGTTGTTATATCGAGCATATCACTGATCAACATCAGATCAGGTGGCGACTCTGAACTATACCTTTCGTTAATGATTTGTGCTAACTCAATTGCACCGCCATGCATTCGCCATTTCCAGTGACGACCTTCAAGTGTTAGTAGTTCTATTTGATTTTCTGAGTGTTTCTTGTAACCATCAGCATACCTTGTGTGAGCCGGAATAATAGGGTTCGATAAGTAAAATTCTCATAAATAGAGTATATCATGAAAGTATATTTCTTTCAGATTGAACGAAGTGGATGAAATGTGAGTTTCGATATTATGCATTATTGTTCTGATTTCCAAACAGTTTCGAGTGGCTTATTGTTCGTATTTATATACAATGATAAGTGCTAATAAAATATAGGGTTTCAAAATATTGTGTAGTTTTATCAATGCTTACAAAGAAAACGATTGCCTCAAAAAGAAAAAACGTTTGCAAGTTGTACTGCAATTTTATGCATGATATAATTTCTCTTAAAACATTATCAGAAAATTCAATTATATGAGAGAGAGGAAAACAAAACATGCAAAACGGCATGCGATAGGAGGTAATGGTTATGAGTTTAGCAGGTCCGATTCGACAGGGATTATATGACCCTGAAACGGAAAAAGACAGTTGTGGTGTAGGTGCTGTCGCAGATATTAAGGGGAATGCGACACATGAAATTGTTACAAAAGGTCTAACGATACTCAAAAACATGAAACATAGGGGGGCAGTAGGTTCTGACGCAACCACGGGAGATGGTGCAGGAATCATGACACAAGTTCCCCATAAGTTTTTTGCTCAGGAGTTATCAAAAAATGGAGTACTTTTACCAGAGGCTGGGGACTATGCCGTTGGGGCGGTATTCTTGCCACGTGTACCACAGGCGAGGTTGTTTTGTGAAGGGGTAATAGAAAATATTCTTCAAGAAGAAGGCTTGTCTTTAATCGGTTGGCGCGAAGTACCTGTTAGTGTGTTCGACTGTGGTCACTCAGCAAGAGCAACTAGACCAGACGTAGCACAAGTGTTCATAGATAGTAGCGGAATGGACCCCGTAACTTTTGAACGGAAGTTGCTTACGGTAAGAAAACAGACTGAAAACACAATTAGAGACTCTGGAATTCTTTATACAGATGCATTTTACATGTGTAGTCTTTCAACAAAAACAGTGGTATACAAAGGTCAGATACTAGGTTATAAGCTAGATGCATATTTTCCAGATTTGCAAGACGAAAGATACGAGTCAGCTATGGCAATAGTCCATGAAAGATATAGTACAAATACTTTTCCGTCTTGGAAACTAGCACAGCCATTCAGATATTTGGCACATAACGGTGAAATAAATACAATTCGAGGTAATGTAAACTGGATGAATGCTCGAGAAGGTGTCATGAAGTCTGGAGTGTTTGGAAGTGATTTTCCAAAGATATTACCAATCATTGAACCTGGTGGGAGTGATTCAGCGTCTCTTGATAATGCCCTTGAATTGTTTGTGGCCAACGGACATGATCTTACATATTCATTAATGTTAATGATCCCTGAACCTTGGCAAAATGACGAGCAAATGGCTGATGATATTAAAGGATTTTATGAGTATCATGCAAGGATTATGGAACCTTGGGACGGTCCCGCAGCGCTAGTCTGTTCAAATGGTGACCAAATCGTTGCTAAACTTGATAGGAATGGGCTAAGACCTTCCAGGTGTGCCATAACACAGTCTGGGAAAATTGTTATAGCATCAGAAACTGGTGTTGTTGATTTTGAAGACGATCCTTACGTGTCAAAAGACGCGCTTGAACCAGGTAAATTCTTATTTGTTGATATGGTTGAGGGACGTATTGTACCAGATTCTGAAATAAAGTCTCGTGTTTCGACAAGTAAACCTTTTGCACAGTGGGTAGACCGTAATCGACTCACTTTAAAAGATATTAAAGCAAATCATGAGATTAAACGTTCTAGACAGGAAACAAGGAAAATAAAAGAAGCTGTTTTTGGTTACACGTCTAAAGAAGTTAGATCAGTTCTTAATTACATGGCGAAAAATGGTAAAGAACCTATTGGCTCAATGGGAACGGATGAATCTATTGCAATTCTTTCAGATGATGCAAACCTTCTTTTTGATTATTTTAGGCAGGCATTTGCACAAGTGACCAATCCTCCAATTGATCCATTCAGAGAAAGATCGGTTGTTTCTCTAAGACAATTTGTAGGGTCGCATGGGAAACTTCTTGATGAGATCGAAACTGAAACAGACAACAAGTATCTCATGATAAAATCTCCAATATTAACTTCACCAGAGTTAGAAGACATAAGGCATTTGAATGGTAGAGATTTTAAAGCTGTTACTGTTCCAGCATTATTCCATACGGATCAAGAAAACGGACTGAAAAAGGCACTGGATAAGTTGTGTCAAAGAGCGGAAGATTTAGTTCAAAAAGGTCATGATATTCTTGTTATTAGTGATCGCGGTGTAGATTATTACAATGCGCCTATTCCGAGCCTACTTGCTCTTGGCGCAGTTCATCACCATTTAATTCGTAAAAAGCTAAGAACAGCAACTGACATTATAATGGAAACAGGAGAAGCGCGGGATGTTATGCACATGGCTTTACTCATAGGATACGGAGCGAAAGCCATTAATCCATATCTCGTCTATGAATTATTGACATCAGATGCACAAGACACATCGAATTTTGATAGATATAAAGACGGTATTGCAGAAGGTATTTTAAAAATTATATCTAGAATGGGTATTTCAACTTTGCCTTCATATAATGGAGCACAGATCTTTGAAGCCGTTGGAATAAGCAGTGAAGTCATTAACCCGTACTTTACAGACACCCCTTCAAGAGTCGGTGGCATTGATTTAATGCAAATTGAAAAAGACGTTCTTAAAAGACATACTAGGGCTTTTGAAGATGAAGCGTCTAAAAAGACAGTAAGGGCAAAAAAGCAGATGTTTTCGCCTATTGTTGTAACAAAGTTACATGAAGCTTGTCGAAGTGGAGATGAAGCCATATATAGGTCTTATGCAGACTTAACAGGGAATCAGAAAATTGCGATTCGAGACCACTTTGAGTTCAATACGATGGGTAGCATTCCGCTTGAGAAAGTAGAAAGCGTTGAGAGTATTATGAAGCGTTTTACCGTTTCAGGCATGTCTTTTGGCTCATTAAGCAAAGAAGCACATGAAACAATAGCTATTGCTATGAACCGTATTGGTGCGACGAGCAACTCGGGAGAAGGTGGCGAAGACCCAAGGCGATTCACAGCTGAAAAAAATAGAAGTCAGAGTTGTAGTGCGGTTAAACAGGTTGCGTCTGGACGATTTGGTGTAACAGCTGAGTACCTAGTCAATTGTGATGAAATCCAGATTAAAATGGCTCAAGGTGCAAAGCCGGGTGAAGGTGGTCATCTGCCTGGATCAAAAGTTACACAAGCCATTGCTAAGACAAGATACGCACAACCAGGACGTGACTTAATATCCCCTCCGCCTCATCACGACATATATTCTATTGAAGATCTGGCACAACTTATATTTGATATGAAAAACATTAATCCTAAAGCGCGAGTTGGTGTGAAGCTGGTTGCTGGACATGGTGTTGGCACCGTAGCCGCTGGTGTTGCCAAGGCGTTTGCAGATGTAATAAAGATTAGTGGATCTGATGGTGGAACGGGTGCATCACCAGTTAGTTCTATGAAATACGTCGGCCTGCCTTGGGAAATGGGTCTAGCAGAAGCTCAGCAGACTTTACTGCTTAACGATCTGAGAAAACGTGTCAAACTTCAAATTGATGGCAAGCTTCGAAACGGCAAAGATATTGTAGCAGGAGCACTTTTAGGTGCTGAAGAATTCGGATTTGGTACATTGGCTATGCTCGCTGTTGGATGTAAAATGTGTCGTCAATGTCATATGGGGAATTGTCCTGTTGGTATAGCAACACAAAATATTGAAAGTAGGAAGAGGTTTGTAGGTAAACCAGAACATCTAGTGAATCTTATGAGAAGTATTGCAGCAGAGACACGTGAGCATATGGCAGCCCTTGGATTTGAGACCATGGAAGAAATGATCGGTCGAGTAGATGTGATTAAACCCCAAAACGATATTAAGGGCTATGCTTCACAGTTTGATTTCGCCCCAGTTCTTCATAGACCAATTCTTCCCCAAAGAATTAGCGGCAAACAAATTGAGTTGCAGGAACATAAAATCAACTCCGTTCTGGATAGAGACATTATTAAAACAATTGCAGCACGACCTAATGGGAAAAAGTTCAAAGTAGATGTGGATATCAAGAACACAGATAGAAGCTTTGGCACCATGACAAGTGGTTATCTGGTTCATGAGAGAAAAAAGGTAATTGTTGAAATTACAGCTCGGGGTTCTGCAGGGCAAAGTTTTGCTGCATTTACTTCAACCGGTATGCATCTTGAACTTGTCGGTGAATGTAATGACTATATGGGAAAAGGTCTTAGTGGAGCCCTTGTAACGATAAAACCAGAGCACACTGATGGATACCAGACCCATAAAAATGCCATAGTTGGTAATACAACCTTGTATGGTGCAACAAGTGGTGAAGCATTTATTGCAGGTCGAGCAGGGCAGAGATTTGCAGTTCGAAATTCAGGTGTCAATGCTGTTGTTGAAGGTATCGGGAATCATGGTTGCGAGTATATGACTGGTGGCACGGTGCTTATACTAGGTTCTGTAGGTCAAAATTTTGCTGCTGGAATGACAGGGGGGTGCGCATATGTTCTTGACCTAGACAATAAACTTTCAGAAAAGCTTAATGCGACCCATGTTGAACTCATTGAGATCCTTGAAGGTAATGATTTTGAGGATATTAAAACGATGCTTGATCGTCATGTGAAGTATACATCAAGTCCTTGGGCACAAAACCTTATAAATGATTTTAAAAAAATACAAAAAACTTTTTTAGAAAGATTCAACCAAAATCAACAGAGTAACACCACTCTACTAGAGTATTCCTCTTTAAATGACGTCGCGAAGATCCCTGCGGCGTCTTTTGTATTTCAATAGAATAACGCATTAAGATTATATGACTAGATGATCATAAGTTGTGTGGAAGGAGGCTATATGTGGTAACTTCATAATAGGAGTTAAGCGCAGCTCGGGGAGGTTAAAATGAAATTTCAAGTAACGAAAACATACATGGAAAGTATAAAAAAGCAACTCAGTGTATTTGAGAATAATGGGGTTATTTCTGAAGAACAAAAGGATCAGATGATTAGTTCGTATGAAATAACTAAGGGTGTCAATCTCATTCGGCTTATATCAGTTGTAGGCTCGGTTTTAGTTGGACTGGGCATTCTTACTTACATAGCTGGTAACTGGCAAAATATGAGTCCAATGGTTAGGATGGGTCTCATTATAGTCGGGATGGTTGGCTTTTATGTCACTGGCATGCAGCTTGATCATTCCTATCCGAAAACTGCACGTGCCCTTAGGTATATAGCACTCTTTATTTTTGGTGGAGGCTTATTTCTTACAGATCAAACGTTCCACTTGGATCGAAATGTCGCCTTTCATTTTCTTATATGGGCATCAGGAATACTTGTAACTATGCAATTTGAGAAAGACACCCTTCTTCTATACTTCTTTCAGGTGTTAGTTATAGCGTCATCATTATCATTATTTGATTCTCAAAGTATGACATTGGTGGAGTTTATGTCATATATTTTGGTTGTATTGGCTGGAGTGGTGCTATCAGTTAGGCTGTCAGATATACAGTATAGAACAAAACTCTCTGCATTTATAAGTGGTACAAATATCCTTTTTTTTTGCTATGACTATTATGGTCTATTTTGAAATTGAACCTCTATACTTTGCATCAGTTGTAATGGCACTAGGGGTATTGTTTCTGTTAAAATCTCCTATTGGGAAACATGCTCCTGTTGTAATGAGTCAACTTGGTCTTATTGTAGGTGGTTTTGCTGGTTTTGTCCTAACCTTCTCAGACCTGTGGGCAGATGCACTTGGGGTTGACGGTAATACACCTGCTATATTATTCACAGTGGCTTTGATACTAGGGCTGTTCTATTTGGTTAAAAATGAGTTTGTAGGTGCAATCGGCTTTATTGCGCTGATTATAATGAGGTACTATTTTGACACATTCTATGACTTCATGCCCAAGTCCATGTTTTTTGTAATAGGTGGAGGTATACTACTTGGATTTGGTGTATATCTTGAATCGGTGAGACGAAAGGGGTTGAAAAGTAATGCGTAGAAAAGAGTATTTCATAATTCCTATTCTACTGTTGTTTTTATTAATTCAGTTCGTACCATACCAAATTACAAACGTATTTGGACAGACAATCATTTTAACAGCTGAGCTATATGATCCCCGTGATGTTTTTAGAGGGGATTATGTAGCAATCAATTTTGCACAAGAAACGGTTCATTCTGAACTTTTTGTGACTGATGAAGTGGAGTTGTGGAAGTTGTACAATAAGAAACTTTTTTGCTCGATTAGAAGAACAAGATTTAGAAGTGAAAAGTAATGGAGCAAATAGTGGTGTCTGGCAAGTTGTTGAAGTGACTGAAAAAAAAGACCAAAGAATGGAGTTTACATTGAGTGTCGGTTAGATTACTTTAACGAACACGAGAATGTTGGAATGTTAGACTTTGGGGTAGATAGATACTACGTAGAAGCAAACACTGGTGGTGTGATTGAAGACGCTGCAAGAGAAAACCGACTTCAAACAAAGATGAAAGTGTGGAGAGGCCAGTTAATAATGACAGATATCATTGTAAAGTGAAGGTGACTAAATGAAGACGATTAAAAGCAAAATGTTAGGCATCTATGGAATGGTATTTATTGCTCTTATGATGACAGTCGTTGGAGCATTTGTTGCAGTAGATACACAAAGGCAACATTTGGTTTTAACAGAACTGCTTTCTAAGCAGAAGCTCCTGGTTGAACGTGTTACGTTCTCAACAATAAATGCTTCTGAAATTGGTCTTGCTAACAAAGAACGTTTTCAAGACAAATTAGATGAGAATCAGACTGCACTTGCTGAGTATACTGGTGCTGTTGATTTTATGCTTCAGGCATTTACGGACAAAGCTTACCCTTTAGATGGAAAAATAGTTGAACTAAGATTTCGTGATGAGTTTCTTGTAATTTTTGATGATGCTCTTGATCAGTCAAGAGATCAGTGGTCTGATGCAAAAGAAAGCGTTAAATGGCTTCTTGATCCAGAACACCTGGAAGATCAAATTGTATACGAAAAAAAAGTTAGATGAATTTAGGGAGTTAAACCTTCAACTAATTGCAAATTCAGATCATTTGACGAAAATATGTCGTGATGAAGCCACTCGTAAACGAGTGATTGCCAATGCGATTCAAGGTGTGTCTATTGCAGGCGCCTTCTTAATATTTGCATATATGATTTACTTTATGAATAGAGATTTTAAGCAGCCTTTGGATGAAATTCAAGGTGTTTTTACAAGAATGGGAACAGGCAGATTCGACCTTCGTCTTAATAGAGAAAGAGAAGATGAATTTCATGTCTTATTTAACAGGTTTAATCATTTTGCAGACAGTCTTCAAACCATTCGTGGCATAGAACACCAGGTTTTACGAGAGGATAGTATTTATGACGTTCTAGGGTATGTAAAAAAGGTGTTTGTTCAGTTCGCTTCTTTTGACAAGTTATCAATAGTGTATCAGGACAGTCATGATTCAGTGGTGTCATTATCCATAGAAAACGAAATGCTTACAGAAAAAAAAGATCAACGAGTTAACAGTCTTTGACGGGATTACGAAGTTTGACGATAATACAATAATTCTTCCAATCAAGATTCATGAAGCATATTTAGGATATGCAGAGTTCAGGTCTGAAGACGCCTTTGAAACATCAGCTGTTAGTTTTATTGAAACCTTAGGTCCGACATTAAGTTTTGTACTTTATAAAAATCTATTGTTCAGAGATTTGCTGGCGATTGTTACAGATGGCCTGGCTGACTTAGCAGAGTCTAGAGATCCAGAAACAAGGCTTCATTTGACGAGAATGAGTACATATTCGCAGCTTATTGCGAAACAAATGAGAAAAACAGATAAGTATAAAGACGTTATAGACGATGAATTCTTGCTAAATATAAAAATTACAGCACCAATGCATGATATCGGCAAAATATCTGTACCAGATAATGTGCTTTTAAAACCAGGTAAGTTAACCGAAGATGAATTTGATATTATGAAAACGCATGCACTGAATGGTTCGATTGTTTTAAGGAGAATTCATAATCGATTTGAAAGATACAATCTATCCTACTTTGATATGGCTGCAGAGATTGCCTTATGTCATCAGGAAAAATATGATGGTAGAGGGTATCCGAATGGTGTTGTAGGGGATGATATTCCGCTCTCTGCTAGAATATCTGCTCTAGCGGATGTGTTTGATGCACTAACATCAAAACGTCCTTACAAAGAGGCTTTTTTCTTTAGAAAAGAGTTATGGAATCATAAAAGAATCAATTGGAACACATTTTGATCCAGACGTTGTAGAAGCTTTCTTTGAAACGATTGATGTTATAGAAAAGACATATGAGAAATATAAAGAAGTATAATAAAAATCAAAATTAGCGGTTGACAGAATTTTGATATTTCGTTATTCTTATCACAAGTTCATATTGATTCCTTCAGGGCAGGGTGAAATTCCCGACCGGCGGTAATAGTCCGCGAGCCGAAAGGCTGATCTGGTGTAATTCCGGAACCGACAGTAAAGTCTGGATGATAGAAGGCATACCTAATAAAGGTGAAACGAATGCGATTGTACGCCCTGAAACTAGTTTTAGTTTCAGGGCTTTTTTATATCATCAAATACATATCTCCATCAGGATGGATGTATTTGAGTTCGCGGTCGCTTCAAACTATAAAACAGATATCACTTAGGTAATAGAAGTCCCCTGAAGGTTGTTTTCAGGGGACTTTTTTATTGTTTAGGTTCAAATATATAAGAATAAGGTGATGGCGTGAAGTGGAATGTAAAGCACCATGAAAAGTATATGAAACATGGAATTGAACTGGCAAAGAATGGACTTGGACATGTATCTCCGAACCCTATGGTAGGAGCTGTGATTGTTAGAAGTGGTGAGATTATAGCGGAGGGCTATCACACGAAGTTTGGTATGGCTCATGCAGAGGTAGAAGCCCTAAAGGCGTATAAAGATGGTGGCTATAGGCCAAGTGATGCAGACGTAATGTATGTAACTCTTGAACCGTGTAATCACTTTGGTAAAACGCCACCTTGTACAGACGCTATTATCAAGTCTGGTATAAAAACAGTGGTTGTCGCTATGACTGACCCCAACCCCCTTGTTGCTGGGACTGGAATTCAAAAGCTTAGAGACAGCGGGATTAAGGTGTTTACGGGTGTTCTTGAAGAAGAAGCGAAGCGACTAAACAAAGTATTTATAAAAAACATGGTTACTAAAATGCCACACTGTACTGCTAAGTGGGCAATGACTTTAGACGGTAAGATGGCTACTGATTCAAGCGACAGTCAGTGGATTAGTGGGAAACCTGCAAGGGAACTTGTCCATAAATGGAGAGCAGAGTGTGACGCAGTGCTAATTGGCAGGGGGACTGCCATTCAAGATAATCCAAGACTGAACGTCCGCTTGGTAAAGGGAGAGAACCCTTACAGGGTTATTATTGACTCAAAAGCCAAACTGCCTCTTGGGTCAAATCTTGTTGTATGTTCTGATCCGTATAAAACAATTGTTGTTTCGTCAGAACTTGCTGAATCTAAGAAAATAGACTCTCTTAGGCGTGCTGGTGTTGAAGTTGTGGTTTTAAAAAGTAAAGAAGGAAAAGTAGACTTGGTTAAGGCGTTTGAGTATTTAGCATCGAAAAAAAATAGTCGCTATACTTTCAGAGGCTGGCCCTATTTTACAGGGGGCACTTCTGGAAGCGGGACTCATAGATTCGGTGAATACATTTATCTCTGCGAAAATTTCTGGTGGATCAATACACTCTCCATTTAGCAGTTTTCAACGCGAGTTTATGGCTGAATCGATAAAACTTGAGAATGTTGAATGTGAAATGTTAGGTGAAGATATTCTCGTGAAAGCTGAGGTGAGGAGAACGTAATGTTTACAGGGCTTATTGAAGAAATTGGGCGTCTTGAATACATAAAAAAGAACAGTCTTGGTGGTAATGTACGGATTTCAGCCAGTGTGGTGCTTGAAGATATAAAACTTGGGGATAGCATAGCTGTTGATGGTGTGTGTTTGACTGTGACAGGGTTTGATGTTGGCGGGTTTAATGCGGATATTATGCCTGCCACATTAGAACAAACACGAATAAAAGGTTTGGGTAGAGGTGTTGAAGTTCATCTTGAAAGAGCGCTTCGTGTGGGTGACAGATTAGGTGGTCACTTTGTCTCTGGGCATGTAGATGGTCAAAGTAAAGTCATATCCATCAAACAAGAAGGTGATGCTTATCGACTTAGGTTGGAAAGGTCAAAATCGTTTTGGAACCAAGTTGTGGATAAAGGTTCAATCGCAATAAATGGTGTGAGTCTGACGATTGATGGGTTAACAAATGACTATTTAGAAGTGAGTTTAGTTAATCATACTCAGGGTGAAACCTTGCTTGCGAAACTCAAAACAGGTGAGACTGTCAATATTGAGTCAGATATGCTGATCAAATATGTTCATGCATTAATGAATCAAGGGTGTGCCCCGGTGGCATCAACTGAGTCGGGTCGGACTGATGTAACTATGTCTCAGTTAAAAAATGCAGGGTTTTTTTTATAGGCATTACATAAGGAGGTAAGAACAATGGATAATAATATATTTTGTGAAGTCAGTGAAGCTATCGAAGTGCTTCAACGTGGTGAAATGTTGATTGTAACTGATGACGAAAACAGAGAAAATGAAGGCGATTTTTTAATGGCTGCACAGTATGCCACACCTGAAAAAATAAACTTTATGATGAAATATGGACGAGGTTTAATCTGCGCACCAACAAGTGTTGAGCATGCTACAGCTTTGAATCTATACCAAATGGTCGACAAAAATGAGGATGAACATACCACAGCCTTTACTGTGAGTATAGATGGCGTTGGAACAGGAACGGGTATATCAGCATCTAACCGATCTCAAACGATTATGATGATGACAGACGCTAATGTCAAAGCAACGGACTTTCATCGTCCGGGTCATATATTCCCACTTGTGGCTAAAGCGGGTGGAGTTGTGATAAGGCCAGGACATACTGAAGCGACTGTTGACCTAATGAAACTTTCTGGTCTAAAGGAAACAGGCGTCATTTGTGAAATTATAAAAGATGATGGGGAAATGGCAAGAATGCCAGACCTAATTGAGTTCGCTGAAGAACACGGAATGAAAATTCTTACGATTGAAGCTCTTGCTGAACACATGAAATCTCAAAATGCTCCAATAAAAAGACTTGCCAAGACAAACCTGCCAACAGACTTTGCAGAATTTGAAATGATTGCTTTTGAAAATGAGAGTGGAAAAGAACCTCATTTGGCGCTTGTACTTGGTGACTTAGATACAACTTCACCCTTAATTCGAATTCACTCTGAGTGTATGACTGGTGATGTTTTTGGATCAAAAAGATGTGACTGTGGTCAACAATTGGAAGACTCTATGAAAGCAATAGCCAATGAAAAGGCAGGGGTCTTAATTTATCTTCGACAGGAAGGTAGGGGAATTGGACTGGTCAATAAATTACGAGCCTATGCACTTCAGGATCAAGGTCTAGACACGGTAGATGCCAACACACAGCTAGGATTTGGTGAAGATGAAAGACAGTATCATCAGGCGATCAAAATGATCGAGGATCTGGGTGCGAAAAGCATTAGACTTATGACAAACAACCCGCTGAAGTTAAATGCATTTAACGACACGGATATTGATGTTGTAAGATGTGACAGTTTAAAGCCAGTGTACGCTCATACGAATAAGCATTATCTCAATACGAAGGTTGAACGAATGGGTCACCTGTATGAGAGTCATGAATAAAGGTAGAAACTGAAAAGTTAGGTATACATAAGACTTTAATCATTATAAAAGGAGAGAATAAGATGAAACAAATACAAGGTAATTTAACAGGCCAAGGTCACAAATATGGGATTATTATTGGACGATTTAATGAGTTTATCGGGTCAAAGCTTAAAGATGGTGCCATAGACTGTCTGGTAAGACATGGTGTGAGTGAAGATGATATTGAAATTTGCTGGATACCTGGTGCATTTGAAATGCCATTAATCGCAAAAAAAATGGCAACTACAGGTTCTTATGACGGAATCATTTGTCTTGGTGCAATTATTCGTGGTGATACACCTCACTTTGACTTTGTGGCGTCGGAAAATGCGAAGGGTATTGCTTCTGTTATGCTTGAGGCAAATATCCCTATGGGCTATGGTGTCCTAACTACCGATACATTGGAACAGGCAATTCATAGGGCTGGTGCTAAGGCTGGAAACAAGGGGTATGAAGCTGCTATTGCTACACTCGAATCTGTGAATGTACTACGTCAGTTTGGCTAGAACATATCCTTAAAATCTGTAAAATGAAGACGCAACCTAATATAAATGGTTGCGTCTTTTTAGTTCCAATTGATTTCTATATGGCATCTTTATCACTCTTCATTGGTTTTCTTCGTTCTGAAAGCATTTGGTACTCTATGCTGTCTACAACACTCTTAAATGCAGGTCGAATAATCTTCTGATCACTTACTATTTGCTCAATTCTATGTGCGCACCAACCTGCTATACGGGCAGTGGCGAATAGTGGTGTATATAGTTCATGTGGTATGTTTAGCATTTCATATACGAACCCTGAATAGAGGTCAACGTTAGCTGCAATATGGGCATCGGGTCCTTTTAGTTCAAAGAACAGCTCTTTTGTGATTTCCTCAATGTTTTTTTTGTATAGGTTATAGTCCCTAATTGCATTTTTCTCAAGGGCCAACTCAAAAGCTTTCTTCTTTAAAAGAACCGCTCTAGGGTCTGACTTCGTATAGACAGCATGTCCCATTCCGTAAATGAGTCCTTCGCGGTTATAGGCTTCTTTTTTCATTATCTTAATCAGATACTTTTTTAGAGCGTTTCGATCATCAAAATTTGGAACTTGCTCACGGATATTTAGGATCATATCCCTAACTCTGTTGTTTGCACCACCGTGCTTGTGTCCTTTTAAAGAACCAACAGCTGCTGCCATTGCTGAATAGGTATCAGTGCCGCTAGAAGAGACCACATGTGTTGCGAATGTTGAGTTGTTACCGCCCCCGTGTTCTGCGTGAATAACAAGTGCAAGGTCAAGCGTTTCTGCCTCAACACGGGTATATTTATTATCTGGTCTAATTAAGTGTAGTATGTTTTCCGCTGTACCAATTCCAGGTTGAGGTTTGTGAATGAAAAGACTCTTGTTGTCAAAGTAGTGACGCTTAGCTTGGTAACCATACGAAATAATTGTTGGGAACTGGGCAATTAGTCGAATACTTTGTTCAAGAACATTTCTTACACTTGTATCATCTGGTGCCTCATCATGGGAATACAGAACAAGTATACTTCGCATTAATTTATTCATTATGTCGCTGCTCGGGATTTTAAGGATCATATTTTCGGTAAAACCATCAGGCAGCGTTCGACAGACATCAAGTAAATGACAGAAGGAAGCTAGCTCATCTGCAGTTGGTAGTGTTCCGAATAATAGTAGATAGGCTGTTTCTTCAAACCACGCCGACCATCGGATTGAAATCCACTGACAAGATCGCTGACTTCGATACCTCTATAATACAGTCGACCATCGGTGGGGCACTTTTCATTTCCATGCATATTGTACCCTACAACGTTGCCTATTTCCGTAAGACCGACTAAAACGCCAGTCCCGTTACTGTTTCTCAGTCCGCGTTTTACGTTATACATGTCGTAGATTTCTGGTTCGATTAGGTTATTTGCCTTAGCTTTCATAGCCAGATCGTTCAGCAGTAGCTGATTCACTTCCGTTTTCACATAATCACCTCCGTCTTCAATTTGTCCTAATTAGAGCGTCAATTATTGCATTGGTTAGGTCTGTTGTGCTTGAAGTGCCCCCCCCATGTCTGGTGTTAGGACTTTCCCGTCGTCAAGTACGGTTCCAATAGCAGCACGAATTCGATTCGCTTCATGGTCTTTATTTAAGTAGTCAAGCATCATACAACCTGATCTAAGAAGTGCAATTGGATTTGCTTTATTTTGTCCAGCAATGTCTGGTGCAGAGCCGTGAACGGCTTCGAAAATTGCAAGATCATTACCTATATTCGCTCCAGGTACAAGTCCAAGCCCACCAACAAGTCCTGCACATAGGTCTGAGAGAATATCTCCATAAAGATTCATAGTGACAATGACATCATACTGTAAAGGATTCATAACAAGCTGCATACACATATTGTCAACTATGACTTCTTTCATAGTAATGTCAGGGTACTCTTTCGCAACTTTACGACCAGTTTCAAGGAAAAGACCATCTGCCAGTTTTAGTATGTTTGCCTTATGTACAACGGCTACACTTTTTCTGTTTTTAGATTTCGCATATTCAAAGGCTTTGCGAATAATGCGTTCAGACCCCTTAGGTGTGATAATTTTCTTGGCTTCCATAACACCATTTTCTTTTTCTGCTTCTATACCGATGTATAATCCTTCAGTGTTTTCTCTGAATATGACTAAATCAATGTCTTGAAAGGGAGTACTTAAGCCAGGAAGGGTTTGTACTGGTCGTATGTTTGAATAAAGGTCGTATTTCTTTCTGAGCATAACATTAATGCTTCTAAACCCACTGCCAACAGGTGTTGTGATGGGACCTTTGAGTGCAATTTTATTTGTCTCTATGCTTTTATAGACTTCATCTGGAACAAGCTCTCCAGTTTTTGTATAAACGTCTGTTCCAGCGTTCACTATATCCCAATTGATGTTAGAACCACTTGCGTCGATTATTCTCATAACTGCATCAGCAACCTCAGGGCCGATACCGTCTCCAGGAATAAGAGTTACATTTGTCATTTAAGCCGCCTCCATTCAAGTACATGTATTATTGTATACGATTATACACGCATAAAGAAAAGTGTGTCAAGTTTATTCATATGTATTTTTTTATATACATAATTCTGTGAGAAGCCTTCTAAATACTTAGCTATAGCATACTGAAATAGTGGGATATGTGTATATTAGTGCAAGAGTATTTAGTATTTCACATGAATAAATTCAAATTAATGACAAAAAAAAGGTTCAAAAAGAGTAATTATATCTTGTAAATAATTAAGAATATTGAAATGTATGATGTAATGGTATAGAATGGGTAAGGACAATCAAAAACGTAGTAATCTAAGCGACACATGACACTTAAATTAAGGGTGTTGCGGATTGCGTTAAATTAATTGGTTCTCATCGAGAGACGAAAAGGGAAGTCGGTTAAAGTCCGATGCAGCCCCCGCTACTGTAAACATGGATAGCATATTCTTGAGTCCACTGGGTATCCCCCTGGGAAGGCGAATATGTTATGAGAAGTGTAAGCCAGGAGACCTGCCAGTTAATAGTTAATATGCTTCGGAGGGAAGTTTTATTGATCGATGATACTCGCTCAGAGTCTCGGTATTCGAATTGATAAGCATCTGCCAAAGCAGATGCTTTTTCTATTATAAGGGTGATTGATTATGGAAATTTTAGCAGTTAGTGTTAACCACAACACAGCTGGTGCAGAAGAGCGCGAAAAGGTTAGCATGACGACGAGTCAGAGAATTGATCTTATGAATGATTTATTAGATGATGGGATTATGGAAGTCATTGCTCTTTCTACATGTAATAGAACAGAAATATATGCAGCTGTGCCAAGGGCGGATAAGAGAAAATATCTTGATATGCTTACAAACATTTTTTGTGAGTATGTCTGGTGAAGATTCATACGATGCCTGTATTCAGAGAAGTTCTGGCCCAAGAGCTGTGAAACATATTTATCGTGTTGCAGCTGGTCTTGATTCTGTTGTGTTAGGTGAGGATCAAATACTGGGACAGCTAAGAGAAGCGCATGAACTAGCACTTGATATAGGGGCTTCTGGAAAGTTTCTAAATAGAACGATTAGAGATGCAATTGCAAAAGCAAAACAGATTAAAACTGATATTAAAATCTCAGAAGAACCAATATCGGTCTGTTCGATCGGCATTAAATACATAGAAAAACAAATTGGGTCTTTAGAGGGCAAAACCGCACTTGTGGTTGGTACAGGCAAAATGGGACGCCAAGCACTTTCTTACCTTCATGGTATGAATTTGAAGAATCTCATGATGACAAACCGAACACATCATAAAGGTGTGGAAGTGGCTCAGAAATTTGACAATGTTGAGGTTGTGTCTTATGACGATCGCTACGAAATTGTAAAAGATGTTGACGTTTTGATTAGTGCAACTGGTTCGCCTCATGTTATTTTCAAAGATGAGAAGCTTGGTGTATTAAATAGGCATTTAACCATCCTTGATATGGCAATTCCAAGAGATATTGATTCTAAGATTGGTGAAAGAAACGACGTTGTATTAAATGTTGTTGATGACTTAAAAGCCATATCGGATGAAAACACTGAAAAACGAAGGGCGTTAGGTATTATAGCGGCGGAAATGGTAGACACAGCTGTAGATGAGCACATGACTTGGCTACTGACAAGTCGAGTTGACCCTGTTATTAAAAAGATGTCAGGAAAAAGAGAAAAAATATGTGTTGATACATTAGATATATTAAATAAGAAAATCAAGATGGATGAAAAGGAAAAAGCGATTCTTGAAAAAATGCTTCAGAGTGCTCTTAAAAGAATGGTACGTGAACCGATTATTAATCTTAAGAAAGTAGAGGATTCATCTGAACAGGAGAATATGATTTCTGTTTTAGAGAATTTGTTTGACTTTAAGGAGAGCCACTAATGAGTTATCCAGTTTTTATCAATCTAAAGGATGTAAATATTGTTTTTTGTTGGCGGTGGTCGTATCGCAAGACGTAAAATGATGAATGTCCTTGGACAGGGGGCGAACGTTACCGTTGTTGCACCTCAAATAATTGATGAAATCAAAGAAATTGCAAGAAACAGTTCTGAGGTAAAACTAATTGAGAAGCCGTTTAAACTTGATTATATATTAAATGCCACTTTAGTATTTGTTGTTTCCGACAATGAAGAGGTGAATCAGGAAGCGACAGAATACTGTATAGCTAATGGGATTTTACTGAATAATTGTATGGATAGATCTAAAAGTAGTTTTAGAAATGGAGCAGTTATTCGCAAAGACGATCTAGAAGTGGCCATCGGAACGGGTGGGAATAGGCCTGGAGTTTCTAAATGGCTAAAAGAATCAATTGGTAAAAGTATTCCAGACTCGGTGGCTGAAGTAATGCATCATTACGATGATTTGCGAGCAAAGGCAAAAGTGAAATTCTCATCGAGCAAAGAACGTGAACAATATATAAAAGAAGCTTTTAAAGAATACATAGATAATTTGGAAGGAATAGACCATGAAAATTAAGGTTGGAACGAGGGGGAGCCGCTTGGCACTCACTCAGACAAATCATGTTATAGACATGCTGAAAAAAGCACATCCAGGTCTTGAGGCCGAAACGGTTATTATTAAGACCAAAGGTGACAAAATACTGAATATGCCTCTTGATAAAATAGGAGACAAAGGACTTTTTGTTAAGGAAATTGAAACCGCTATGTTAAATGGCGAAATTGATATGGCTGTTCACTCAATGAAAGATATGCCAACTGATCAACCAGAGGGACTTGCAATAGTTGCACCTCCTGCACGTGAAGATGCAAGAGACGCGTTGATTCTACGTGAAGGTCTTAAAACGCTTGAAGATATTCCTCATGGTGGACGTATTGGCACAGGCGCTATCAGAAGAATAAGTCAGGTTCTAAAACATAGACCTGACCTTAAATTTGAGCCTATTCGTGGCAATGTTGAAACACGCATGAAAAAAAATAGAAACGGAAGGTCTAGATGGTGTTATTCTAGCTGCAGCTGGTCTTAAACGTCTTGATCTTGAACATAGAATTACACAAATGCTTGACTTAAATCTTGTATTGCCTTCACCAGCTCAGGGGATTCTCGCCATTGAATGTAGAGAGAACGACGAAAAAATGCTTAGCTTATTAAAAGCAATTCAGGATGAAGCGGCCGACATACAAGCAAGAGCTGAAAGGACGTTCCTAGAAGCTGTAAATGGTGGATGTCACATTCCTGTAGGTGCATACTGCAATATTGAAGGTGACAGTGTTACTCTGGATGCTATGCTTGGAAATTCTGATGGTTCCATACTTCACTCTGTGGTATGGAATGGTTCAGTTAATGAGGTTGAAGAAGGGGCAAGAGAACTTGCTGAAAAACTGAAGGAGGCCGTTCATGGATAATGGCTTTGTATATCTTATTGGAGCTGGCCCTGGTGATCCGGACCTACTAACTCAAAAAGCCGCTAAAGCTTTAAAGAAAGCGGATGTGGTTGTTTATGACTATTTAGCGAACAAAAAAACTGCTTGCTACCTGCAAGCCTGATGCTGAATACATATATGTTGGAAAACAAGCTGCCAATCATGCTATGAAACAAGAAGATATTAATGATCTACTCGTTGAAAAAAGGTAAAGCTGGGCATACCGTTGCACGTCTGAAGGGTGGAGACCCATACGTGTTTGGCAGAGGTGGTGAAGAGGCAGCGGAGCTTAGAAAAGAAGGCGTTGCATTTGAAACGATTCCTGGTGTAACATCTGCAATTGCAGGCCCTTCATATGCTGGGATTCCTGTAACACATAGAGGTGTTGCAAGATCATTCCACGTTATGACAGGTCATTTTAAAGACGATTATGCAGAGTGGGACTGGGACGCATTAACGCGTCTTGATGGAACACTAATATTCCTCATGGGTATTGGAAATATTCCAAGAATCATGCAAGCCTTAATTGATGCAGGTAAACCTGCGGATACTCCGGCGGCTGTAATTCGTTGGGCGACCCATCCTGTACAAAAAACAGTCGTTGGAACCCTATCGACGTTAGCAGATGAAGTTCTAAAGGCTGGAATTAAACCTCCTGGTTTAATCGTTGTTGGTCCTGTAGTGAACTTCAGAGATGTGCTCAGTACTTTTGAGAACAGACCTTTGTTTGGTCAAAAAATTATTGTAACAAGAAGCCGTGCGCAAGCTGGTAAACTTTCAGGATACCTTGAAGATAAGGGCGCTGAAGTTGTTGAGTTACCAATGATTAAAATCGAAACAGAACCTGCTTCAAATTGGCAGACTTATATAGAAACATTAAATGACTATTCATGGTTGGTGTTTACAAGCCAAAACTCTGTGGCATCCTTTATGAATGGACTTTTTGAGACTGGCCGTGATGTTCGCTCAATCGGACATATGAAGTTGGCATCAATAGGATCAGGAACGGCTAAAGCTTTAAAAGACTTTGGACTTATATCTGATCTCATTCCGGAAAGAGCAATTTCCGAGGCGCTTGCAAAACAAATGAATGAAGTTGTAAAAACAGAAGATCGAGTTCTTATTCCGTCAGGTAATCTTGCATCTGACGTACTCAAAAAAGAGCTTGAGTCAATTTGTCATGTCGACATGCCGGTTGTCTATAATACGGTTGTCGGGGAAGAATCATCGGATCATCTCAAAGATGTGCTGGAAGGTGGCATAAACGGCATCACTTTCACCAGTGCATCAACAGTGAAGAACTTTAACGCGTTGATCGAAAAAGCGGGTCTAAACTGGCCTGCAACAAAGTGTTTCTCCATTGGACCGAAAACCTCAAATGCGCTTAAGGAATTGGGACTTGAGCCAGTAGAATCCGAACATGCGACTATTGATTCGGTGGTCACATGTGTTGAAAATGAATTGTTGAAATGAGGGGTTTAAGATGGAACTAGTAAACAGACCTAGAAGACTGAGAAAAAACAGCTGCAATAAGAAATATGGTTAGGGAGACAAAACTAACTGTAGACGATTTAATTCATCCAATATTTGTGGTTGAAGGTTTTGAAATTAAAAAAGGAAATATCTTCATTAAAAGATGTATACCACTTTTCAGTAGACATGCTTGAAAAGGAAGTTCGTGAAGTTCAAGCGCTGGGTATAAATGCAGTTCTGCTTTTCGGTGTGCCTGAAACCAAGGACGCCATGGGGACATCGGCGTATGATGACAATGGTATTGTTCAACGAGCTATTAGAACTATAAAAGCAGCAGCACCAGATCTATGCGTTATTACTGACGTCTGTATGTGCCAATATACTGATCATGGTCATTGTGGCATTATAAATTTTGATGAAGAAGTGGATAACGATGAGACACTTGAGTATTTAGCTAAAATTGCTGTAAGTCATGCAAAAGCTGGTGCGGATATTGTTGCACCAAGTGATATGATGGATGGCCGAATAGCTGCCATGCGTTCGGGTCTAGATGAAGGTGGTTTTAAAGACGTGTCAATCATGTCTTATGCAGTAAAATATGCGTCTTCATTCTATGGGCCTTTTAGGGCAGCAGCGGATTCTGCACCTGGTTTTGGTGATCGTAAAACATATCAAATGGATATTCACAATAGAGAAGAAGCAATTCGTGAAGCAGCCCTAGATGTTGAAGAGGGCGCAGACTTCTTAATGGTTAAGCCTGCTCTATCATATTTAGATGTAATAAGAGACGTTAAAAATAATTTCAATGTACCACTTGCATGTTACAATGTCAGCGGTGAATATGCCATGATACGTAACGCAGTAGACAGTGGCATCATGGATGAAGCTGTAATATATGAAATGACTATGTCAATGAAACGTGCTGGTGCTGATCTGATCATCACTTACTTTGCTCGTTTCCTTGCTGAAAACTACTTATAAATCATTTTGGAGGCAATATGAATACATCAAAATCAAAGGCACTTTACGAAAAAGCAACTGGGCTGATCCCTGGTGGCGTAAACAGTCCCGTACGTGCGTTCAAATCTGTTGGTCTTGACCCGATTTTCATTGAAAGGCAGAGGGCAGTCGAATTTATGATGTGGATGGTAATGAATACATCGATTTTATCGGGTCATGGGGTCCAATGATTCTTGGTCATGCTAATAAAGAAGTCATTGGTGACATAAATGAAATCATAGCAAAAGGCACAAGCTATGGTGTACCATCTCCACTTGAAGTGGAAATGGCAGAGTTAATAGTAGACGCATGCCCATCTATGGACAGGGTCAGAATGGTTAACTCTGGTACGGAAGCAACAATGAGTGCCCTTCGAGTGGCTCGTGGATACACGGGACGTGATAAAATACTGAAATTTGAAGGCTGTTATCATGGTCATGCAGACAATCTGCTTGTTAAATCAGGTTCTGGTACAATCGTGTACGGTGTACCGACAAGTCCTGGTGTACCAGCTGGTACAATTGCTGACACACTTGTAGCACGCTATAACGATCTTGAGTCAGTGAAGTCAATATTCGCAGAACATGGTAATAACTTGGCAGCTGTCATTCTAGAGCCGATCGCTGGAAACATGGGTGTGGTTGTACCTAAGCCAGAGTTTATTCAGGGCCTAAGAGACCTTTGTACAGATAATGGAACAGTTCTAATTATTGATGAAGTTATCACAGGGTTCCGTGTTGCATATGGCGGCGCACAAGAGACTCTAGGTGTTGAAGCCGATATGACATGTTATGGAAAAATTATTGGTGGCGGTCTT